>Ga0137461_1000069_pt1 | contig 20942 bp, 16 predicted proteins | sample EasRivERMGT746_2_FD_104650 | JGI IMG/M metagenome (GOLD analysis project Ga0137461, IMG submission 104650) | Soil microbial communities from meander-bound floodplain in the East River, Colorado, USA - East River MetaG ERMGT746_2 | ecosystem: Environmental > Terrestrial > Soil > Floodplain ... | reverse complement strand
GTTTTGCGCGCGGCTGAGCATGAACCAACTGATGTCTAATTGTTTCTTCTCCAACGCTTCGACCAAGTCGACCATCTTCTGCCGATCGGAACTGAAGTCATCGTCCATGAAGGTGAGGGCTTTGACGCCATAAGTTTTGTTGAGCAGTTCCATTTCTTCAGCGATGTTCTTCCCGCCCTTGGTCCGGTGCGAGGTGAAATCGCGCGGATTACGCTGATCGACCAGCCACCACTCGTAGCAAAAATGACACGCGCCCTCGCATCCCCTGGAAGTCACCGACTCGTTGTAGTTGGGAATCACCGAGTAGCCGTAGTACTTGTCCATCGGAAACAGATCGTAGGCTGGCATGGGCAGTTCATCGAGATTGGCAATCACCGGCCGCGCCGGCGTCAGCACGACTTCGCCGTTCTTGCGGTACGCCAATCCCTTTATCCCGCTGAAATCGGGCGCGGGTTTTTTCAATTCCTCTAACAACTCCCACACCGCGTACTCATTGTCGCCAAACACGCCGACAATCGCGAAATCGAGTTGCGGATTGTCGGCCATGATCTTTTGCGGCACCGCGGTGTACATCAAACCGCCGCCGATGGTAACCGTTTTGGGTGCGACATCTTTAATCTTTTGCATCGCCGCATGGAAACGGTTGAGCGTCGCGGCGCCGCCCGCTGCCGCGATCATGGCGCCAAAGAATACCGCATCGGGCCGCTGCCGCTTAACCTCGTCGAGCATCTGGTCGTCGTCCAAGCCGAGCGCGCGGCAATCGAGCGCGGACACCTCAGCGGCGTTCTTCTGTCGAATGAAGGCCGCCACTTGCGCATGGAGCGAGTTGACCGCCAAATGGCGCTCGCCCCATGGCGCCCAATTGCCCATGGGGGGCGTAACAAATAGGAGTTTCATGTTATCTCCTGATACTGGAAGGATCACTGGAAAGTAAAGTATTTAATACCTAAAGGATTGTCAAGATTAGCCCGCGATTGAGCGCCGGCGTGGCGATTCGCAGCACGCCGGAATCGCGTCTGTAAACGCGCCCGACAAATCTGTTGACAACGATCGACTCTTTTGGTACTGCTGCGCTGGCTGAATGATGTCCTAACTCTGTCTGAATAGTAACCAATTGGAGGGTACTTTTATGGCTCAGGCCGCACAAGAAGAACAACTTTTAGATATACGCGTAGCCGACGCGTCGGCAGCGTATAAGTTTTATCTCAACCAGGAAAAAAAGATCCTAGGTGGCACCGCGGTAATTCTTTTTTTGCTGACGTGGGAGACCATCGGCAACTGGGCAGGGATCATTAACCCCATGTTTATGAGCGCCCCATCGATGGTGGGAAGAGCGGCGTGGCAGATGTTCGCCTCGGGCGAAATTTATAATGACCTCTATATCAGCGGCATCGAGTTCGCCTGGGGTTATTTCCTGTCGGTGGTCTTTGCCGTCCCGTTTGGCATCGCGATCGGCTGGTATAAGAGATTTGCATATGTCTGCGATCCGTTCGTTAATGCCATGAACGCGACGCCCCGCGTTGCCCTCTTGCCACTGGTCATTATTTGGCTGGGCATCGGCATCCTCTCTAAGGTCGGTATCATCTTTTTGGGCGCGGTTTTTCCGCTCTTGATCAACACCCGCGACGGTGTCAAAACCACTCCGGCAAATTTGCTCACTGCCGCCAGAAGCTTTGGTGCATCGGAATGGCAGATCTTTAAAACTGTAGTGCTACCATCGACTGTACCGTTCATTATTACCGGACTGCGCTTGGCCGTTGGCCGCGCGCTGATAGGTGTCATGGTCGGCGAGCTTTACGCCGCCACAGCCGGCATCGGCTTCATGATCACTGTCGCCGGCGCGACCTTCCAAACCGATAAAGTGTTCGTCGGCGTCATGATTTTCGCCCTCTCTGGTATGACCATCACCGAGATAATCAACCGTTACGAACACCGCTTCGACAAATGGCGTCCCAGGGTCGGTGCTGAATAGGCGCCCCCGACACCAACTAGGGTTGAATCACAGTGGCGCTTGGCTCTACCAAGCGCCACTTTTTTTGTTCGACGGGTTCCAGTTTAGATATAACGCAGCATTCGCATTGCCTCGCCTGACTAATTTCTATACGATCCGGGCGCTTCTCCTAGCTCTCTCAAATTCGATGGAGGTCCAATGGGCAAACTTGGCGGCGTGACAGTATTGATATTGGTTCTTGTCGTGATGTTTTTTCGCCAGGCGATCGGACTCTACGTCGATTGGCTGTGGTTCCAAGACGTCGGCTACGGGCAGCTTTTTGCTACCATCCTCACTTACAAGACCCTTCTCGGCGCGATATCGGGCGGTTTGTTTGCCCTGCTGATCTACGTCAACCTCAAGATCGCCTCCTCGGCATCGGCCGGTTTTCGTTACGCCGGCACGGACAACGTCATCGAACTGCCGCCGCCCGAGCTGATCGATCCGATATTCAAACGGCTGCTTTTGCCGGGCGCGTTATTGTTGGGCATCATGGCCGCGCCCCAAGGCGCGGCCAACTGGGAGCAAGCGACATTGTTCTTCAATGCGGTGCCGTTCAACCTGCCAGACCCGCAATTTGGCCAGGATGTCGGTTTCTATGTTTTTCGTTTGCCGTTGTTACGGGTGATTTACCATTGGGCGATGTTCGCCATCGGGCTAATCGCGCTCGCCACCGCGGTCGTCTATCTAGTTTATCGCGGCATAGAATATACTGCGCGCGGGTTATTTCTCGGCGCGCGCGCGAGAAACCATCTGTTGATTTTGTTCGCCCTGCTCCTGGTGGCCAAGGCCGGGGGCTATTATCTTGACGCTTTCGATCTCTTACATTCGCCCCGCGGCGTGTCCCACGGCGCGAGCTACGCCGATGTCCATGGCAATTTACCGGCGTTGAGAGTGCTGACCTTTCTCGCCTTGATCGCCTCGGCGCTATGTTTCGCGCAAATTTATCGCACGGGCTACAAATTCATTATCCTTGGCGTCGGCGCTCTGGCCGCCGTACACCTGCTCGGTCTCAGTGTCTATCCAACATTATTGCAGCGCTTTCGGGTCACCCCCAATGAAATCGAGGCGGAACGGCCTTTCATTGAGCGCACGATCAAGTTCACCCGTTTCGCTTTTGGCCTGGATAAGATCGAAACCAAGGATTTCCCGGCGGAAGAACAGCTTACGGCGGCGGATCTGAAACGCAACGAATCGACGATCAACAACATCCGGCTTTGGGATCACCGTCCGTTATTAACCACCTACGCGCAGCTGCAAGAGATTCGGCCCTATTATAAATTCGTCGACGTCGACAACGACCGCTACATGATCGACGGCATCTATCGCCAGGTGATGCTGTCCGCCCGCGAGCTGTCCCATGAGCATCTGCAAAGCCGCAACTGGATCAACGAGCATCTGACCTTCACCCACGGCCATGGCGTGGTCTTCGGTCCGGTCAACCAAGTCACCTCCAGCGGTCAGCCTGAATTTTTTATCAAGGACATTCCGCCGGTGGCGACCACCTCGCTCAAGATTACGCGTCCGGAGATCTACTTCGGCGAGCTCGCCAATGAATATGTCTTGGTGCGGACCAAATCGCAGGAATTGGACTATCCGGCCGGCGACCAAAACATTTATACGACCTACAAAGGCCAGAGAGGCGTGGCCATCGGCTCCTTTTGGCGCCAGCTAGTCTTTACGGCGCACCACGCGTCACTCAGAATCTTGCTGGCCCAGGATCTGACCGCCGAGAGCCGCATTCTTTACCACCGCCAGATCCAGGAGCGGGTAAAAAAGATCGCGCCGTTTATCACTTTCGATCGCGATGCTTATTTGGTCATTGCCCAGAGTGGCAGACTGTTCTGGATCGTCGACGGCTACACGGTTTCGGATCGCTTTCCTTATTCAGAACCGCTGCGCCAACAGGGAACTAATTATATTCGTAACGCCGTTAAAGCGGTGGTCGATGCTTACGAGGGCACGGTTGAATTTTATCTAAGCGATACGCGCGACCCGATCATACAATCCTATGCCAAGATTTTCCCCAATCTGCTGAAACCGCTCGACACGATGCCCGAAGATCTGCGCGCGCACATCCGTTATCCCCAGGATTTATTTTCGATTCAGGCGCGGGTCTATACAACCTATCATATGCAGGATCCACAGGTTTTTTATAACAAAGAAGATCTTCTGAGCATTCCGCGCCAGAATAGCGAAGGCAAAGAGCGCGACGTCGAGCCTTACTACACGATCATGCGCTTGCCCGGCGAAGCCAAAGAGGAATTTGTCTTGTTGTTGCCGTTTACGCCGAACAAGCGCGATAATATGCGCTCCTGGCTCGCGGCGCGCAGCGATGCGCCGCATTACGGCAAATTGATCGCGCTGGATTTTCCCAAAGCCAAATTAGTTTATGGCCCGAAGCAGGTCGACGCCCGCATCGATCAAGACACGGTGATCTCGCAACAATTGAGCCTGTGGAACCAGCGCGGCTCCCAGGTCATCCGCGGTAGTTTGTTATCGATCCCCATCGACCGCTCATTACTTTATGTCCAGCCGCTCTATCTTGCCGCGGATAAGGGCTCGTTGCCGGAACTAAAACGGGTCATCGTCGCCTTCGGCAACCGCATCGCAATGGAAGAGACGCTAGAACAAGCCCTGCAGCGGGTTTTCGGCGCTACACCAGCCAAGGAAGCGGCTCAACCGGTTGTCGTAGCTTTGCCGCAGGCGGTTAAGAGCGATCAAACGCCGGCGCGCCAGGCTCTAGACCATTTTCAGCGGGCCCAGGAAAATCTCAAGCAAGGCAACTGGGCCGGCTACGGCGATGAAATGAAAAAGATCGAAGCGTTGTTGAAGGAAATGCAAAAAGGCCGATGATCGCCGAGCGCGCGCCTCGCGCTCGCGGCGCGCGATGTCGGCGCCAAAGCAACACTTCCGCACAGCTCAATGGCACGGCGTTACGGTCGCCATTCACGCTGCGTTGAGTGCTCTAGTTCCCTCGTCTTTGCGAATTAATGTTGCTATAAGACCTCGATGAGTGATCAACGGCGCCGCCTCGCCATCAGAGGGCTGGTCTTCATTGTTCTGGTAGTGCTGCTGTTCTTTTTTAGCCGCTATATTCCGCGGCCCTTCAGCGCCTTTGCCCCGGCGGGCGAAGATCTCGACGACTTCGAGGGCATTTATTCCAGTAGCGATAAGCTCAGCAAGTTTCTGCAACACCTCGGACCGTACTCGCCCGCGGTGTTTGTGCTCTTCCAAGTACTGCAAGTGGTAGCCGCGCCGTTTCCCGGCGAGCTTACCGGCGTCGCCGGCGGTTATGTTTACGGCGAAACTTTTGGTTTTTTGCTTTCCACGGTTGGACTTTCCCTAGGTTCATGGATCGCCTTTGAGCTGGCGAGCATTTTGGGCCGGCCTTTCGTCGAGCGTTTTGTCAAGCGCGAAGTGCTCGAGAAGTTTAACTTCCTGACGACCAGTACCGGCGTGGCGATTTGCTTTTTGCTGTTTTTGTTCCCCGGTTTTCCCAAAGATTACCTTTGTTACGTGCTCGGCTTGAGCCGCATGAAGCTTAGCACGTTCTTGTTCGTTTCAGTCATCGGGCGCATCCCCGGCACCTATTTGCTCACCATGCAGGGCGCCACCATCGCCAATCAAGAATACAGCACCTTCGTGATCATCTCAGTGGCGTCAGCCGTCATCTTGATGATCGCTTACCTCTATCGCAATCAACTCTTCGACTGGATCAAACGACGCCACGAACCAAAATAAGCGCTGGTGAAACAATTAAAAACCGGTGCCACGTGTCAGAAAGTAAAAAATCGGCGAAACAATAATGCGATACCAGGCAAAGGGCGCGAGCCTGCCTCGGCTAAGAAAACTGACGAAGCCTTTGACCGTCACAAAAGCCACGACAAAAGAGACGACGAAACCGATGGCGAGAGCGAGCATATCTTCGCTGGCCCACTGGCCGCGCATTTTGATCAGCTCATAGCCGCTGGCGGCGAATAAAACCGGCACGGCGATCAAAAATGAAAACTCAGCCGCGCCCTTGCGATCGAGACCGAGCAGCATGCCGCCGATGATCGTCGCCGCCGCCCGCGATGTCCCCGGCCACAGGGCGAGGACTTGAAACAGACCGATACCGAAAGCCTGCATAAGAGAAATATCGTCCAGGGCACTCGAGCGCCGCTGCGCGATGGCGCGCTCGACCAGCAGGATCACCACGCCGCCGACCAACAACGCCAGGGTCACCGCCTCGGGGTTGAACAACAGCTCTTTAATTGCATGGCGCGCGACAAAGGCGATCAACAGCGCCGGAAAAGTCGCGATGGCGATACGTGAGATTCCCGACCAGCCCAGCAAGGTCGAGCCCGATCCGAGCAACGATTGGGTTTGGATCGGAATTAGACCGACGAAGCGGCGCCAATAAAGAAACACCACCGACAAGATCGCACCTAATTGAATTGCGACTTCGAAGCTCGACGCTTTCTCGCCGACAAAGCCCAGCATATGGCCGGCAATGATCAGGTGCCCGGTCGATGACACCGGCAGAAACTCCGTCAACCCCTCGACGATTCCCAGCACCGACGCGATTGCCCAGCTATTCATGGTTGTCCTTCCCGCAAGTTTGCCTGGTTGCGAACGACACTTGTTGTTGACTATCGTGGTTCTACGGTTTCCACAGGATAACGTATTCGTCAATGCTGGCGATCTGTTTTGGCGCTGCGCCGACTTCCGCTTCTAAGCGCGCGCGATTTTTCTCCTTGACGAAAACCAGCAACGGCTGTTTTGCCGATTTCCACCGCTGCCGAAACTCGTCAAAATCCATTAACGCCCCGCCCCGTGGGCCGATCGGTTCTTGGCGTTTACCCAAGGCGTAAAAGTTTCCCAAAAACGTGCGCTTTTTGTTGCTATAGGTCACCACCCAGATCGGTTTCTGCGCGCCCAGATAAAATGCCATTCCCGCTAGATAGGTATCGTAGAAAACCACCTGCGTGGCGGGCAGAGCCAACGGTGCGGCTTTTTCCGCGAGTCGCTTAGCCGAGCGCACCGACGCCGGCGCGCTGATCAGGTGCACGACAAAAGCCAAGAACACGACCATGGCACAAGCTTGAACGACAAAGAGCTGCCCCTGGCGGCATGGTTGCCGCGACGCTTGCCAATATGCCAACAACGTCAACATCAAAACGACCACTGCGCCATAAAACCAAACCGGTTGCGTTATGACGCTCACACCATTGGCGATGGTACGGGGCAAAATCCCAGGGTAAATGATACCGGCGATGAAATAGCACGCCACCAGCCCATGGGCGATCCAGGTGAGCGCCAGCAGGCGCTGCGCTTTTTTTGCCGAGTCGCCGCACAGACGAACCAGCGGCGCCGCGATCAAAACCGCCAACGGTGGGAAAATCGGCAGGATGTAGTGCGGCAACTTGGACTTCGAGAGAGAAAAAAATAAGAACGGCAACGCAACCCAAAGGAATAAAAACAAAGTCTTGTCGTCAAGGGACTTTCGGGGGAAACCCGCAGCGAGGAAAGGCAGCAACAATGTCCATGGAAAGAAGCCGACCAAACCGACGGTAATGAAATAATACCAAGGCTGGCTACGATCAAAATCACTGCCGGTAAATCGGCCAAAATGTTCGTCCCAAAAATAATAGCGCAAATAGCCGTCATTGCGCGCCCCCGCCTCAAGATACCAAGGCAAAACCAGCGCGAGAAATAGCAACGCGCCAGGAAAAAGATGAATTCGCCGCAGCATCGACCATTGCTTACTCAGCAACAAATAGAAAAAGATCACCATGCCGGGAACCACGATGCCGATCAGCCCTTTGATCAAAGTCGCGGCGCCCAGCGCGCTGTACAGGAGCAGGCACATCAATCTTCTTCGATGACTGTTCTCGGTATGGCCGGCGTCGTAAAAAGCGCCCAGCGCCAGGGTTAGGAAAAACGTCAACGGCATATCGAAGATCACCACCCGGGCGAGAATGAAAAATTCCACGCTGGTCAGTAGAATCAAAGCGCTCCACAGCGCCTGCCATCGTCCCCAATGCGCGCGCGCGAAGTAATAGACAACACCGACGCAGCCCAAGGCGGCCAAAGCCGACGGCAAGCGCGCGGCCCATTCCGAAAGGCCAAAGAGTTTAAAACAGAGCGCGATCAACCAGTAGAAGAATATCGGCTTGTCGAGCACCGGATGAAAATTTTCATGGGGCGTCAGCCAATCTTGCAGCACCAGAATCTCGCGCGCCTTCTCGGAATTGCGCCCCTCATCGGGCTCAAACAATGCCGCCGCGCCGATTTGGTAAAACAAGACAAAAATCGCGCTGGCGCAGAGAATCCATGGCAGCCAGCTTTCGAGTCGGTCGGATTTCGCGGCGCTGTCGGTTTGCGGCTTCAGTGTCTGGGTGATGTTGGTCACCGGCGGGCTCAGAGTCTCTTTACCCCATCAGATTTACCTGACATGCGCCGATTTGCAAGCTAATCGATGCCCGCCACTCAGGTTCGATCGACACCCATCAGTTCGCGTTGACTTAGCCCACCCCGTGGCGTAGCGTGAATTCCTCTTGTGCAGGAGGTGTCTTATGTTTGGCAGTTTAGGCGCTCCGGAAATTATCGTCATCTTTGTCGTCGCGCTGGTGGTGTTTGGGCCAAGCAAGCTTCCTGATTTCGGTACGTCTCTCGGCGAAGCGATTCGCGGCTTCAAGAAAGCCATCAACTATAGCGAGAAGACACCGATCGACGATTCACACCCGAAAGTCAAAACCGAAGACACCACCAAAACCTAATTGAGTCCCCCGTAACACTGAACCTAAACGGCTAAAAAAGATGAAGCGGTTCGCTCGCAAAACCGCCAGAGTAATTTTAGCAGCCATTGCGCTGCTGTGCTCACCGACGCCGGCCGTATCCCAACAACCGGTAGCTAGTTTCTATTACGATGAACGGGGCAAAATCATTCGCCAGGAGCAAGACACCAACGGCGACGGCAAGATGGATCGTTGGACTTATTACAATCCGCAAGGCCAAACCCTACGCGTCGAGCAGGATCTCAACTTCGACGGTAGGGCCGACACTAGCGTTAATTACGAATCCGGCAAACCGATCCGCCAGGAGAGCGCGAGTAAGAACGACGGCCGGATCGATACCTGGCTTTTTTTCGACGCTAAAGGCGAGATCGAACGCAAGGGCCAGGACACCAACGGCTCGGGGCAACCGAGCTTATGGATATACTATCAAAATGGCCAACCGGTGCGCAGCGAAGAGGATATCAAATCCGCCGGCAAAGCGGCTCGGACGGTGCACTTCAAAGACGGCAAGATCAACCGCGTCGATGAAGATACCGATGGCGACGGCAGGACCGATAGCTTTTCCTATTTTGACAACGGCCAACTGGTGCGCAAAGAACTGGACCGTAAGAACAACGGGAAAATAGACCTTTGGGGTTTTTATCAAGAAGGCCGGCTGGTCAAACAAGAAGAAGATCTGCGCGGCGATGGCAAGGTGAGCCGCATCGTTTATTTTCAAGGCGAAGCGGTGCTCCGGCGCGAAGAGGACAGCGCCGGGCGCGGCCGCATGGATATGATCGAGATTTTTAACCAGGGCAGCGTTACCAAGCGGCTGCGCGACAGCAAAGCGCTCGGCAAATGGGACAACGTCTACTATTTTCAAGACAACCAGCTTGTCCGCGAAGAGCGCGACACCGACGGCGATGGCATCTTCGATTTGAGAATTTTCTACGACAAGGGTCAGATCGCCGCCCAGGAAGCCGACACCAACGGCGATCGGCGCGTCGATGTCTGGGTCAATTTTCAAAACGGCGAACAGGTCGAACAGCTCGAAGATCAAAAATACCAAGGCAAAGTCACCGCCCGTTATAGTTTCAAAGGCGGGCAAGTGGTCGGCCAAGAAGCGGTTGCCGACGGTGAGCCGCCAAGAAATTCCATCCCATTTGGCACGGTTGAAGAGGAGCTTAAAAGTATGGCAGGGTATGTCCCTGCGCTGACGGCGGGGCTGCCCTCGGCGAATCCTAACTAGCCCGGATTATTCATGCTGCGAGGAAACCTGACGACACTGTGTTGATCGAGGTGTGACCCTGGAGGAACGAAGGCACCGGCGCGAATGTTTGATTTTGTGCTCAGCCCCCGGCACGATGTTTGACCTTTTCGCTGCTGATCGAAAAGCAATTCGCCGCGCTTGCATCTTCAAGGCACAACTGCTTTGCCTTCGTTCCGGAAGGGTTGCACCTCGATCGCAGTTTTACCGCGAATAATCCGGGCTAGGGGATGGAGTTGCGCCGGCAAGTAAAGTAAAATTTGTTCTTCGGTCAGGACCATGAAAAGGCGATTTGGATTAATCTGGCTCGTTGCGCTGATAGCCATTTCAGCGTGCGAACCTATGGCCGTGCAGTATCCGCCCGGTACCCAATACCCTAATTCCAATACGGGCACGCCAAATGCGCCTCAACCTACGCCCGTTTCCGGCTCCCAACGCATGCAATATGCTTGGAACAAAGCGATGGAAGGGGTCGCCATGGGCGGCTCCATCGCCGGCCCCTATGGCGCCGGCGGCGGTCTCGTTATCGGATTGCTCGCCGGACTATTTACCGCCGATGCCCATTATGGCGAGATGAATCGACAGATTTCCACCGAGCAACAGAAAGATCAGCAACTCGAAGCCGCCATCGAACAAGAGCTGGCGCGCCAGCGCGAACTGGAAAATCAAATCGCGACACCAAACGGAGGTTCGACTGTCGCGGCGGCGCAAGGGCCAACGGTTGTCAGCACGGCGCCGCCCCAACGAACGGTTACGGGAAATCCACCCGTGGCGAATCCCGCACCCCAGAATGCCCAGCTTGCGGCGCTAAATAAACCTGTGGCGCCGCCTTTTAAAAATGTCGAAGTGCGCGACGTCAACGGCGACGGCATCCCGGATCTGTGGATTTATTACAATCCGCAGAAGCCCACTGAAGTGATGCGCCAAGAAGAAGCGACGAAGGGCGATGGCCGGGTCGACACCTGGAGTTATTTCAAAGATGGTCAATTGGTGCGCCGCGAAGTCGACGGCAAAGGGCAAGGCAGACCCGACACGGTTTTCTATTACGACAACGATAAGATCGTGCGTGAAGAGCGCGACGAAGACGGCCAGGGGCGCATGACCTATCGTGCCAATTATCAGAACGGTCGCATCGCCAAAGTGGAAAAAGACACGACGGGCAGCGGCCGTGCCGATCTTTGGATTTTCTATGACAGCAGCCGCGACGGCGAGGTTGTGGTTAAAGAGGAGCGCGATCTCAACGGCGACGGCGTCGCCGACCTGTGGAGTTACTTCGACAACGGCCGTCTGGTGCGCCGCGATGTCAGCGCCATCGGTCTGGAGATTCTCTCCAAGCAGGAACAGCTACCCGCGCCCAGCGCTGGATTAAAACAAATCTCGACTCCCGGCGGCTGATCATGCTCGACAATGGCTCCATCGATTGGGGCGAATCGGAGCTGTCCTCGCTCTTTCGCAGCCGGTTTTTATTTTCTTCCCTGCTGTTTCACGCTCTATTATTTTTTCTCGCGCTGCGCGCCGCCAACCTGTCCATTCCCAAGCCAGAAAACAACCCGCCGATCTCCGTTCAACTGATGGAAGTGAGAAGCGGCGCGGAGACAAAAAGCATCGGCCCCGGTCAAGGCGCCGGCGGTCCGCGCGCGTTGCCCAAGTTGGGCGTGCCGACCCCACCGGCGCAGCGCAGCGGGAAGCTCGACAGCGGCTCGGTGGAAACTGACCTGCCCGCGCCGCTGGCGAATGTCGAAACCGCGCCGGCGCCAAAACCGATCGCATTGCCCGGACCGAAAGTGTTGGCGCTCGACGCGCGCCAGGAAGCGGTGAACGCCAAGGAAACCTCAGCCGACTCGCTGGTCAGACTGCCGACCAAAGAAAGCGCGACCCGTCTGCCGTCCAATGCCGCCACCGATCTCGACGCCCATCAAAGAAGCCTAGCCGCGCTTAAAGGCGGCAATGAAAGCCTCGGCATTAAGGCACTCAAAGAAGGCGGGCAAATTCCCGGCGCGCTCACCGGCAGCGGCACCGGCGCGGGCTCCTATGGCGTGCCCGGCGGCAGCAGAAGCGGCACGGGAATCACCGGCGGCGGCACCGGCTCTGGTTCAGGCGGCGGTGGCACCACCGGTCTCAAAGGAATTCCAGCGGCGGATTATGGCAATTATCTCAACCAACTTGAGAAGCGCGTCAGGTCGGTGTGGAAGTATCCGGACAATGTGACTGGCATACAAAAAATAACCATCCGTTTCGCCCTCGACCGCGCCGGCAAGCTGACACTATCAGAAGTGCTGGAATCTTCCGATGTGCGCTTGAACGCCAGCGCCCTGGAAGCGATCCGGCGCGCTTCGCCATTCCCGGCGATCCCGGAGAATTTAAAAGATCTCGCCAATGAGCCGATGATCATCCGCTTCGAAGTCGCGATTCGCGTGCGCGGTTAGCGCGTCATTTCATTGCATTAATTTTGATTTAGGGTAATCATCTTGCGAATATTCGGAAGGAACATTCATGCAGCAGCAGGGTCTCGATCTCATCGACATCATTCACAAGGGCGCCATCGCCACCTATCCGCTGATTTTTTTATCGGTGATCAGCGTGACGGTGGTGCTCGAGCGCTTGTGGTCGCTGAAAAATTTGAGCTCGATCACCTTGCGCATCACTGAATCGCTGCTCGATCCGCTGAAAAAAGGCCAACGCGATCTGGCCATCGTCATGTGCAAGCAGCATAGCGATTGCCCGGTGGGAAGAATTGTTCTCAATATCTTGAACCACGACAGCGCCGCCCGCCCCGAGCTGACCAACAGCGTCGCTGTTGAAGCGATGTTCGAAGAGGCCCAACGGCTGAAGAAAAATCTCTGGATTCTCGGCACCGTCGCCAGTAGCGCGCCGTTTATCGGCCTGCTCGGCACCGTGGTCGGCATCATCAAGTCGTTTGAGAGCATGGCGATCGCCGGCACCGGCGGATTCGCGGTGGTCGCCGCGGGCATTTCCGAAGCGCTGGTGGCGACCGCCTTGGGTCTTGGCGTGGCGATTATCGCGGTGATCTTCTACAATTATTTTCAAACCCGCATCGCCAGCATAAACGGCCTATTCCGCATCCAAGTCGGAAAGATTATTCAAAGTATCACCGTGTGAGTAACCGGCCATGTCGATGACACCCCTGGGCAGCGACGACAACTCGGAAATCTTCGCGGAAATTAACATCACGCCGCTGACCGATATTTTTCTCGTGCTGCTGATCATTTTCATGATCACCAGCTCGGCGATGATCGAGTCGGGCGGCAGGATCAATCTGCCCAAGGCGGTCGCGACCAGATCGGAGTCGCGCGGCACCACGGTGACGCTCACGCCCAAGCATGAGATCTTCGTCAATCAGAAAAAAGTCAGTGAAGACGGTTTGGAAAAAACTCTCCAAGAGGCGCTCAGCATAAGCCCGGATAAGACGGTGATTCTGCGCGGCGACAGGGATGTCTTGTTGGGCGACACCGTCAAGGTCATGTCGATCATCAAGCGCGCCGGCGCCACCGAAATCGCCATCGCCGCCGAGACAGAAGCAAAAGCCCGCTAGGGCGCGTAGCTAATTCGCTAAGAAAAATTTTAGCGCGGCGGCCCATCGGTGGCGGGCGGCAATTGTTGCGGACGGCGCAGGCTGTCTTCGCGATTGCGCTCGACATCGCGCTGAATCTCGGCCGGACTTCTGCCCAACCGTTCCACTTCTAGTTTGAGCTTTTTTTCCTTCTCGAGAAAAACTTCCAGCTCTAAGGATTTCTGGGTTCCCGACTGATAGAAAACCGTGATCGAATCCCGGCCGATTGAACCGTCGCTGCCGCGGGCGACCACGTCGATTTGATTTCGTCCCTCGGCCACCGGCACGGCGGAAGAAAAGAAACCATCGGCGGCGAGCCGCAGTTGGGTCGCTTTCTGGCCGATGGTTTGATTGACGATCTGCACGTAATCGACGCCCACCAGCGAGATATTTTCCACCACCGCCAGCGCATCCGCCGGGCGCAGCACAGGCGTGTAAGTCCCGCCGCTTTCTTTGGCGATACCGACCGCCGCGCGCGGGTAGGAAAGCGCCTCTTCGCCTAGAGCAAAAACATGAACCTTTATTCCTGCCTTGCCGGAGAGCCGCGCGGCATTGATGGCGAGATTGGTGTCTTCGGGAGTCGCGAGCTTGCCGCCGCCGATGGGTAAAGACGGAAAACCGTCGGTTAGCAGAAATTGCACTTTGATCGCGTCGGTGCGTTTTTCACTGCTGCCCAGTCCCATCAGCTCGGTAATTGCCATGCGGATGCCTTCGACCATATTGGTACCGCCGTAGGGGCCGCTGCGCAAAATTTCTTCGAGCGCCCGGCGCACCTGTTCGAAATCATGGGTCAAGGGTTGCATCAAGCGCGCGCCCTCGCTGAAAGTGAGCACGCCGACACGGGTGGTCTGGGAATTGAGCTGAAGCAGCAGCCGGCGCGCCGCGGCAACTTCGGCGGCGAGGATCGAATTGCGAACGTTACGCAGCGGCGGTTTACCGAGGCTCATGCCGCCTATAGTGATCTGGGGCAGACCGAATCCGGAGCTATCCGGCGGCTGGTCGGCATCGCCGAGGTTGACCCCGGCGTATTGGGAAGTGCTGCCGGAAATATCCATGACGAGAAAAATATCGACGTTGACGGAGCGGCCGGCATCGCGCGCCACTTTGCCGCTGACAAATAGCGAATTCTGATCCTGCGTAAGCCGGCTGCCGTCTTTAGGAGAAAGTATCTGCACACGCGGCTCGGCTGCCCAGATAAACTTGTTTCCGCCGAAGAACAGGAAAAAGAGTCCAAGCGTAAAGGATCGTAGAGCAGAACTGTTCATGGTGGTCATGCCTTAGACGCTCGAACGCTAACATTTCTACACCGAGGGCAAAAGGCCCGGCACCTGAGGTCAGAAACAGAGTACCACTGAATGCTACAGCGTGATATACTAAGGGCCATGCTGAGAATGAAACTGATTATAGTGATTCTTGGCGTCGCCTGCTGGATTAGCTTGGCGGACGCTCAGTATGTTCTAATCCTGAAAAACGGCCGGCAGATCACCGTGCAGAGCTACCGCGAGGAAGGCACGTCGATCAAGTTCACTGGCCTCGGTGGCGAGATCGCCATTGCGAAAGATCAGATCCAAGCGATTGAAAAGGCCGGACCAACCAATCGCTCTGGGCTGAGTCTTCCAGAGTTGGAGGCGTCATCGCGGCAATCTGGAGCCGTTCCGCAAAAACCAACACCGACCCCGACTCGTGATGTAACGCAACCACCGAGCCCGTCGAAGCCAACGCCCGCGGCCGCCGAGGAAGAAAAGGAATACCAAAAGAAACTTGCTGAGGTGACAGCAAAGCTAGAAGCCGCCAAAGAAAAGTATTTTAACGCCACACAAGGCGGCGGGACCGCATCAAACCTTAACAAGGACGGAATTAGCAGTTGGGTGATGGATTTCGCGTCGAGAATTCATGACTCCCAAAAAGCACCTGGTGGGGGAGGCGCAAGCTCCACACCCCCGACTCCGCCATACGCTCCCACTTACACGGCAAGAGAAAAGGAACTCAGCGATCTGAGGATCCAAATCGACAGTCTGCAAAAAGAGCGCGACTCTTTGATTGAGGAAATAAAGAGCAAGAACATCCCAACAGGTACCCCCTAAACGAGTCGGCAAAATAGACCGCGAGATGTTATTCACCGAGGTGGCCGATCTGGCAATTCTCCGCGATGCCCAACGGGAGATCGGGCTTAAAGTAAAATAGCCATCCGCCCAGGGTTACGGCGGCGCTGACGAACGCGGATCGACGGCTTGAACAACGCGAGTCCGTTGAATCGGGCGCAAAATTGTCCCGTCCACTGACGGACTTAATAGCATGCAAAGGCTGCTGCCAATGCAAAATCACAAACTCGCCGGCGTCGACGCGGCCAATCTCATGGAACGTAAGTTCATGCGCAAATTAGCAGAGAGCGGGTTTCTCGCCTAGCTCCAGGCGCGCTATTGAGAGTGAACCAAGATTGTCTGGGACGTTCGCGCCTTACTTACGCGATGAAGGCAAGTCAGCCACGAAAACCGCCAGCGCGGTCAAAAAAACCACGAGGGCGATAGCGAAAGATGTTCGTCGTATTGCAGAGTCTTCTAAGCTGCACGTTGCGAGACGCGCGTTGACGACTTGCGCGGGATATCCTCGCCCGCCTCGATGCTGTTAAACGCCAGCGGCGTATTCTTCGACTGAATCACGGCGCAGCCTCAGTTGGAGTCGGCCAAGCCGTGGGCGTCCTTGCTGTGTTTGCTGTTCTGGCAGGTCTCCATCAGCCTCTCGGTCTCGGATCGAAGTCCGAGGGGTAGCATTCAAAGATATGCCTTTCCGTTCCTCGACCTCCGATTAAATCGAAATTGGGTGGATTACTGGTGCGATTCAATTCTATGCGGACACCTGCCGGTCTGTTGTAATCATACCACCCGGCGCCATCCTCAGCCATTTTCTGAGAATGCGAAAAGCAAGCCTGTTGCGATGGTATCGATCCCATACTGCGCCAGCGGTCTGGACCGCTTGGCGCCATAGTATGCTCCCACAGTATCCATGCACCAGCGAAAAGAATTAGACTCTTTTTGCATTTCGTCATCGTACACCTCCGTCACGCGAGATCCGATGCAACCACCAGTCCAAGTCGCTCCTGTCACCGTGCGCCTTGATAACTACGATAAGCACCCAGGCAGGGATCTTGGTTTTTCCTGCTTCGTACTTTGATCCGCATTGCTGCGAAATACCTAGCGGTGGGTAAAAGTGGCGCTCCCCAGGCCGGTCCGCTCGCAAATACGCTTGACTCCTTTCCCTCTTTCGAGCCGCTAGCCGCGCAGAAAAAGTGTGATCGGTGATTTAGCTCGACAACAAGAATTGACAATCTGCGCAGATAAAGAACTCCTCAGAAGAACGGCCGCGTAATTATCGGGACTTCCTATCCCTGGCACTCGGGTTGCTCCTTGAGGAGAACGTAAGAAGGTAGTTATGAAAAAACTGCTATTCTTCATAGGTCCTTTCCTCTTGAGTTTTACCTCCCCTCTCGTAGCCAATGCGCCTTGTAATCCGGCTATGCGGCTCAGTTTCGCACACTAGAACAACATGCCCGTCAACGCGAGACCGTCCAACGACGGGTCACAGATGCGCCACCGCCGCGCGCAATCCTAATAAATAACTATCAGCGCCGAATCCGGCGATCTGTCCGACCGCCACTTCGGCGATAAACGAGTGGTGGCGAAACGGCTCGCGCTTGTGAATGTTCGACAGATGAATCTCGACGGCGGGAATGCCGACCGCTGAAATCGCGTCGCGCAGCGCCAAACTGGTGTGCGTGTACGCCGCCGGGTTGATCACGATGGCGGCGAATTTTCCCGCCGCCTGTTGGATCCAGCCGACCAACTCGCCTTCACTATTGGACTGGCGGAAGTCGACCGCAACGCCAAGCTCTTTGGCCAGCGCGTGGACTTTTTTTTCGATCTGGGCCAGCGTCAGCTTGCCGTAGATCTCCGGTTGCCGGGTGCCCAGCAGATTCAGATTCGGTCCGTTCAGCACCAAGATCTTTTTTTTCTGCGCCATCGCTAAATCCTCTAAAGAAACGGATATTCAGACTTTCGTGTGACTCACCGCAGAGGCGCAGAGGGCACGGCGTAAAGAGTTTTTGATTAGAATATTCTCCGAACTCTGCGAACTCCGTGCCTCTGCGGTGAATACTCCTTCGAAAATATCGGTGCGAGGATGCACTGCACAACGAATAGGCCGGCTGGGTTCCGTCATACCCGCGAAAGCGGGTATCCAGGCTAATTCGGCGCAAGACAAACCTGGATTCCCGCGTGCGCGGGAATGACGCGTCAAGGAAAAGAGTTGTGAGGGAAGTCGATCCATTTTTCTCCTCTGTAGACGAGCGCAAGCTCATGGACACTTCGCGGTGAATACTCCTTCACAGTAAACCCGCAAGCCCTCAACTAAACTAATCATCAACCGCTCAACCCGGCCAATATCTCACTCGGCGACAGTAAATGAAATCTGGTCTTGCCAATGCCGTCGCACATGACGAACTTGATTTTGCCGGCGGCGGCTTTCTTGTCGACTTCCATGGCTTGGATCAAGCTCGGCATGGAAACGGCGCTGGGAATTTCCGTCGGCAATCCAGCTTGCTTGATTAAACCAATGATGCGCTCAAAGCTTTGCTGATCGCAGAAACCCTGCCGGCGCGACAGCGCCGCCGCCGTGACCATGCCGACGCCGACCGCTTCGCCGTGGAGAAACTGGGTGTAGTGGGTCACGGCTTCCAGCGCATGGCCGACGGTGTGGCCGAAGTTGAGCACCGCGCGGTAGTCCTCTTCGCGCTCGTCCGCTTCGACGACTCTGGCCTTGATGGCGCAGCAAGTGGCAATCGTTTGAATCAGCAAGTCGCGATCCAATTGCAGCAGGTTTTCAATCTGCGCTTCGAGCACAGCGAACAGCGCCGGATCCGCGATCACGCCATACTTGATCACCTCCGCTAAACCCGCGACCAATTCACGCCGCGGCAGAGTGGCAAGCGCATCGACGTCGATCAAGACCAATCTCGGCTGGTAGAAAGCGCCGATCAGATTTTTTCCGTCGGCGTGATTGACGCCGGTCTTGCCGCCGACGCTGGAATCGACTTGCGCCAACAGAGTCGTCGGCAGCTGGACGTAGGGCACGCCGCGCAAGTAGGTCGCGGCGGCGAACCCCGCCAGATCGCCGACCACGCCGCCGCCCAGCGCCAGCACGCAGGACTTGCGATCGAACCGCTCAGCGATCAAGCGGTCGTAGATCGTCTGTAGCGACTGAAAATTTTTATGCTCTTCGCCGTCGGGAATTAAAATCGGCACCACGGCAAATCCGGATTTGCCAAGCGCATTCAGCACGGCGTCTAAATAAAGCGGCGCCACGGTGGGGTTGGTGACGACGGCAACTTTGCCGCGAAATCCGGCCTGCTCAAAAAATTCGCCGGCGCGCTCGATCACGCCCGCGCCGATATGAATCGCATAGGAGCGCGCGCCGAGATTGACATTTAGGGTTTGCATGACACTAGCCAGCTGATTGAACCATCGCCATAATCTTGTCGACCACCTGGTTCAAAGTCAATTGATCGGTATCGATGGTCACATGGGCTTGGGCGTAGCGCTCCTGGCGCGCCTGAACCAGTTCTTCGATACGCTCGCGCCGGTTGGGCCCTTTCAACAAGGGGCGCGTGGCGCCGTTGCCGACCCGGCGCAGGATCGCGTCGGTGGAAGCGCTCAGGCAAACAAGAAGCGTTTTCTCGCGCAGCAGCGCCAAATTGTCGTCATCCAACACGACACCGCCGCCGGTGGCGATCACCTGGCCTTGCTCCGTGAGCAGCTGGGCGAGAGTCTGCTTCTCGCATTGCCGAAAATAGTCTTCGCCCTTTTGCTCGAAGATGTCGCGCACTTTCATGCCCGCGGCTTTCTCAATCTGCCGGTCGAGATCGACGAAACGGCGGCGCAGCCGCTTGGCGATATTACGGCCGACAGCGCTCTTGCCCACAGCCATGAAACCGATCAGCGCGATGTTTTTCTTCGGAGATTTTACCAACGGACTAATGCCCTGACCGCGAATCTCGACGAACGAATTGAAGCATGGGTTCGGACGATCCCCCCTTTGAAAAAGGGGGGAAGGGGGGATTTTCCTCAGCGGGATTTTCTTCTGCGCGCAAACTCAAATCCCCCTCAATCCCCCTTTTTCAAAGGGGGAAGTTCAGAGCGGTCTAGTAAACCTATTTCTGGATCACCACGCTAGTAATTCTTGATCTGCTCGAGATAATTTTCGTAATTGCGCCGGATCTCGCGCAGCGAGTCGCCGCCAAACTTTTCTAAAAAAACCTTGGCGACTTCGAACGCCACCACCGATTCGCCGACCACCGCGGCGGCGGGCGCGGCGCAAACATCTGAGCGCTCCACCGACGCATCGGTCGCTTTTTTCGAATGAATGTCCACCGATTGCAACGGACTCATGAGCGTCGAGATCGGCTTCATGGCGACCCGCACCACCAACGGCGAACCGTTGGTCATGCCGCCTTCGGTGCCGCCGGAATTGTTGCTGCCCCGGTAAAAGCCCGTGGGCACGATGCGCGGCGTGCCTTCGCTCACCATTTTTGCCGGATCGAAAAAAATCTCGTCGTGAACTTGTGAACCGCGGCGCTTGGCCATCTCAAAGCCGAGGCCGATCTCGACCCCCTTCATCGCCTGGATGCTCATCAGCGCTTGGGCCAGGCGTCCGTCGAGCTTGCGGTCCCACTGGGTGTGCGAGCCTAATCCGGGAGGCAATCCCAGAGTGACGACTTCGAAAATTCCGCCCAGCGTGTTGCCTTCTTTCTTACACTCTTCGATCAGCGCGATCATTTTTTCTTCGGCTGCACTATCGGCGGTGCGCACCGGCGACTCTTCGGCGCGCTCGTAGGTTTCGGTGTAGGTCAGACCGTCCAAATTCGCCGCGACGTTACCGATGGATCGGATGTACCCCATGACGCGAATGCCGAACGGCGCGAGCAGTTGTTTGGCGAAGGAACCGACCGCGGTGCGCGCCACGGTCTCGCGCGCGCTGGCGCGCCCAAGAATGTCGCGGATATCGGCGCGATCGTATTTGAGCACGCCGTTCAGATCGGCATGGCCCGGCCGCGGCTTGGTCACGGCGATTTTTTCGTCGCGATCCTCGGGGTTCGGCGACATTTTTTTCGTCCAATTTTTCCAATCGCGGTTTTCGATGCCGAGGGCGACGGGCGAGCCCATGGTCTCGCCCCAACGAATGCCGGAGCGAATCTGCGCTTCGTCTTTTTCAATCAGCATGCGCCCGCCCCGGCCGTAGCCTTGCTGGCGGCGCCACAGGTCGTGATTGATTTTGTTAATATCGAGAGGAAAACCGGCGGGC
>Ga0137461_1000068_pt1 | contig 20960 bp, 22 predicted proteins | sample EasRivERMGT746_2_FD_104650 | JGI IMG/M metagenome (GOLD analysis project Ga0137461, IMG submission 104650) | Soil microbial communities from meander-bound floodplain in the East River, Colorado, USA - East River MetaG ERMGT746_2 | ecosystem: Environmental > Terrestrial > Soil > Floodplain ... | reverse complement strand
GGAGGAATTATAGGGTACATCGAGGTCGGCGAACTACTTTGTTTTCGCTCGGTAAGTCACGATGACGAACCAAACAGGCAAGTTGGCTCGGATGAAAAAGCACTCTGACCCCATTTTCTGTTGAAGTCGCATGGCGCCGTGGTCATCACGGAAAATCTATCGGCGTCCAGCTCAACTTTCACCGATATGACGATCTATTCCGCCTCAGGCGGACCGTGCGGTTCGCGGTCCCGGTGATTTCAAATCCTCATAGCCGAAACGCAGGTGCTGCTCCGCGGTTTAGTCCAACACGTTCCTTCGACTAAGCTCAGGACAGGTTTATCCCCTTGGCGACACTTCGGCGCTATTGCTGCGACTTGATTGCCTCGAAGCTTTGAGGGATAAAACGCTATACGTTAGAGAGCAACGGTAACTTCAACGGCGGACGCCATGCGAACGACTCACTTTCTAATGCGCGCGATAGTTGGGCTGCTTCTTACGGGCTGTGCGGGCGTCCACACCGCACCCACTCCCGAGGCGCGACAGGCATTGGCCCCAACCGGAAAACTTCGGGTCGGGTTGTATCTCGGAAATCCCTTATCTGTAACGCGAGACTCGGGATCGGGTGAGATGAAAGGGGTGGGATTTGACCTCGGAAAAGAGTTGGCTCGGCGCATGGGCATTCCGTTTGAGCCGGTCGTGTATCCGTCAATTGGCGCCGTTGTCGACAGCGCGAAATCAGACCAGTGGGACGTCGCTTTCCTTACGGTGGTTACTGGGCGGGCGAAGGACATGGATCTTACCGCGCCGCACCTGGAAATCGAACGCGGCTACCTGCTCCCAAGCGGCTCGTACATCTCAACAGTGGTTGATGTGGATCGGCCTGGGATTCGTGTTGCCGTGCCGGCGAATGGCGGGTCGGATATCTTTCTTTCTCGCGCGCTAAAAAATGCCGTAGTGGTCCGAGGCAACGTCGGCGCAATAGAGATGCTCAAGTCCGGCAGGGCAGACGTATTTGCTTCCAACAAGGCAACCCTGTTCGAATTGTCGAATCGGTCGCCCGGTTTTCGAGTTCTCGACGGTCGTTTTGCCACCGACCCAGTGGTTATGGCCATCCCAAAAGGACGGGATATCGGAATGGCCTACGCGCGCAGATTCATTGAGGATGCGAAGTCTGAGGGGTTCGTCAAAGCGGCGCTTGAGCGGGCTGGAATACGTGGTGCGGTTGTGGCCCCACTTCAATGATGCTCTCCGCCTCGCATAAGTCGGGCATTCCGTGTATGTTCTGTCACATGAACACGATTCTCCTCACTCGTGAAGAGGCGATCCGGCGCCTGCAAAGTGTTGAGTCCGAGATTCGGCGCCTCGGCGTTCGTCGGTTGGCGCTCTTCGGATCCGTGCTTCGTAACGAGGCTCGCCCGGACAGCGATGTTGATGTGCTCGTCGAGTTTACTCTGGCAGAGAAGACGTTCGATCACTTCATGGCGCTGGTGGATCTGCTCGAAGATACTTTGGAGCACCCAGTTGAAGTCGTAACCACCGAGGCCCTCTCACCGTTTATCGGGCCGCACATCCTATCCGAGGCGAGGGATGTCCTTCGAGCCGCGTGACTATCTGCGCCACATTCTCGTGGAAGTTGAGTACCTGCTCGATCAGAGTCAGGGTCTGACCTTTGAGCGCTTCGCGGCGGATGAGACGCTGCGTCGCGCCTTCGTGCGCAGCTTGGAAGTTATCGGCGAAGCCGTGAAGAACCTACCCGAGGAGTTCCGCGCATCGCATTCCGAGGTTGAGTGGCGTCCGATTGCTCGGATGCGGGACCGCCTCATTCACGGTTACTTTGGGGTAGACTATCAGCTCGTATGGGACGTGGTACAGGAGAAGCTTCCAGAACTGAAACGTAACATACAGAGAATCCTTGATTTACAACAGGCCTAACCAATCGGGTTGAGAAGGGCGCGGCGGACCGCGCCGCTCACCCAAAACGTTGAACTAAACTGCTGCGCGGTGGCACTGGCTGTTTGACGCCGGTGTTACTCAGTCGTCTTTTCGGCTTCACTGATTTTTCTGGTTCATTTTCATCATCTGATCTAGCGTAGCTGCCAAATTTGATCCAAGGAGAATTTTTATGGGAGCACTACGAGAGAAGATGATCGAGGGAATTCCGACGACAGTATACAGCAATTGACAATTAGCACGAGACCGATGCAAAATCTGCCGCTAATGGTTCAGCTTGATTGTGGCTCGGCTGCAAGGAATGGGAAAGATTTCTCGCTGCTCTCGAAATGACAGACTTCGAGCGGTTGTCATCCCGAACGAAGTGAGGGATCTTGCCACACTGAACCACCACCCGCCGTGGAGAGGTTCGCACGGGAGGTGCAAAAATCACGTTTCTTTGATAAGGCTCGGTGCATTATGAGGTCTGCCAAATTACTATTATTTATGTATGCCTTGGTATTCTGCTTCATGCTAACGGAACAAGCGCACGCGTGCAGTTGCAGCGCGCCGGCGACAACTGCCGAAGCTTTCAAACGGTCGACGGCGGTGTTTCGAGGCAGGGTCGTCAAGATCAGCGTGCCGTCGTTGGATTGGATCGGCCTGACTCGGACCGGCGCTCATCGAGTGAAATTCGAAATTTTGAAACAGTGGAAAGGTCCGGCTGCCGAGACTACCGTTATCGTCACGCGGCTTACGGGAGAGGGGTGCGGATTCCCGTTCGAAGAGCAGAAAGAGTACCTGGTGTACGTCGTAGCCGGGCAAAAGCATATTCAAAGCGGCATTTGTACCGGGACGAAAAGCATCGCCGATGCCGATGAGGAGATGGAAGAACTCGAGGAGTTTGCCGCGGATCTCAAACGATGAGAGGAGTCTGCCACGGGCGATATTCTTGTGCTGCGATTTAACGCGGTGCGACGTGAAGCTCACCGATAAACAAAAGGGCGTGGTGCGTAACGTCATTCCGGCGGCGGTGTTGACGGTGGTGGGATTGTGCGGCGTGTCGCTGGTGACTCCCATGGGCGCGCTTCCCACGGACGAACCGGCCGCGCGGATCGCGTGGGCTTTGCAGTGGGCGCTGCTGCCAATCCTCGCTTTGATGGTTTCGATCATGCGCGTGGCGAATTATCGGTTTGCGTCGCCGGAGGATATCGACGGCAGCGGGCTGACGGCTGGCACTGACCGAGTGCTCGTGCTGCGGGCGATTTTGCAAAATACTTTGGAGCAGGCGGTGCTCGCTGTGGCGGCTTATTTGATTTGGGCAACCGTCATGCCGCACAGTTGGCTACGAGCGATTCCCGTTGCTGCATTGCTCTTCGTCACCGGCCGGATTCTCTTTGCGCGCGGCTACCAGCGCGGCGCGCCGGGACGCGCGCTTGGGTTCGGATTAACTGCTTATCCGACTTTCGGGATGTTGGCGACACTGGCTTTGCTGCTCATCCTGCGCATGTTCAGATGGCTTGTTCGATAGTCGAATCGGCGAAAACAGACATCGGAGGCGACCGTGAAGAGGGCATTATGACGGTTTCCGAATTTTACGGCGTTTTCCCTTATCTGGTTTCGCCCGTCGATACGAACGGCGAAGTGAAAGCCGATGTGCTGGCGCGGTTGTGTGATGACCTCATTAACGCCGGAGTTCACGGACTCACGCCGCTCGGGTCGACGGGGGAGTTTGCTTATCTTTCTTGGGCACAGCGGCGTCGCGTTGTTGAAGTCGTGATCGAGGCGGCGCGCGGGCGGGTGCCGGTTATCGCCGGAGTAGCTTCCACGACGACCGCCGATGCGGTCAGGCAGGCGCGCGAGTTCGAGCAGATGGGATGCAGCGGCATTCTCGCCATGCTCGAAGCGTATTTCCCGGTTTCGGACGACGGCGTGTTCGAATATTTCAAAGCCATCGCCGGCTCGGTGTCGCTGCCGGTGGTGCTCTATACCAATCCGAATTTTCAGCGTTCTGATTTAAGCTTGCCGGTGATCAACCGGCTGAGCCATGTGCCGAACATCGGCTACATCAAAGACGCATCGAATAACACCGGCCGGCTTCTGTCGATCATCAACCAGGTGGAAGGGCGAATGAAAGTCTTCGCAGCCTCGGCGCATATTCCGGCCGCCGTTATGCTGATTGGCGGCGTTGGTTGGATGGCCGGACCGGCCTGCGTGGCGCCGCGGCAGAGCGTTGAGCTGTATGAGACCTGCCGGCGCGGCGATTGGAATGCCGCGATGGAGTTGCAGCGGCCGCTCTGGGCGCTCAATCAAGCCTTCGCCAAGTACAATCTTGCCGCGTGCATTAAAGGCGCGCTCGAACTTCAGGGCTACGCCGTGGGCGCGCCGCTGCCGCCGCAGGCAGCGCTGACGCCGGAAGCGCTTGAAGATGTGAAGCGGACGCTGATCAGTATCGGCGCCCTCTAACGGATCATGTGGGCGTTGATCCAATGATTGCAATTGAGCGGCTGGTCGCGTTATTCAAATAGCTGTTCGCGCCAACGTTTCTCAAGGATCAATCGGCGAGAGACGATTCGGCCATGAATAAATTGACGTGGCACAAGGCGATTGGCAAAATCATCGGCGCCGTGGCGATACTGCTGGTGTCATTGGTCGCGACGGCTAGCGCGGCGACACCGACCAAACGGGTTCGCATACTGTTTGCCGACTTCAGCGAGCGCATGGGGATATTTTTTGTCGCCAAGGATCAACGTTTCTTCGAAGAGCAGGGCTTAGAGGCGGACCTTGTGCAGGTGAACAGCGGTCCGGTGGCGGTCGCGGCGATGGCGGCCAACGAGGCGGAGTTCTACACCGTCCCAGCGACCGGCTCGGCCCTGGGCGCCATGGTGAGTGGGCTCGATCTCGTCTGGGTCGCAGGGATGATCAATAAGCTCGACGGATACTTTTACGTTTCGCCGAAGATTCAAAAGCCGGACGATTTGAAGGGAAAAATTATCGGCGTGCAGAGCATGGGCGGCGGCATCTGGATGTTCACGATGATGACCTTCGATCATTGGGGCATCAGTCCGGAGCGTGACAAGATTCAGCTGCGCGTGATCGGCGACCAGTCCGTCTTGGTGCAGGCTCTGGGCGCCGGCATCATCGAAGGCGCGGTTTTGGGCTATGCCTACAGCAGCGTGGTGCAGCGAAACGGCGGACGGCTTTTGGCCGATCTCGGCACACTCAAGATCCCGTACCAAGGAACCGGCTTGGTAGCGCGGCGAGGTTTTATCGCCAACTCGCCTGACACCGTCGAGAAGACGCTTAGAGCTTTTGTCAGAGCGAACGCGTTCCTGCAGGACAAAAACAATCAGCCTGCGGTCATCCGAAGCCTGCGCAAATGGCTGCGATTGCCGGCCAGCGAGAATACCGATGATCTCTACGAACGAATGAAATCGCTCTATGACCGGCGCATCAGTCCAACCCGAGAGGGAGTGCAGAATGCGCTGCGCGTGCTCAGCAAAGCGGACCCCAAGTACGCTAAACTGAAAGTGGAAGATTTGATCGACGATCGGATCGTGCGGAAATTAGAGAAGGAAAGCCCGTAGGGAACATGCAATGAGACAAATCGAATTCTGTGATGTCATTTCGAGTCCTTCGACAATGCTCAGGACACGCTGCGCGAGAAATCTTAGATCCCTCACATTCGTTCGGGATGACAATTAAGGACTGAAGATTCTGACACCACCTTGAAGGAGGGGCGCCCCATGATCCGAATCGTGCATATCCTGAACCAGTTTTTCGCCGGCGTCGGCGGTGAAGAGAAGGCTAACCTTCCAGTCGCTGTCGCCGACGGCGCGGTGGGGGCGGCGCGCGGGCTGCACGCGCAGTTGGCTGAGCGCGGCCAAGTCGTCGCGACGATTTATTTTGGCGACAATTATTTTCACGAGCATAAGGGTGAAGCCATTGTCGCGATTGTCGCCGAGTTAGAGAAGCTTCGGCCCGATGTCGTCGTCGCCGGCCCGGCATTCAATGCCGGTCGTTACGGTCTCGCGTGCGTTGAGATCTGCCAGACGGTGAGCGAAAGACTCGGCCTGCGCTGCGTCACCGGCATGGAGCCGGAGAATCCCGGTGCCAGCGTCTATCGCGACTATCACAATGACAAAGTGTTTTTGCTGCCAACTAGCGAGACTGCGTCAGGAATGGCGCGCGCGCTGACGGCGCTGGCGCCGTTCGCTTGCCGTCTGGCCAACGGCGAGGAAATCGGCCCCGCCGCTGCTGAAGGCTATTTGCCGCGCGGCATTCGCAAACTCGTGCGCGTCGAGCGCACCGGCGCCGACCGGGCGATCGATATGCTGCTCGCTAAAGTCGCAGGTAAGCCGTTTACCACCGAAGTACCGATGGAAGTTTGGGACAAGGTCGAACCGGCGGCGCCGCTGGCCGATGCCGCGGCGGCGAATTTGGCCGTCATCTGCACCGGCGGTGTGGTGCCGTGGGGCAATCCCGACGGATTCAAAACTTACCGCAATACGTTTTGGCGCAAATATAATTTCTCCGAGCTGGCGACTCTGGAGCCGGGCAAATGGGAAGCGGTGCACGGCGGTTACAACGTCGCCTTCATGAATCGGAATCCGCACTACGGCATGCCGCTCGATGCGCTGCGCGCGTTGGAAGCTGAAGGCAGAATCGGCCGCGGCAAACTTTATCCCGCTTACTACGTGATTCCCGGCAATCAAGGTTCGCCGGCGGTGATGCGCCGGGTCGGCCAAGAGATCAGCGCCGATTTGAAAAAGGACGGCGTCGAAGGTGTGCTTTTGGTCGCGACGTGAGGGACCTGTAGTCGCAGCGGCGCTGTGATTAGCAAAGAATTAGATAGAGCAGGTCTTCCGGTGGCGATGATTAGCGCGATGTATCCGGTGGCGGAGCAAGTCGGCGCCAGCCGCATTGTCAAAGCGGTGGCGATTCCGCATCCCTGCGGCGATCCCAGTTTGCCGGCGGAATTGGACGCGCAGTTACGCCGGGAGATCGTGTCGACGGCGCTTAAAGCACTTGAAGCGAAAGTTGAAACGACGACGGTGTTTACGCCCAGGGTGGGCGCGAATGGGTGAGCGGCAATCGGGATCGGAAGAAGATTATCTCGGGCGAAGGTGCAAAGAGCGCCGAGAAAATTATTAATGTCTCTCGCGGGGATAGTTGAGATCCATCAACTTCAGGCGAAGAGAAGGTCCGTCATGCCCGCGCAGGCGGGCATCCAGGGTGGCGAGGAAGTGGCGATCACGGAGAACCTGGATTCCCGCTTTCGCGGGAAAGACGGAAAGGGTCGTCAATTTCGAATCGACATTGTCCAAATCCCTCGGCTTTGAGCCGAGGGTTGTTCAGTTCGCGCTAGTCGCTTCGACAGGATCTATCACGTCATGCAACTGAGGATGGCTGAATTCCCGGTACGCCGACTTCGTCTTGGCGATGCCTATCGTTATCAAGATGGCTTGCTAGACGTCGATCGCGAGGATCTGATTCGGCTCGTGTTGCGCGATCCGCGCATTCAGTCCGCGAGATTTGAAATTGCCGCACCCGGCGAACCGGTGCGCGTGACCGGCATTCGCGACGCCGTCGAGCCGCGCGTCAAGTTTGGCGGCGCTGCCCAAGTATTTCCCGGCGTGCTCGGGCCGGTGACGCCTGTGGGCGACGGCGTGACGCATCGGCTCTCCGGCATGACCGTGCTTGCCACGGCGGCTTATGAGGGGACTATTCGCGCCGGCACCGGCGTGCAACGCAGCGCGATCCTCGACATGTCGGGCGACGGCGCGTCGTCGCGCTTTAGCACGCTCACGCACCTTGTGTTGATCATGGAGATCAAGAAGGGGTTGGCTGAGCTTGAAGCCCATGGCGCGATCCAAACAGCCGAGTTTGAAGTCGCGCGCAGACTTGCCGAGGCGACCCGCGGGTTGGCGCCCGCGAGCGTGGAAGTATTTGAAACGCATTCGAAGTCTCGTGACGTTCCTCGCGTCGCGCTCATCCAAGGATGTTTGACCGACGCGCAACAGGCGCATTCGGGCGTGAGCTATTACGGCCTGCCGATTCGCGAGTCGCTGACGACGGCGATCGATGCCAACGAGCTGCTCGACGGCGCGGTCACGGTCAACACAACGCGCTGCGTCGCTTATAGTCCGACGACTTGGGACTGGCAAAATCATCCGCTCGCTTTGGCGCTCTATCGCGCCCAGGCGGCGGGCCGGTTGAGTTTTGCCGGCGTGATTCTTGAGCGCATCGCCTTCGATAATTTTCACGGTAAGGAAGTGGTGGCGCATAATACCGCGCAGCTCGCGGTGCAATTGGGCGTCGAAGCGGCCTTGGTCACCTGGATCGGCTCGGGCAATGCTTTCGTCGAAGTGATGTTGACGATTCGCGCCTTGGAGCGACGCGGCATCAAGACCACGCTGGTGACCTACGAATACGGCGGCAAGGACGGCATCGATTCGCCGCTGCTGTATTACGTGCCGGAAGCGAATGCGGCGGTAAGCAGCGGCAGCCGCGATCGCTGGATCGAATTACCCGAGGCGCAGATAGTCGTCGGTCCGTATGACGAGATCAAAGTGCTCACCTATCCCGGCGCGCCGCTCACTTCGGCGCGCGGCCGATTTACCCTGGACGCGCGCGACATGATCGTCGGCGGCGTCGACAACTGGGGCGGGGACAGTTGGATGTGTGAGTTATTTTGAATAGGGCCGGAGGAACCAGTGGCGGAGAAGCCCAAGCAGATCATTGCCATCGGCGGCGGTGGTTTTTATCGCGATGCGGAAAATCTTAAGCTGGAAAAGTATGCTATCCGGCAATGCGGCTCCGAGAATGCGCGGGTCTGCTTCGTGCCGACGGCTAGCGGCGAGCCGGATCATTACGTGTCGAGTTTTTACACTGCGTTCTTGAAGCTCGGTTGCCAGCCTTCGGTGCTGACCTTTTTCAAACGCACGCCCGACCTACGCTCGTTCTTGCTCAACCAAGATGTGATTTATGTCGGCGGCGGCAACACCAAGAGTTTGCTCGCCGTGTGGCGCGATTGGGGCGTCATCGAAACTTTTCGTGAAGCTTGGGAATCTGGAATTGTCCTCACCGGGGTGAGCGCCGGGGCGATTTGCTGGTTCGAACAAGGATTGACCGATTCGTTTTCCGATGGCCTGCGGCCGCTCGATTGTCTAGGTTTTCTCCCCGGCAGTTGTTGCCCGCACTTTGACGGTGAAGCGCAGCGGCGGCCCTCCTATCATAAGCTCCTGGCCGCCGGTGAAATCGCCGCCGGTGTCGCCATCGAAGACTGGACGGCTATTCACTACCAAGACACGCAACTTCATCGCGTGGTCACATCCAAGCGCGGCGCGCGCGCCTACAGCATGCGCGCCGTCCACGGCTCGGTCCAGGAAGTGGCGCTGGCGGTGGATTTCCTAGCGGCGGATCAATCCTAGCCCAGATTATTCGTGGTGCAACAGCGATCGAGGCGAAACCCTTCCGGAGCGAAGGCAAAGCGGCTCTGCCTTGAAGTGGCGAGCGAGGCGGGGCGCTGTGAAATTACCTGTGAAAAGGTCAAACATCTTGCCGAGCACCGAGCATGACGATGAAACATTTGGCGCTGGTGCCTTCACTCCTACAGGGTTCCACCTCGATCGACACTCTGTCGTTCGCATTCCTGGTAGGATGAATAATCCGGGCTAGAAGTTTCTATCCCGTCGTGGCACTTGGATTGCTCCTATTTCAGATTGGACGCTTGGTTTTAAATCCATTGCCAAGGGATGGCGCTATGAAACATTTAAAGAAAATGCCGGTGGTCGGCGCGGTGATGACTTCATTCCCCTATTTCGTCGAAGCCGGCGACCCGGTGAGTAAGCTTGAAAAGCTGATGGACGATCACGCCATCCGTCATCTGCCGGTTCAAGAGAAAGGCAAATTGGTCGGCATCGTCTCGGAGCGCGACTTGCATCATCTGGTGAATCGCCAGGCGGCGACGGAGCTAAAGCTCAAGTTTCGGGCGCGCGACGTTATGATCGCCGATCCCTATGTCGCGCCGTTCAATACGCCGCTCAACGAAGTGGTGTCGCAACTGGCGCTGCGACATATCGGCTCGGTGATAGTAACGCGCCGCGGCAAACTTGCCGGCATTCTCTCCGCCATCGATGTCTGTCGGATCTTTGCTGAATATCTTGAAGAGCGTTTTGCCCCCGCAAGCGATAACGATGCCGCTTGATTTGTTGTTAACCACGCTTATTTCCGCGTGGAACTATTAGAAAGAGGGGGTTTTAACGCAGGCAGCTTCGATTGCAATCGTGGAAGTCGGGCCAGAGGAGACAATGGCGCACTGACGGTTTTGTCTCCTCTGCCGCTTGCGTCGGCTCGGTTTCGACCAGCGAAAAAGTTTTGAATCGGGCGCACCACACCACTCGGGACTGTTGCAACCCGCGCGACAAACGGCCGACGACTTTGCTCAGGCCATACCAGCCGAGGACGAACCATATGACGCCGATGGTGATTGTCAGGCTATCCATGTGAAGGCCTCGGCTTATGGACTCGGCCAGTTCTCCTTGACGCAGTCCTCAGCGCAACCTCGTTTCTGTGACCAGCGGCTACACCACTTCACGGCGAGCTTGGACTTGCCGAGCGCCGACATCAGGCCGGCACGGCGGGCGTCGAGTTCCACCTCGGCGAGCTTATGGTTCTCCGGACAGATAATCACCTTGCGATTGCGATAGCGCCGATAGGTTTCAAATCCGACCGGCGCCAAGACCAAGAGAATCGCCGCCGCAATGATGGCCGACATCGTGATCAGTGGAGTATACATGTCCCGCTCTCCTTTCCGTCGCGAGGATCCTTGCCCGAATAACTAAAGACGCAAACGATGCGCCAGAGAAACTCGCCAACTTTTCGAAGGAAATCTAGTTGCGGCCAGCCAAGAATGGGAATTTTACTTGTTGAATTCGCAGCCCGAAGACTTTCAAGAGCGCGCATCGATCAGGCGGATACTACGCAGGATAAACAACGAATTTTGCAATGCTGAGAATTTATCTTGTATTGTTTCATGCGCTTGGGAAGATTTTCACTGCGACTCCCGTCAAAGCGGGTAGATGAGCAATCCTTCGGATGGCATGTTGATTGCGCATAATACCGGGAGCGTGGGACAAAAAAGAAACGGCAGCATAGCCAATGCATCTTCGACGGAAGTAACGGGCTAGGAAAGTGGCTTCCCTGGCCGTGACTTGAGATAGAAAGGAGGGCGGTGATGAATGAGCTGTTCGATTTCAACACGATGTCCGACCTGATGAAAACAGCCGAGGGGGTGTCGCCCATCGAGCGGTTGCTCAACGAATTCGAGGTCCATGAGGCGAAGGAAGAAAAGTCGCTCGAATATTATCGCAAAATCATGGGCGAGACGCCCGATGCCATGACCCACTTCCTGCTCCAGTTAATCGTCTCAGACGAAGAAAAGCATCACGCGGTGATGCACTCCATGGTGGCGACGCTCAAGGGCAGCCTCAACTGGAGCAAACCGCCGGGCAGCCTGGAAGGCGAACGGGATAGCGCGGCGGCCCAGCAAAGACTTCTCGCCGTCACCGACGATTTTATAAAACTTGAAAGGGAAGGAATAAAAGAATACAAAATCTTATTGAAAGCGAGCGAGGATTATTACCACGGCTTGTTTAAAATTCTGCTTGGCGCGATGATCCGCGACTCGGAAAAGCATATTGAATTGCTCGAATTTCTCCGTGCGAGACTGAAAGAACTATGAGTCAACCCGAGCCCTTCGATCTGTTGCTGCGCTTCGCCGACATCGAACGGCTCGTCGCCAAGATTTATTTCCGCTTCTCGCATCTTTTCCTCGACCGCCCGGAGTTGCGCGACTTTTGGTGGGAGATGGCGCGGGAGGAAGAGCAGCACGCCTGTATTTTGCACGCTTGCCGGGCGATCATCGAAAACTACGATGACGAGAGCTTGGACCCGACGCTGAGCAGCGATAAGGCTCAGGAGCTGGGTGCGTGGCTCAATGCTATTCTCGCTCAGGGCACGGCTTTATTATCGGTCGAAGAATCGTTCCATATGGCATTGCAGATCGAAGGCAGCGAGATCGACGCGATTTACAGCAAATTGATCCGCTTGGGCGGGCCGCAGATCGCCACGACCATGGAAAACTTGGGCGTGCCCGCCAGCATCCAAAGACAAAAGCTCAAAGCGGCATTGCGCCTGTTCTGTGCTAACCCCGATTTGCTCAGCGCCGCCGAACAGCTGTAGTGAGTGAATAATCGCAAGCGCGGAAACTAAATGGAATTTCAACTGGAAAATATCATCGGCAAGAGCAAGGCGATCCGCGATGTCTTGAGCTTGGTGCAAAAGGTTGCGCCGACCCAGGCGACCGTGCTCATTACCGGCGCCAGCGGCACGGGCAAGGAATTGATCGCCTTGGCGTTGCACGGGCACAGCGAGCGCAAGGATAAACTGTTTTTGCCGGTCAATTGCGGCGCGCTGCCCGAGACTCTGTTGGAGAGTTTGCTCTTCGGCCACATGAAGGGTTCCTTCACCGGCGCGTTCGCCAACCAGGAGGGACTCTTCGAGAAGGCGCGCGGCGGCACGATCTTTCTCGACGAAATCGGCGAGATCCCCCAGCACTTGCAGGTCAAGCTGCTGCGCGCGCTGGAAGCCAAGGAGATACTGCCCATCGGCAGCACCACGCCGCGCCACATCGATGTCCGGGTGCTGGCGGCGACCAATCGGGCTTTGAAGAAAGAAGTCGACGCGGGGCGTTTCCGCGAGGATCTTTTCTACCGGCTTAACGTGATGGAGATTCATATTCCGCCGTTAAGCGAACGGCCGGAAGATATTCCGCTGCTGATCGAACATTTCATCATGCGTCATAACCCCGAACTCAACAAAAATTTTCACGGCGCCGATGACGCGGTTGTGCGCGCGCTCATGGCGCTGCCGTGGAAGGGCAACGTGCGCGAGCTCGACAACGTCATCGAGCATACGATGATCCTCGCCGAAGGCGCGCGCCTCGCCTTGACCGATCTGCCGGCGTCCGTGGTGGCAAGCGGCGATGGCAATGCCGCATTTACTTTCAATCTTAAAGAGGCGCTGCGCGAGTTTGAGAAGAAGTATATCCTTCGCGCCCTCGAACAAACCAACCAGGACCGCAGGGAAGCCGCCAAACTCCTGGACATCAGTCTTTCCTCACTCTATCGCAAGATCGAAGAGCTTGGCATCGCGTAGCCCGGATTATTCGCGGTGAAACTGCGGGCAATTTACAATGGCGTGCAACCCTTGCGGAACGAAGGCAAAGCAGTTGTGCCTTGAAGATGCAAGCGGGGCGAGTTGGTTATGAGGTCAGCAGCGAAAAGGTCAAACATCGTGCCGAGCACCGAGCACAAAATCAAACATTCGCGCTGGTGCCTTCGTTCCTCCGGGGCCGCGCCTCGATCGACAGCGTGTCGTCAGGTTTCCTCGTAGCATGAATAATTCGGGCTAGCCGGCCGCGCGTTCCAACGCCAGCGCTTTTATTTTTTTGAGATCGGCTTTACCCGAGCCGAGCAGTGGGATCGCTTCGATCAGGTGGAGATTTTCCCGCTTCGGGATCCAAAGCTTGGGTAGATCGGTTTGGTTAAGCTTGCTCCACAATTCATTTTGGCTGATGCCGTTCTGGGAGTAAAAAGCGACGAGCTTTTCGCCGCGCTGGGGGTCGGGGATCGCCGTCACCACGCAGGCGGCGCTGCCGAGAATTTCGTTGATCACTTCTTCGATCTTGACGTGGGGCACCATTTCGCCGCCGATTTTGCTGAAGCGCGTTAGCCGGTCGGTGATGCGGATGAAGCCGTCTTCGTCGATGCTGGCGATATCGCCGGTGACGTACCAGCCGCGCCGCATCGCCTGGTCGGTCAGCGCCGGCTGATTCAAATAACCGAGCATGACGTTGGGACCTTTGATCAACAGTAATCCTTCTTCGCCGACGGCCATGGGCTGGCCCGACTCGGGGTCGACGATTTTTACCGCCACGCCGGGGATCGGTTGGCCGACCGTGCCGGGCTTGTGGCTGACTTGTTTTACCGTGCCGTCGAGAACGTCGGGCATGTTGACTGACACCACCGGCGCGAGCTCGGTGCAGCCGTAGCCTTCTAAAATAGTCAAGCCGAATTTTTCTTCGTAGGCTTTGGCGATCTGCTCGCGCAGCTTTTCCGCGCCGGCGATGAGATAGCGCAACGATGAAAACTGTTCTTTGCTGCAGCGGCGCAAGTAGCCGAGATAGAAAGTCGGCGTGCTGATCAGCAGCGTGGCTTTGAACTTCTGAATGGTTTCGCCGATGGTTTTGGCGTCGGTGGGATTGGGATGATAGACCGCGCCGAAGCCGGCGAGCAGCGGCAGCCAGAGCGTGCCGGTAAAGCCGAAGGAATGAAACAGCGGCAGCACGCCCATGATGCGGTCGGCGCCGCTAAACTGTATGACCTGGGAGATCGCTTCGACGTTGGCGACGATATTATGATGCGACAACATGACGCCCTTGGGTGTGCCGGTGCTGCCGCTGGAAAAAATCACCGTCGCCAGATCGTCGGCGCGTTGCCGTTTGACCGCTCGGCGGTTGAGCCAGCTTGCCGGCACGAGCAGCGCCTTGAGCACGGTAGAAAACTTTTCGCGCGCGCCGAAAGATTTTCGAATCGCTTCGACAAAGACCATGCCCTCCATCGCTTCGATGCCGGCCTTGGACAAAAAAGCTTCCGAAGTAATAATGGTCTTGAGTTTACATTGAGCCGCCGAGGAGTCGATGGATTCCTTACTGGCGGTGAAGTTCAAATTCACCGGCACTTTGCCGGCCAAAAGAATTGCAATGTTCACCAGCGCGCCGGCCACCGAAGCCGGCAAAATCACGCCGACCATGGTTTGATTGGCGCAGTTGGTTTTCACCCAGCGTGCGAACAGCATGCTGGCGATGAGAGTTTTGCCGTAGGTCAGCTCGGTGCCGGTGGTGTCCGCCATGCAGAACGAGCACCAGCGGCGCTTGGCCATCTCGACAAATTTCGTGTGCAGCAAATCTTTGGCGCTCGGGCGGTATTCGACCGCTTCGCTTTCGAGCTCCAGGACGGCGTTGTGCACTGCGAAGACGCTGGCGCTCGGCGGCAACGGCGCACCGAATGAAACCGTCACCGGATAGGGCCACTTTCCGGGCCACTTCCAAAAGAAGCGGCCGTCCTTGAAGCTAAAAATGCTGCCCCAGAGTTGGTCCAGGTGAACCGGCACGACCGGAATGTTGGTGCGCTCGACGATTTTCTCAAAGCCGCGCTTGAACGGCAGCAATCGGCCGGTGCGGCTGAGTGCGCCCTCGGCGAAGATGCAGACGACGTGGCCTTTATCGAGCTCGTTACGCGCGCGCTTGAGCGACTCGACGATATCGCGGCGGTTGCTGGCCGACACCGGGATCGAGCGCATCAAACGAAAAAACCAGTTGAGCGCTTTGAGATCGTAGTAGTCGCGGTGCAGCATGAAACGGACGAAGTCTGGCAAACAGGCGCCGATCAGCAAGGCGTCGACAAAGGAAACATGATTGGACACCAACAGCGCCCGGCCATGCACCGGGATGTTTTCTTCGCCGACGATGCGGATTCGATACAAGGTGTGGGTGAGCAGCCAGACGATGAAGCGAACCACGTAATCGGGCAAAAGATAAAGCACGACCAGCGTGCCGGCGATGGTCAACAGGCCGATGATTAATATAATCGTGTCGGGCGCCAACTCAAGCGGCGCTTGCATTACCCAGTGGACGCCGGCGGCCAGGGCGATGCCGATGGTGTTCAAGAAATTATTGGTCGCGATCAGCTGGCCCTTTTCTTCCCTGCCGCTGCGCTGCTGCAAGAGCGCGTTGAGCGGCACGGCGAACAGTCCGGCGGCAAAGCCCAAGAGCACGAACGCTCCCGCGGTGCGAGGATAGGAAGGCGCCGACCAGGCGACCAGGGCGAGGCAAAAGCCCATCAGGATGGACCCGAGCGGCACAAGCCCCAACTCGACGTGGTCGCCGGAAAGCTGCCCGGCGGCGAGACTGCCGAGGCCGATGCCGATCGCTAAAAACGTCCCGAGCAGGCCGATGTGAAACTCATCCAAATGGAGCAGCTCTTTGCCGAAGGAGAGGATGTTGATATTGACCAGGGCGCCGAGAAACCAGAAGTAGGAAATGCCGATGACGGTCAACCACAGCGGCCGGTCGGCGCGCAGACGGCGCAGGCCGTCGACGATTTCGCCGAAGGGATTGAGGCGCAGCAGCTTGACAGCGCCGGAGGCCGGCACTTGGGCGATGCCCAAGCTCGTGTACATTCCTAAGATGGCGATGGCGATCATCAAGACGCCGATCAGCGGCAGATTGTGTTTCCAAACGCTAAAAATCGCGCCGCCCAAGGATGTGCCCAGGATTATCGCCATGAACGTGCTCATCTCTAGGAGACCATTGCCGCGCGACAACTCTTTGTCGGGCAGCATCTCGGGCAAAATGCCGTACTTCGCCGGACTGAAAAAAGCCGCGTGCAAGCCCATCAAAAAAACCGCCGCCAACATCATTTGAATGTTACCGGCGATGAAGGCGCCGCAAGCAAAAACCATGACACCGATCTCAAAAATTTTCACCGCGACGAGAATCGCGCGTTTGCTGTAGACGTCGGCGAGATGGCCGGCATAACCGGAAAACAGCGCCGAGGGCAGGATGAAAAGAAAGGCGATCAGCTCGACGTAGCCGTCGGAACTTTTCGCCGCCAAATTGATCGCCACGAAGGAGACGACCATTTTTAAAAAATTGTCGTTAAAGGCGCCCAGGAACTGGGTGTTGAAGAATGCCAAGAAGCCGGGCTGTCTTAACGTCTCGGCGTAGTTTCCGGTGGCCATGTCGATTTCTTATAAACCTCGCCTCAAGAGGCGGGAACAACTAAATGGGGTTTCCAAAGGGGGCGAGCATCCCCTTTGGTCGCGAGCGGAGTTCAAACCCCGCTCGCGAATTCACTTGATTGCCAATTTACTCGCGTCGGCGCGCTTCGGCAAGTTGGGCGGCGTAAGATTCGCAGCGAACTTGGCTTCAAGCCTCTCTTGCACGGCGGCGCTGAACTCAGCATAATTCAACGCCATGGAAATCAATCGACTGCAGGTTCCTCAGTGGCAGAACTATCCGGGGCTGCTGCATGGCTTCATGGGCCGGCGCGGTGGCAAGAGTGTCGGCGCCTATGCCGGATTGAATGTTTCTTACCGCGTCGGCGACGATCCGAAGGTCGTCAGTCAAAACGTTTGCGACATGAAACTAGCGATCGGCATTCACGACGGCAAGATCGTCACCATGCAACAGCAGCACGGCGACAACATCATCGAAGTCAAAGATACAAAATTGAAAGAAGCCGGCGCAGCCGACGGCATGGTGACAGCTGAACATGGCGTGTACTTGGGCGCCTTGACCGCCGACTGCGTGCCGCTTTTGTTCATCGCACCCAAGCAAAAATTAGCCGCGGCGGTGCACGCCGGTTGGCGCGGCACGCTGGCGGGCATCGCGGAGAAGACCGTGCGCTCATTCAAAAGCCAATACGATGTCGCAGCGAGCGAGTTGGAAGTGGCGCTCGGGCCGTCCATCGGTGTGTGCTGTTATGAAGTCAACGACGACGTCGCCGGGCCGCTGATGAAGAAATGGGGCAGCCTGACGACGCCGAGCATCGCGGTCAAGGACGGCAAGTCGTTCGTCAATTTGAGCCGGCTCAATCGCGATATTCTGCGCGCTGCCGGTGTACCAGGAAGTCAGCTCTTTCAAGTCGGCCCATGCACCCGCTGCGCGGCCGACGATTTTTTCTCCTATCGCCGCGAGGGCGGTGAGACCGGCCGGCAGATCAGCGTCGTCGGCTGGCTGGCTTGCTGATTTAACGCCGAGCTTGGGAATGATTGTAATTCCCCTTCTGCGATGGGCCTCAGGACAGACCAAGCGAAAGTCCGTCATGCCCGCGCATGCGGGCATCCAGGTTTTCGGTGTACGGAGAAAAGATAAAAGACTGGGTTCCCGCTTTCGCGGGAAAGACGGATAGGGGAATGCGACGTCCGGTTGTTTCGAACCTGTCGGCTTGGAGCCGAGGCGACTTGAGTTTAGTCTGAATTCCGTCCGCCAGTGCAAGCCTTCTCTTGACGGCTGGGCGCGAAGCCGCTAGCGTTGGCGACAATTCCATTTCGCTCTGCCAAATAACTATCGGAGGCTCGGTATGAATTTTTCACGGCGTAATTTTCTCACCAAGGTCAGCGTTGGCGTTGCCGGCATGTCGCTTATGAGCGATTTCAGTTGGGCACAGGTGAAGGGCAAGCTCGGTTACATGAAGATCGTCGATAACGCGGCGATGTTCATGGCGATGGAAAAAGGTTTCTTCAAAGCGGAGGGGCTGGAGTTGGAAACCGTGCCGATGGCCGGCGGCGCGGTGATCGTCCAGGGCGTGACTTCCGGCGACTTGCAGTTTGGTTGGACCAACGTGATCTCGCTTTATCAAGCGCATGTGGAAGGGTTCGATTTCAAATTGATCGCCGGCGGCGCGACTAATATTAGGGGTGCCAATGAAACCCACGCCATCGTCGTCGGCAAGGATTCGCCGATCAAAAACGCAAAAAATCTTGAAGGGAAAACCGTCGCGGTCAACACTTTGAACAACATCGTTCATCTAATGGCGCTCGCTTGGGTCGACAAAAACGGCGGCAACTCGAGCAAAGTAAAGTTCGTCGAGATTCCGTTTCCGCAGATGGAGCCGGCGCTGGTGGCCGGCAAAGTGGACGCGATCAGCGTGCAAGAGCCGTTCGCCGCCGTGGCGGCGCGCCGGCCGGAGACAAGAGTTTTGTCGAATCCCTGGGGCGATGTCTTGCCGAGGTTCTTGGTCGCCAGCTGGTTCGCTTCAGAGAAATGGATTCAGAAAAACAAAGAAGTCAGTCAGTCGTTCGTGCGCGCCATCAATAAAGGCGTCGACGCGATTCACGCCGACAAAGCGGGCGGCCGCGCGGCGATGATCAAGTGGGCCGGGCTCAATCCCGACTTCGCCGGCAAGATCGGCTTGCCGTTTTTTGAAAAAGGGATCAACGAGAAAGACGTTCAAGTGACGATGGATTTAACCTACAAGTACAAGATGATTTCCCGTCCGCTCAAAGCCAAAGATGTGGTGAGCGATCTGGCGAGGAAAGCATAAACACCCGCTTGGAGTGATGGAGCGTTGGAAAGGGATCGTCGAGGATTGAAGATCGAGGATTGAGGATCGCCATTTCCGATAGCCAAGACTCCAGTACTCCAACACTCCATTCTTCCACCCCTGCCGTGGCGATTCTCGATATCCAAAATCTTTCTAAGAGCTACCGGCAAGCCGGCGGCGACATCACCGTCGCCATCGGCAACATCACCTGCCAGGTCGAAGCCGGCGAGTTTGTTTCTTTCGTCGGCCCTTCGGGCTGCGGCAAGACTACGCTGCTCATGTCGATCGCCGGGTTGTTGGCGCCGAGTTCCGGCCGCGTGACCATCAACGGCAAAGAAGTCGCCGGGCCGCCGCCCAATTTGGTTTTACTGTTTCAGGAATACAACAAGTCGCTGTTTGCCTGGCGTTCGGTGCTCGGCAATGTGCGCTTCGGTTTGGCGGCGCGCGGCGATCATTCGGCCGCGGCCGAAAAGAAGGCGCGTTTGCTGATCGAGCTGGTCGGTCTCAAGGGTTTTGAAAAACATTATCCTTGGGAACTCTCCGGCGGCATGCAGCAGCGCGTCGCGATCGCCCGCGCGCTGGCGTACCAACCCGAGGTGCTGTTGATGGACGAGCCGTTCGGCTCTCTCGACGCGCTGACGCGCTTGGAATTGGAAGATACGCTGCTTCGGCTCTGGGCGGAATTAAAAACGACGATTCTCTTCATCACCCACGACATCGAAGAGGCGATTTATCTCTCGGATCGCATCTGGGTGCTGAGCCGGCGGCCATCGCAAATTATCCAAGAATTAAAAATTGATTTTGCCCGGCCACGCGATCAATTGTCGACCCGCGCAGGATCGCGCTTCATGGAACTGCGCAACGATATCTACCGGCAGATCGGCAGTCCGGCTACTCTATGACCGGTTGGAAACAAATTAATTGGCGCGGCTGGCTCGCCTTCGGTTTGTTGTTGCTGTCCTGGGAGCTGGGTGCGCGCGCAACACCGAAGCTGCAACTTTACTTTCCACCAGTCAGTCAAATTTTCGCGGCGCTGGGGCAAGCGCTGATGGCCGGACCGGTGGCGCAACATTTAGGTATAACCCTCGGGCGCTTCTTCGAAGGCTATTTGCTATCGGCGGCGCTCGCCGTCACGCTCGGCGTGGTGCTCGGCTACATTGGTTTTTTGCACAGCCTGTTCGAAACCGTGATCGAGCTATTGCGGCCGATGCCTTCGGTGGCGATTATTCCGGTCGCCATTTTGCTGCTCGGCATCGGCGATTCGATGATCGTGGCGGTGACCGTCTACGCCACGCTGTGGCCGATATTGATTAACACTATCGACGGCGTGCGCCACGTCGAGCCGACGCTGATCGACACCGGGCGCAGCTTCGGTCTCAAGCGGCGGCAGATTTTGTGGCAAATTATTTTACCCGGCGCCGCGCCGTACATCGTCACTGGCTTGCGTATCGGTTTGTCCATCGCGCTGATTCTGGTCACCACCGCCGAGATGATCGCCGGCAGCAAAGGTTTGGGTTTTTTCATCCTCGATGAAGAACGGGGCATGAACAGCGCGAACATGTACGCCGGCATCGTCTTGGTGGCGCTGATGGGTTATCTGCTCAATCGGCTGTTCTTGCTCTTGGAAGCGCGCGCGCTGCGCTGGCGTCACGGCATGCGGGTGCGAGAGTCGGCTTAAGATGCGCACCGCGAAGATCAACGGATTATTATTTCTTTTGGGCCTGCTCGCCGTCTGGGAACTGGTCGCGCAGTTTGAATGGGTCAACCCGTTGATCGTGCCGCCGCTCTCCAAAATTCTCAGAATCTTTTCCGAGTTGACGTTCTCCGGACAGATTCCGGCGCAAATTCTCGTCAGCATGAAGCGCGCCGCGGCGGGTT
>Ga0137461_1000067_pt1 | contig 20965 bp, 16 predicted proteins | sample EasRivERMGT746_2_FD_104650 | JGI IMG/M metagenome (GOLD analysis project Ga0137461, IMG submission 104650) | Soil microbial communities from meander-bound floodplain in the East River, Colorado, USA - East River MetaG ERMGT746_2 | ecosystem: Environmental > Terrestrial > Soil > Floodplain ... | reverse complement strand
GATGGGTATCGGCGTTGACGCATCCACCATCCTACATCGCTCCCGGTCGATGCGCGCTTTCACCGCGCGGATGATTTGACCTAACGTAGGGGCGCGATTCATCGCGCCCTCCGAATCCACCGGTGTGCCAACGGGCGCAATAAATTGCGCCCCTACATCGACTTCTCTCCGATCCCCGTAGGATGGGTGGAGCGCAGCGATACCCATCGCTCTTCTCTCCGGCCTCTCTTCAGCGATGGGCGATGCCAAGCGAATTCAGTTCGATGGGTTTCGGCGTCTGACGCCTCTACCCATCCTACGACGCAATGAATCGATGCCGCTTCCCCTGCACGGATGATTTGATCCTACGTAGGGGCGCGATTCATCGCGCCCTCTGAATGCGAACATGTGCCAGCGGGCGCAATAAATTGCGCCCCTACATCCGATCGAAAGATTCAACGATGGAAAGCACTCTATGAAGGAGCGCGGACATTCTTGTCCGCGTTTGAAAAATGGCGGGTTAGAAAACCCGCGCTCCTTTAAGATACGACGCTACGATTCTGATAGGTAACGAGCACGAGCCACGAACACGAGCACGTTTATTGAATCAACTGCTTCAACGCCTTGGAAAGTATCTCGACATTTTCCACCCGCGAGCCGTGGCCCATCAAGCCGACGCGCCAGATTTTTCCCTTGAGTGGGCCCAAGCCGGCGCCGATTTCGATATTGAACTCGTCGTACAAGCGCGCGCGCACTCTGGCATCGTCGGCGCCTTCGGGAATTTTTATCGCGTTGATCATCGGCGCGCGGATCGGTTCGGCCACCGCCGGCTCGATTTCCAGCTTGCGCATCTCGCGAACGAACACATCGTGGGTCTGTTTGTGGCGCTGCCATGAAGCTTCCAAGCCCTCTTCGAGCACGGCGCGCAGCGCTTCGTGCAGGGCGTAGTTCATCGAGATCGGCGCGGTATGATGATAAACCCGCTCGCTGCCCCAATATTTCTCGATCATCGACAGATCGAGATACCAGCTCTGCACTTTGGTCTTACGGTTGCGAATCACCTCGATGGCCCGTTCGTTGAACGTCACCGGCGACAGGCCGGGCGGGCAGCCTAAACATTTTTGCGTGCCGCTGTAGCAGGCGTCGATGCCCAACTCGTCGACCCGCACCGGCGCGCCGCCGAGCGATGTCACAGCATCGACCAAAAACAGCGCGCCATTTTCGTGCACCAGCTTGGCAATGTCATCGAGCGGCTGGAGCACGCCGGTTGACGTCTCGGCGTGCACGATGGCGACGACTTTGTATTTTTTCTGCGCCAGCGCGGTCTTGAATTTCTCCGCGTCGAGCGCCGTGCCCCATTCGGCGTCGACGGTGTTGACTTGCGCGCCGCAGCGCTGCGCGACATCAATCATGCGCGTGCCAAAAACGCCGTTGACACCGATTAGCACGCTGTCACCGGCTTCCAGCAAATTGACGAAGCAGGTTTCCATGCCCGCGCTGCCGGTGCCCGACATCGGCAACGCCAAACGATTCTTGGTTTGAAATAGTTCGCGCAGCATCGCCATGCTCTGATCCATGATCTCCAAAAATTTCGGATCGAGATGGCCTACCACGGGAAGCGACAGCGCCGCGAGCACCCGCGGGCTGACCGGGCTCGGCCCAGGACCAAGCAAAGTTCGGATCGGTGGATTGGCTTTCGGCGCCGCTGGCATAGAAGTAGCTCCTTATTTCGTCTCTCGAATTCCCTCTCCCTTTGGGAGAGGGCTAGGGTGAGGGAGATTTCATCATCGTTGTTACCCTCACCTCAATCCTCTCCCAAAGGGAGAGGAGGAATACTCGGATACATCTCGCGCATTGGCGCTATCGATTACTTTTCGTCCTTTACCAATAATTCCATGCTGCCGATTTTTTCGATGGTGCCGTGCAGACGGTCGCCATCGTGCAGCTTGCTCACGCCAGCCGGCGTGCCGGTGGTGATCAGATCGCCGGTGCGCAGGGTCAGACAGTTGCTGAGAAAGCGGATATGCTCGCGCAGGCCGCAGATCATGTCGCTGGTATGCGCGATCATCGCTTCCTTGCCGTTTTGTAAAACCGTGATGCTTAAATTCTGCGGCTCTTCAATTTCATCCCGGGTCACGATCCACGGGCCCAATCCGGTAAACGTATCGAAGCCTTTGCGCATGTTGCGCGTGTTGTGCATGCCCTTACCCCAGGGATCGCGCTGGCTGATGTCCCAGCACATCAGGTAGCCGAAAACATGTTCGAGGGACTGCGCTTCGGTGACCTTGCGCGCCTTCTTGCCGATCACGGCGCACAGCTCGCACTCGAAGTCGACCAGTTTGGACATCTTCGGCAAAATGATCGTGTCGCCCGGGCCGATGATCGACGAAGTGGTCTTGATGAAAAACTCCGCCATCAAGTCGTCTTTGTTGAGGATCTGTTTGTTGGCGCTGCCCATGCGGTCGACCATCTCGGCGCGGTGCGCGCCATAGTTGGCCGCCGCGGCCCAAACCGTGCCGGGATTTTGGATCGGCGCGAGCAACTTGACCGAGCTTAGCTCCACGCCGCCCGAGCCATTCGCCGCATCGCGGGCGATCTGCAGCGCCGCCGGATTGTTGGCGAGAGCGTCGATGATCTCGAGCATGGTGTAACCTTGACGCGCTAAACCCGCTTTGATCAACGCGTCGCCGAAATTGATTACTTTATCGCCGACCACCACGCCGGCTTGATTATTATTATAGTGACAAATTTTCATATGCGTACCTCCGACTATCCAAGATCGTGAACTTTCCCCTCATACCTGATGCACCGGGTAATGTCCAATCAGCCCAGTCGTTGAAACTTGACGAAGCTAACAGTTTGACCTTCCTGAGCGACTCGTCGTATGAAAGACCAAACAATCAGAAGAGAGTGAGTGCTCATGCTAAATCTAAAACTTGGCCTTACCAAAAATCCCCGCTTCGAACCGCTGATCGACGGCAGCGTGAAGTCGGATAAGCTGAATCTGAATATCCACGTCACCACGCCGCCGGAGCTGTTTTTCAAAAATTTGAAGAACGATGAGTTCGATGTCTTCGAGATGTCGCTCTCCGAATTCCTCATCACGCGGGAGCAGGCCACGGGCGAGCGATGGCAGTGGCAGGCGTTGCCGATTTTCCCTGCCAAGGCGTTTGTCTGGATGACGCTGTACGTTAACACCGGAGCGGGTATTCAGTCTCTTTGCGATCTCAAAGGCAAGCGCGTGGGAATTCCCGACTACGTAATGACGGCTGGCTTGTGGTTTCGGGTGATTCTGCGCGAGCTTTGTGGCATTGAGCCTGCGGACATCGAGTGGCACATCGGCAGGGTTCAAGACCTGAGCCACGGCGGATTGCTCGGCATGGACACCAAGCCGCCCGCCGGCGTGTCAGTTACCTGTTTAAACGCGGCGCAAACTTTTGACGTCATGCTCGACAAAAGCGAGATCGACGCCGCCTACGGCTTCGCGCCGCGCCATGACCCGAAACTGATGACGTTAAATATCGACCGCTACGGCGGCACGCCGCTGGAAGGCAACCCGCGCTTGCGCAAAATGTTCGCCGACGGCGGCCTGTCGATCGTCGAAGCTTTCCACAAAAAAACCGGCGTCGTCCCGGCCAACCACGTCATCGTCGCCCAGCGCCGCGTGCTCGAACAAAATCCTCAACTGCCGGGTGAAATCCTGCGGCTGTTCGACGAGAGCAAACGCATCGCCTACGAGCGCGGCAACTTCGGCAGCTCCGCTTATCTCTATTTCGAACACAGCGATCGCACGAGCCAGGAGAAAATGGTCGGCAGCGATCCGTTCCCCTTCGGCATCAAGAACAATCGCCGGATGCTGGAAATGCTTTTTCGCAATTCGCACGAAGAGGGCCTGACGCAACACCTAGCGAAAATCGAAGAAGTATTTTTCCCCGGCTTACTTGACACGTAGCGGCGCGGCAATTTGGAATCTGGAATTTGAAATTTTCCACGGGCGAAGCGAGGATACACATGGCGAACTTATTTGGCACCGTCGATGCCGACGGCCACTTAGAAGAAAATCACATCGACTGGCAAGCGCGCTTGCCGCAAAAGTATAAGAGCCAAGCGCCGCAGCGGCGCGACAGCGGCAACGGTCAGTTGCGCACGATCATCGAGGGGAAACCCTGGCCGCGGCCGAGCGGCCTTGGCATCGGCGTCGGCGGCCCCTACAGCCGGCCGCACCCGCGCCGTCCCGGCATGACCGATCCGCACGCGCGCTTGACCGACATGGACAGCGAGAAAATCGACGCCGCCGTGCTCTTCGGCGCCGGCTTGTCGGGAACGCTGCCCGCGCTCGATGACGCCGGCCTCGCCGCCGCGCTCGCCACTGCGCGCAACACTTGGCTCGCCGAATATTGCGCGGCAGATCCCAAGCGCATCAAAGGCACCGCGGCGCTGGCCCAGCAAGACATCGACGCCAGCGTCAAAGAACTGCGGCGCAGCGTCAAAGAATTAGGTTTTGTCGGCGTGTCGTTGTTTCCCAACGTGCGCGGCCGCCACGTCGGCGATCCCTACTATTTTCCGCTCTATGAAGAAGCCGAGAAGTTAAACGTTCCCATCTGCGTGCATATGTTTCTCGGCCGCTACGGCTCGGATGCCACCGGCACCGAGCGCGTCGATAAGTTTTTCTACTCGCACCTATTCGGCCATCCCTTCGAGCAGATGATCGCGCTGTCGGTGATCCTCGGCGAAGGTTTGCTCGAGCGCTTCCCCAAACTGCGCTGGGTCTTTCTCGAAGCGGGCTGCGGCTGGCTTCCCTATTGGTTCGAACGGATGGATGAGCACTTTGAAACGCTCGGCGTTCAACTGCCCGCGCTCAAGTGCGAGCCCAGCGAGCTGTTGGCGCGCGGCCAACTTTATTTTTCCTGCGAACCGGACGAAAAGGAGTTGTCCCATGTCGTCGATGTCATCGGCGACGATTGGATCGTCTTCGCCTCCGACTACAGCCACTTCGACAGCCGCTTCCCCGGCGCCTCCGAACCGATCGTCAATCATGCGCAACTCAGCGCCGCGAGCAAGCGAAAGATCCTCAATGACAACGCGCGCAAACTCTATCCGCTGGACTAGAGCGAGGAAGTGATGCTGCTGAGACTTCTGCTTCTATCCGTCCTATCAGTCGGATCCGTCGGATCGGTCCGATCGGTAGTTCACGCCGAAACCATCAAGATCGGCCTGCCGTCGTTTTCAGTGACCACGAGCCCCTTCGCCGTCGCGAAAGACCGAGGTTTTTTTCAGAGCGAAGGACTTACCGCCGAGCTCGTCCTCATGCCGGCGGCATTGACCATCAAAGTTTTGTTGAGCGGCGACATTCAATACGCCTCAACCGTCGGCTCAGCGGTGATCGCCGCCGTGCGCGGCATCAATACTCGCGTGGTCATGTGCTTCGTCGATCGGCCGCTGTTCGATTTGGTGGGAATTTCCGAGGTGAGCTCGGTTGCGGACCTCAAGGGCCGTTTGATTGGCATTTCGTCCCGCGGCGGACTGCAAGATGTCGCGACTCGAAGCATGCTGACGCAGTCGGGCGTTGACCCCGCGCAAGTAACTTTGCTTTCCGTCGGCGCACAGGGCGCGATGCTGGCGGCGTTACAATCCAAACGTATCGCTGCCGGCTTGCTCGGTCCGCCGTATAACTTCCGCGCTTATCGGGAAGGCATGAAGAATCTCGGTTTCATCGGTAACTTCATTCGCATCCCCAGCACGGGCATTGTAGCAGCCGCGGAAACGTTGGAGCGCAATCCGGATCAGGTCCGGCGCGTCAACCGGGCGCTCGCGCGCGCGCGAACCTTCGCTAAAGACAATAAGCCCGCCACCGTAGCAATTCTCAAACGCTTTCTGCAAACCGATGACGATTCGTTAGCGGCGCAAATCTACGAGTTTCACAAAAAAGCGGAAACGCCGGATGGCAAGATCGACGCCGCGCTTATGGCCGAAACCATCCGCGACGCGCGTCACGCCGAAGGCATCACGAAAGAAATCCCCGTGCATCAGGTGTTCGATTTTTCCTACTTGCCACAGCGGTAGAGGCGTAGCATGCTACGCCCGCAGGTAGCTTTGACGAGACAAGGTGTGATCATGCGGTTAAATCGTCAGCAACATCCGATAACATTCTGCCTAAGCGTCCTGTGGATCGTAGCTCTTTTATCTTGCGCCGCGGCGGAAAACATCAAGATCGGCCTGCCATCGGTGACGATCACGGCGATGCCATTTTTCGTCGCCAAAGAACATGGCTTCTTCCAACAAGAAGGCCTCAACGCCGAGATGGTCGTAATGCCCGCATCGTTCAACATCAAAGTGCTGCTCGCAGGCGAGATCCAATACGCCGCCACCATCGGCTCGGCGGTCGCCGCGTCCATCCGCGGCATCAATATTCGCACGGTCATGCTCTTCGTCGACCGGCCATTGCAGGACCTCGTCGGCGCGCCGAGCATCAACGCAATTGCCGACTTGAAAGGAAAAGTCGTCGCGCTGTCGTCGCGCGGCGGTTTGCAAGACATCATCATGCGCCGCATCCTCACCCAGTCGAAAATCGATCCCAACCAGGTGACGACGATAACCATCCCTGGACAAAGCGCCATGATCGCCGCCCTCAAGACCGGGCGCATCGCCGCGGCCTTGCTCAATCCGCCGTACAATTTTCTCGCCTATCGCGAAGGTCTCAACAACTTAGGTTTCTCCGGCAACTTCGTCCGCCTGCCCAGCACCGGTGTCGCAACGTTAGGAGAAACCCTCGATCGCGCGCCGGATCAAGTGCGCCGTTTGATCCGCGCCCTGGCGCGCGCCCGGGCATTCGCCAAAGAGAACAAAGCAAGGATACTACCGACGCTCAAGCGCGCGCTCCGCATCGATGACGAGGAGCTGCTCGCCAAAATCTACGATCAACACAAGCAAGTCGAAACCACCGACGGCAGAGTCGACGCAACACTGATCGCCGACACCATCCGCGACGCGCGCCAAACGGAAAACATCGTAAAAGAGATACCCGCCAGCCAGGTTTTCGATTTTTCTTTCTTGCCGGCACGCTAATGAAATCAAGTGAATTCTGTTCGCGCCGCGCGCGATGCGTGCAGCCGCCAAAGTTTTCAGCGATGTGTCCTCACTGACGACTACTGGACAGCCGCTTGCGTCTTCAACTCGTTTAATGACGGTACGAGTTACTTCTCGAAGTGTCATGGATTGTTACCATACCATAAACTGATCGAGCAAAAACCGCCCCATACCTGTTTCGGACGACGTGAAAAGATTGGACTCTGACGCGAACAGGTTCAGCGGAAATCAAATTAGACAAGCAGGGTATTCAGTTGGATTCATACTTTGAGAAAGATAGTCAATAACAGGCCCTAGCGCCAATCGGCGAATTTTCCGCTGAGCCCTTTGTGAGCCGATTGAGCCATTTCTGAGCCTTTTACAAAGCACCTGATTAATAAGGGCCCTCCGGCGGGGATCGATGGGTGAGGCGTTTCTGAGGCATTCATTGATGGTTCGCTCGGGGCTTCCGAGTCATTTCCAAGGCATTGCCCGCCGTCATCGGCCCACGGCGAACTTCGCTTCCTCTAAAGGAATCTCGATGGTTTTCCGGTCGTGCTTCAAAAAGTTGAAAATAGCAAATCCGATAACATTGCCTTTGCTGTCGATGCGCTCGTAAACGTCCGGGCTTATGGTTCGGAATGATCCCTTACGTTTAGCGAAGGTCACCTCAAGGAAGTCACCTTCTTCGTCAAACCATACCCTTAACCGCGCTGCTTTTTTGGCCATATCTGTTCCCCTCCCTTAACCTCGTCAGTAAAGAATGCCGTGATCACGAATGCGTCTTGTTGTAAAATCTTAACCGCCACCATCAAATGCTTTGACCCAACCGGGCTGCGCGAGTAATGCCGATAGTATACATGGACTGAGGAGTCTTTGTGACTGGTAAAGACAAAATCTGGCTTTTGTAAAACTTCCCGAATCCTCCGCTTCTGGCCCGCCATCTCCGAATGTTCAAGTATGTGAAGCAGGCGTTCATCCGTCAGACGAACGGTCCTGTTCGCGTAATCGATTATGCGCCGCGCTCGCTGAGCCATAAAAATACCCCGAAACGGAAACTCAGTGGCGCGTAGAACTTGCCTTTCTCATCCCTGTACGCTCAAAACCGCCCAATGCCGATGGCTCAGCTAAAAACCCCCGCTCAACCCAGGCGCTGGTTTTTCACCAACTCGCGCAGGACGCGCGCGGCGCTGGCTTCCTCGGGGCGTAGGGTTTCGAGTGATGTGTCCTCACTGACGACGACCGGACAGCCGCTTGCGTCTTCAACTCGTTTAATGACGGTACGGGTTACTTCTCGAAGTGTCATGGATTGTTACCATACCATAAACTGATCGAGTGCAAACTGTCCGACATCTGTAAAAGACTATGCGAGAAGATCGGACACTGACGCGAGCAGGCTCAGCGGAAATCAAATCGTCCGAGCAGTTTATTCGGTTGGATTCATACTTCGGGAAAGTTAGGCAATCAACCAAGGCCAGGCCCGAATCACCGGTCGCCATCGCGAAACACGACTTCCTCATTCATCCCCTGGCGTGCAATTTTCAGTCGTGGGCTGCTTCGTAAAGTAAACCCGTTAACTGTATCGAGCGTGATGGGGAAGAGAATCGGATGGTGATGAAGCTTAGAAATTATCATTTGATTCTCACCTCGCGAAATGAGAACCGCTTCGGCGAGCCACGCCAACTGCTCTGCGTTCTTCGCTTGAATTTTTGTTCCTAAAACATAGACACCGGTTCTTTTAATTTCGGTCACGATGCCCCAATCGAGAAAACTACTGATGTTGTAACGGGTAATACGATTGACAAAGTCACGGTCGCCGTACTGCTCGCGCAGACGACGCTGCACATCGCCGCGTCGCGCCTCGTTTTGTAGCTTGAGCAATCGGCCCATTGCCTCACCGACACTTCCGATAAATGGATACGCGGCGATGGCCATGCCCCAATTCAGCAGGAAACGGGTATCACGGGAATTATCCGCCCGAAAAAGATTCAGTGCCTGGGATCGGAGCGCGATGGAATCAGTGGGAGGTTCGAACCAAATTCGCCGGATGTGTTCCAAGACTTTGCGAATGGTTTCTGCACCTGCGTTTTCGGCCGCGACTTCTTTGGCTAAAGAAACTTTCGCGTCCTTCCAAGTCACCCCGTTAGCCGCAAGGGCCAGTCCTTGTTCCAGCCACACAGCTCTCACTTTTCGGCGAAAGGCGATTTCGATTTTGTCACGCATACGGAATAATCTTTAAGCCTGACTACGGATTCTTATAAAGGGAACACAAACCTCTTCGAGCGCCGCCCCGCCGTGGCAAACCACCGTAGCATCCTTTTGCGTAAACGCTTTACCGTAGGGTGCCAACACCGCGCTAAGGTTATCTGGTAAACCGAGATTGTCCCAAGGAATTGTGTCTGGGAACGCAGTCAAACAACCTTTCCGCAAGATAGCGTCTGGATAAATTCGGCATCGTTCACCACGCGTTTCACTCAACACCCCCTCTTTCGGTCGTCCGATTCCCACTGCTTCCATGTTGCCATGATCCGCCGATATGAAGACGTCAAAATCGCGCGCTCGAAACCGATTGATCAGTTTAAGCAAAAATCCATCGTCCGTCCATGTCCGCAACTGGCTGGACATGCCTACGGCACCCAATTGCATACCATGCATAATCTTGTCGATTTTATAAATGGTCAATCCCAAGACCCGAGTGTCCGTTGTGAGAATGTCATCGACAGTTGCGAGATCACTAGTGTCGCCAGATACCGCGAGGAATCCCGTCTCCGCGTGCGACAATCCGCGGTCAACCCAGAACTGTCGCCACCCTGCCTCGTCTCGATCCGCCCGACTAATGGTTTCCGCGAAATAGCGTGGAACCTTGCCGGAAAACGCTGCCTGCCGTGAAATTGCCGTGACCGTCGGAATCCAGGCATATAGAGCATTCTCCTCCACAGAACTCTTCGATCCCAGTCCTTTAAGACCTTCCTTTATAATAAGCCACTGATCAATTGACAGCCCGTCGATGAGAATGAAGGCGGCCCGCTGACAAAGCTTATTTGAGATCTGATGACTGATAAACCCCGGTATGTGATGCACCATAAGCGGACTTGATGCCGGGTAATTGAAAAGTCCACTGTAGTTGGTCGTGAGCCAGTCACCAAATCGTTGATTCACAAAACTGCGCACTTCAGATAAATGCTTTTGATAGCGAGAGCGAGCAGCCGGGCTGAGTTGGGTCCAGAGCGCGATTGCCTGCGCATAACGAAACGCAAATGTCAGCCAGTCTTGTGGAGCTGCAACGATGTCCGGACACGCTTCCGACAAATCTTTTTCTAACTCGTCGAAACGCAATTCCGAGTTGTCCGTTTGGTTTCCGAGCAGCCCAACCCGCATCCAGACTCGGTCGACATTCTCATTCCCAGCCCATTCGACCGGCGTCAGAAGTCCATCCTTAAACAAGTTGTCGACGTATATGCGAACGTCGTCGTGGTCGAAGGGTAATAGATCGGGACCAGGATATTTTAACGGCGGCGCCCGCTCTTTCACTTGCCCGGTCAATTCACGAGACTGCCGGACGAATATTGACCACCTCTCGTCGAGAAATTCCCAAAACGCGGAGCGATTGCGAAGGATGATATCGAGAGGCCAGCTTCGGAAATCCCGGATTTGCCGCAAGCAAGTCACCAAATATTCATCGAGCATGAGCGGAATATGCGACTTTTTGTAATGCCGCTGAAACAACATTCGCAGCAAATCGGCTGCGTTCTTAATCACACTTGGTTCGATCCCAAATACGTGGCGAAGGACGAAGCCGCGGGTCTGTGCCTCGTCGTGGGCCTGCGACCCATACTGTTGTTGAGCATTGAAGAGCGCATCGAAATAAAGCGTTTCCAGTTGGGATACGACTGAATACGCGAGCTTAGGGAAAATGTCTTTGAGTGTAAAAGATATGCGTTGAGAGTTGGCGAGCACGTCGGCAGGGAGCGTTTCGAACCCCTTCTCTGCGGGGTCAAACACCACGACTATTTCCATCACCTCGCCGGCATCCCACTTCGAGCGAAAACGGCTCTCATAATCGAAGCGGAAAGACACAGAGTCTTCAAACTGCAGGATTGAGAACCCCTTTGCCTGAATGGCTTGGAACACACCGGGATCGCGCAGTAGGCCGTCTGGGTCAGAGACTGCGGTGACCCGCGCGATCTTTGGTACGAAGCAACGGGCGATTTGTTCACGCCATTCAGACATGGTCAGCGACTTTCAACATGAGCAGCGGTGTAAGTTGCGGTATGACCGTGTTCTGTCGTTTGAAATCTTCGGCCGATTGGGCTTGTTCCTGGGCGAGCTGCCGCAGACGGAACTCGCGGACTTCGGGCAGGCCAATCGCTTGAACCAGTTTGCGTCGCGCGCGAAAACTGTAATCCGCTTTTTCCTTTTCAAGCTGGAGCTGGCTCAAGTGCCGTTGCCGCATCTCCAAGTAGAGATCGCGGCATTGTTCATGCGCGAGCGCCTCGGTTTTGCGAAAAACTTCTTCGTTCGCCGTCGCCGCTTGATCCACCGACCAGGGTTCAAGACAAAGCTGCTCCCACAGAAATCGAGCTGTCGGCGCCAGTACCCGCCCGTCGTCGTGGACGAACAGCGGCAGCATCCGACGCTTCTGGCGGTCTTGTGTCACAATGCTGATCTCCCAGAGCGACCACACGCCGACGAGATTGGCCGGGAGTGACGAAAAGCGGAGCGTGGGGATCGGCATTCCCGGCACAAAGCGGGGCAGGCGCGAGAGAATACCGCGTACCTTGGGGTGATCGAGCCGGAGCAATTCAGTTTTGGGTGGCGGCGTGCCAATACGCGTGGGGATCGCGTAGGGGCGCATTGCGGTTTCGCCCGGCCATTGGATACGGATGCTGTCTAACTCGGCTTCGTACTTGCCGCCGAAAGCATCCAGATAATTTTCGGTCATGCGTTCTACCCACTCGGCCAACGGGTGATTCAGCGCGTTTTTTGCCTCCTCAGGCGACAGCGCGTCGCCATTAGACAGCATGGAATTTTTGGAGTGAGCGTCACCGGCGCGGGCTTTGATTGCCTCGGTCACTTGCTCGATGGTTTGGGGAATCCGGGGTCAGTCTTCGGGGTCAGACTTTTACGTCTCGACTATCTTCGTCGCTTTTCGAAATCTACGTACGGTCCGATTTGCGCTCGAAAAACCGGCAGGGTTGACGTCGCCACATCCCGGATCGGCGCAGTATTCAATACTGATGCCCGTTCCAACCGTTCCAGCCGTTCAATCGCTGCGCTCACCAACTACTGCGGACCGTTCCAAACGTTCCAATCGTCAACCGCTTCGCTCCGTTCAAAACGTTTAACCGCGCGGGGACAACTCGGCCGAAATTTCGGTTACTGTACTGGAATCACCGGCGTTCTGACAAGGGGCCTATCTTTCGTGGGTGAAAGCGATTGTTTTCGTTTAAATCGTTCCAGCCGTTCCACCGCTTCGCTCCGTTCAAGTCGTTAACCGAACATGGGTGGTTCAAGGTTCAAGGGTTCAAAAGTTCAATCGGTCTCCACAACTGTCGTTACAGTTAAAAAAGATAAAATGTGCCGGGAGTCTTTTCTGAGCTTTGAGATTCCCGAAACAGGTTCTTTGAGCCGGTACTGCCTATTAGTGTGAAATGGTTCAAGGGTGATATATCACCTCTGCAATCTAAGCTGATTTGATTGTTAGCGGCCAAGGGAAACCCGTGATGAAAATGAATATCGATATCCCGAAAGAAAAGATAGCTGACTTTTGCCGCAAGTGGAAAATCGTAGAACTTTCTCTATTCGGCTCGGTGCTGCGGGAGGACTTCAGACCCGACAGCGACGTAGACGTCCTTCTAAGTTTTTCTTGGGATGCGGAATGGAGCCTGCTCGACCACGTGGCGATGGAGCAGGCAGCGTCAGCTATCTTCGGCAGAAAGGTAGAATTGGTCAGCCGCAAGGCGATTGAGCGCAGCGAAAACTACATTCGTCGGAAGGCTATTTTGGAAACAGCTCAGCCCTATTATGTTGCGCGAGAAAAAGGGCGGGTTTAAAACCCGCCCCTACGATTCAGAAATCTTTTTTGCGTTATCTGCGGCCAATTCTCCGAATCCGAGTCTTATTCTCTGTGATCTTTGTGCCCTCTGTGGCGACCCCTTCAGGATTCGAAGAAGGCGGGTTAGAAAACCCGCCCTCCCGTTTTTTTTGCGTTTTTGCGTTCTTTGCACTCCCGATCGCCCTGAGCCAGTCGAAGGGTGCGGCTAAATCTTCTTCCTATAACTTCGCTAGGTCGCTGACCTTGCCGCGCCGGCCGGCGAAATAGAAGTTCGGCCATTCTTCGACCTGGGCGTCGTGATAGTTTTCCCGATACCATTTCGCTACTTCGCCCGCGGTGGCAAACCAAACCTTGCCGTGGCTCTTGGCGTAGCGAATGAACTCGCGCAGCAGGAAGGCGCGGAACGGCCGGCCGCCGACGAATGGATGATTGCCCCACATCATGAATTTGGGATCGCTGGCGCCCTCTTCATAGAGACAATCGAAACAGTCCTTCCACATTTGCAACAGATCGCGCGGCGTTCTGCCGGCGCGTTGGTAGCTCGAATAGTCGTTCAAATCCTGGAAGTAGGACAGCACCGTAAGTTCCTTGCTCTTGACCTTGAGCGTGTACGGCGTCTCCTGATGCTGCGGGTCCATCCAATAGGTGTAACCGCACTCCACGATCACTTCCGGCGTCACCGCGCTCGGCGCCACGCCGGTGGAGAGATAACCGACCGGCGCCTTACCGACGACTTTTTTCACCGCGTCGGCGGTCTTTTGCAGGTCTTTCTTTTCCTGAGCGCGCTTTTTCATGTAGCTGTAGTCGTGAATCCAGGTCTCCGTGCCGATCTCATGGCCGTAGTCGGCCGCATCTTTGAAAATCTCCGGATAGTTCTGCACCGTGATGCCGGTGGGGAAAAAACTCGTGCGAATGTTTTCGCTCTCGAAAACTTCCAGCATGCGGTAAATGCCGACGCGCTCGCCAAACTCACGGTCGGTGATGATCGCCAGGTTGCGTTTAGTCTCGGCGTTGCGTGGAAAACTGCGCCGGTTTTCCTGCTGTAGGGTATTGGGGCCACCTAAATCTTCCGGCCAGGTTTCAAACGCCACACAAGGCGTAATCGCAATGCGCGCGCCATCGGGCCATTTGATCGGCTTTCGCCGAGCTTTAACTTTCATACTGCCTCCTTAGAAGTTCAGAAAAATTTTTTCTACTCATGCCACAGTTCGAAACCCTTGCCAACCAAACGGACCCCCACCTTCATCCTCCCCCGCTTGCGGGGGAGGAAAGAGGAGGGGGCGCGCGTTCGTGGCGAACTAACCTTTCGAACTTTGCGTCTTTGCGCCTTTGCGGGAGATATTCCGAAATCTCTTCCTACTTGAACTGCGGCATGACTTTCTCGGCAAACAGACGTATGCTTTTCAGCGCCATCTCCTGCGGCATGCCGCCGAAGTGGAATGTCCCGGAGATCGTCGTCAGACTGTTCGGCTCGCTCCATTTGCGAATCGTGTCGGCCACCCGCTCGGGATCGCCGGCGAGCACGAAGCCTTCTCTGATCTGCGTCTCGGCGTCGCGCTGGATCAGCAAGCCAACCTCTTTGCGGTCCAAATCTGCTTTCGTGTGAACCTCAAGATAGTTGTCTAAGTAAGGCGCGGCCTCTTCGATGGCTTTATCCAAACTGCTCGACACGTAAATATGAAACTTGCCGAGGATGTCCATTTTGCCGGCGCCGTGCCCGGCCTTGGCCAAATTGTCGCGATATATCTTAATGAAAGCCGGCAACGCCCCCGGATCACGATAGAGATACGGTAGCGTCATCAAATGAAAACCCTTTTCTCCGGCCCAGCGAAACGAATCTTCAGTACGCGCACAGCCAACCCAAAATCTCGGATGGGGCCGCTGCACCGGCTTGGGATAGACCGGCACGTTTTGATAATTAAAAAACTCACCTTTGAAATTAACCGGCTGGTCCGACCAAGCTTGCAGCATGACCTCGACGCCTTCATACATGCGCCCGGTCGCTTGCTTTTGATCGACGCGGAATTTTTGGTATTCGTGCGCTTCGCTGCCTTTGCCCACGCCGAAATCCAATCGGCCGTTGGAGATCACGTCAACCATCGCGTAGGACTCCGCGACATCGATGGGATTATGCAACGGCAAAACATTGATGGCGACGCCTAGACGAATCCGTTTGGTCGTGCGCGCGATGGCCGACATGAACGTCGGCGGATGGGGCAGGTCGCCGCCATAATGCGCGAAATGATGTTCAGTCACCCAGATGTGATCGTATTGCAACCGATCCATCTCCTCCATCTGCGAAAACATTTTTTGGTAGAACTCTCCCACCGAACCGTCTAGCTCCGGAACATAAGTCGGTAAATAGTGCGAACCGAATTTCATCGCGCTCATTGCTAGCGAGTCCTCCGAAAATTGTCCTTAAACATATAGGGCGGTCGGCGGCCAGAAGTCAACGGGATGGCGCTTCGCTGCAGCGCCGCCACAGTTTGCGCTGCGCGGCCTACGCCATTAAAATTGTCCTCGAGAAATCGCTATGAAACGTTGGGAAGTCATCCTGCTCGCCGTCATTGCAATCCTGAGCATCGCCGTCGTTGGCGGCTACCGCATGGGCGTGCGGCTGCTCCAAGGTCGAATCATCGAAGCTCTTGGACCAGGAAGCCAATTGCGGGAGCTTAAGGTCAATTGGTTCACCATTGAGATGTTTGGCGTCAGCATCGATGCGCCGAGAAATTGGCCGGCGGCGCGCACGCTCGAAGCGGAACATGTGACCATAACGCCGGACTTGCGTAGTTTGTTGTCCGACCGGATTCGCATCTCGTCCATCGTCATCGAAAAAACCTACCTTTCCATGCTGCGCACGCCTGGAAAATTGCGCATGGTGCCGAGCCTCACGGAAAGCAATGACAAGAAAAAGGATGCCGATTCCACCGGCCGTCCGGTGACCATTTCGACCATCGACTTGAAAGATGGCACCGTCGAGCTTTACGATGCCACCGTCAGCCGGCCGCCACTGCGCACGAGAATCGAACAAATTGACGCGGTGATCCGCGACGTGGCCACGCCGGCGTCAGGTAAAACTCATTTCGAACTGGCGGGCATCGTCAAAGGGATCAAACGCGACGGCCGGATGAAGCTCGCCGGCTGGGTCGGTCCGGGAGCTGACGACTCTTCGTCACGCATCGTGCTCGCGGGGGTCGACATGGTCGCGCTCCAGCCCTACCTCGTTCAGAAAAACGATGTCCACATCACCCAGGGCTCTCTCGACTTGAATTTCGACTCCGAGGTGCGCAAGAATAATCTCGATGGCAAAGGCAAAATCATATTGCGAGATTTGGAGTTCGCGCCCTCGCGCGGCTTCTTTGACACGTTTATGGGCTTGCCGCGCACCGCGGTGATCGGCTTCCTCAAAGATAATCACAACGCCATCGCCGTCGACTTCACCCTCAAAGGTAATACGGACAATCCAAACTTCTCGCTCAACGAGAACCTCTCCACCCGCATCGCCGCGTCCATGGCCGGCACCCTCGGCGTCAGCATCGTCAACGTCGCCGAAGGCGTCGGCAGCCTCGGCCGCAAAGGCGTCGAAGGCGCCGGCAGCGTCGTCGAAGGCGTCGGCGCAGCAATCAAGGGACTGTTCGGCGGCGGAAAAAAATAAATTCAAGCCATTCTTGTTCAAAACAAGTTTCTCTAATGCTGATAACGAGAATCTCTGTCAACTCAATGATGCTTCTCGATCTCCGAATCGTTCCTTCTCCCCTTGCGGGAGAAGGTGAGGATGAGGGGTGAATAACGAGGGGTGATTCGAATGGTACCCTCACCGTTGTCCTCTCCCGTCGAGGGAGAGGAAATAAAATGCTCGGAAGGTCTCGTTTCTGAAAATGAGCAGTACGTTTTCGTTAGATCGCCGGATAAACTTTCGTTCTTTGAGATTCTGTAATTATCCCGGATTGCCTAAAGAAGGATTCATTTCACTCCATCGCAGTTTGGTATGTCTCTTGCTCACTCAATTGTCGCTAATTGGTATTTAAGCCAAGCGCGGCTGAACCGGATTGTCGCCGTCGATAAGCGAATCGATTGGTTCTGAGTTTGAAGACTCTCAGCCGCTTACGAGTCACACAAAAGTCACTGCGGTCCGATCGCCTGATACAAATGGAAGAGATCGCGAAAACACAGGAGAAAAGTATATGAGATCCATTGACCGCGGCGTCGCGTTAGCGATGTTTTTGACGTTAGCTCCGGTTTTACCGGCCCACGCCCAAACCGATCAAGTTTTAGCAGGGGAAGGCCGGACTCAGGAATTGGTCGAGCAGCTCAAAGATTTGCTCCGGACAGCGGAACAAGACCGAAGATCGAACCCAGCCATGACTAAGCAAGTCCGCGAGCTCGTGCGCCGTTATGATTGGCCGTGGAGAGTTTCGCTTCTTTACGACGATTTTCGTGACGGTGATTACACCTACAACCCCCGTTGGAACGTCAACAATGGCGAGTTTCGGGTCGCCAGGGGATCAGGGTTGAGATCTTATTTCGATCCACCCACCTCCCAAGCGGGTCGGCCAGTCAGTCGCCGCGGCGACGGTTCGGCGATGGAACTGTTGGGGGATTTGTTAATGGGAACGAGAGAGCGAGAAGCCGAACCGGCGCCAGCAAACGTAAAATCAGAAAGCGAGATATTTACCCGCGTTGGCATCACCAATGCGTTCGTGGTTAAGGCTGAACTCAACATCCGCAGATACACAGACCGTGATACGCGGATCGAATTCGGCCCCTACCAGGGCGATGACCGTAGCTCAGGGTATCGGCTGGCCTACGAAGCCGGCAGAAAACCATCTTTGACCCTGCTGCGTTTTTCTCCGGGCCGGTCGGCGGTCGTCGAGATGACCGATCAAGAAATAACCTTGGCGGACGGCAACTCGCATACCGTCGAGTGGCGCCGGACTAGTGACGGCGAGATGATCGTACTGATAGACAATAAAGAGATCATCAAAACTGTTGACCGCGCTTATGACGATCCCTTCGATGGTTTCGCTATGATCAATAAAGGCGGTGAGTTCGAAGTCAAGCGAGTTACCATTTTCGGAACCCAGCGATAGGAACATCCGTGCTTGAAACGCCAAGTGGTGAGTGCGGTGGCGCGGTAATCTCCAAGAGGGCGTACGCGCCACCGGTATCCAACGCGCCCGCCTTTAAAATATACTTGTCTGGTCGAGAACAGAAACCGAGATTCCCTCTCCGATTCCGAGCAAATTCATTTCAGTGATGGTCAATCGCCTTGCCTCCGCTCGCGTCAGCCTTGAATGAGACGGGCAACCACAGAGGGGTGCCCCCTACCATTCCGATTTCGCTTTGCGTACTTTGCGTTCTTTGCAATCGCCAAATCTCCAAATCCGAAACTTCTTTCTTTGTAACCTATGTGCCCCCTTCGACTTCGTTCAGGGCATGCTTTGTGGTTAGATTCTTCTTCCGCTATCTGCCGCCAACATTCTGCTCTAGGAAATCACGCCATGCCACGGAGACTTTGTCTTTCAACTCCCGGCTCGCGCCGCTGGACTTGGGAAACCTATCGCGCCACTCGTAGGGGCGCGTGGCGTCGATGATGGCGCGCGAGCTGAAGCCTTTGTCCGACACCGGTATGCGCGGGTCGAGCGGCCCACTCCAGCAGCGCCGCAGGATTTCGATGGACTCCACCGGATCGGAGCGTGAGCCGATCGCCCAGATCACTTCTTCGGAGTTGGTGATGTCGATATCTTCGTCGACCACGATCACGTAGCGGCCCAAGTAGGCGCCCGAGCGGCATTGGCTGGCGATCATCGCGGCTTGCCGCGCATGGCCGGGATAGCGCTGCTTGATCGCCAACACCGTCATGAAGCGTCCAGCCGACGGGTGCGACCACACCGCTTGCACGTCGGGCACGCCGGCTTCGTCCAGCGCGTTCCAAATCGACGCCGAACGCATCAGCGAGAAATGCAGGTTGTCGCCGCTCGAAGGCTTGAGCAACGGGAAGCCGCACATGATCGGGTCGTTGCGATGATAAACCGCTTTGACGCGAATCACCGGCACCGCCGGCTGGTTGCTGGCGTAGTAGCCGGTCCATTCGCCAAATGGCCCTTCGGGCATGAAGTCATTGGGCAGCACTTCGCCTTCGATGGCGATCTCCGAGTCGGCGGGGATCGGCAAACCGGTGAGCGGCCCATCGACGATATCGAGCGGCTGGCCGGTGATGCCGCCGGCGTAGGCGTATTCGTTCACGCGGTTCGGCACGTCGGTGGAGGCGACGAGAAAATTGATCGGATGATGGCCGAAGGAAACCGCGATGGGCAGCGGCTTGCCCTCGGCGTGATGTTTGTCGCGGTGCACGCGCCCATGTTTTCCCGGCGACATGTGCAGCCCCATGTGATCGCGGCCGTGGATCATGATGCGATAAGTGCCGACGTTGACCCAGCCCTCTTCGGGATCGCGGGTGACCACCAGATCGTCGGTGCCGATGTAGCGTCCGCCGTCGAGCTCATGCCAACGCGGCACGGGAAATTTGAGCAGATCGATGTCAGCGCCCTTCTGCACGTTTTCAAACAGCGGCGCGGTTTTAACTTTGCGCGGGTCAATCGGCTGAATTTTTTTTACCTGCTGGCGCCACTGCTGGACGAAATCGAACTCGCTCAAGTCCGGCTTCATTCCCATGGTTAGCGCCAAGCGATTCACCGACGACAGTAAGTTCACCGCCATGCGGTAACCCGCCGGATAATTCTTGATCTTGTCGAAGACGATCGCCGGCCGGGTCTTCGAGCGCTCGTTGATGATCTCGGTCAACGTCGACAGTTCCAAATCCCAGTCGACGTTTTCCACGGTCATCAACTGACCGAACTGGTTTACTTCATCGAGCCATGTGCGTAGGTCTGCCATAAGTTCCTTTCGCTCACGTCTGTGCAATGGTTCAAAACGTTCAAGCCGTTCAATCGCTGCGCTCCGTTCAAACCGTTTGAACGTTTTGAACGGCTTGAACTGCTTGAACGAGTTTTATTTCCCTGCCGCCGGCACCGCCGGTGTCGCTGTCGCGTGCAATGAATCCTCCGGCTCCTCGCGGTACAGGCCGAATGCTTTCACCACCGGCGTGTCGTTGACGGAAAAGAGCAGCGCCTCTTCAGTCTTGGAACGGTTGATGTGCTCATGCCAGGCCCAGTTGGGCACCGCGAAGCAGTCGCGCGTCGTCCAGTCCATCGCCTTGTCGCCGACGATCGTCGTGCCTTCGCCGCCGGCGACGAAATAGACCGCGCTCGACGTGTGGCGATGTTTCTTGGTGCGTTCGCCGGGACGGAGCAGTTGAATCCAACAACTGAGCGTCGCTAACGTCGAGCCGCCGGTCATCGGATTGACGTACTCCAAAGCGACGCCGTCATAGGGACTGCCGGGACTGTCGGCCAGAGCGCGCAGTTGCGGCTCGATGTCTTTCCACGCATAGCGCAGCGGCAGGTTTTGCGTCTTGGTATTTTCCCAAGCCGGCCGCACCCAACCGGCGCGCCGCTGCAAATGCTCGCTCGGTTTTTCGCGCACCGCTTGCAACTTGTCGCCGGGATACGGCTCGTAGAACGGCTGATTGAGCCCAAGTAAAAACGGCACGTCCAACACGTCGACCCAAATCGCCGGCTCTTGAGTCGGATTTTGATGATCGTGCCAATTCCACTGCGGCGTGAGAATCAAATCGTTGGGCTCCATCGGACACTTCTCGCCGTCGACGACAGTGAAGACTTTGCCGTCGCCTTTGACGATGAAGCGCACCGCCGCCAGCGTGTGCCGATGCGCCCAGGCGATCTCGCCGGGCTTGATCATCTGAATGCCCATGAGCATGGTGTGCGTCGTCCCGCCCATCGGCAG
>Ga0137461_1000065_pt1 | contig 21139 bp, 23 predicted proteins | sample EasRivERMGT746_2_FD_104650 | JGI IMG/M metagenome (GOLD analysis project Ga0137461, IMG submission 104650) | Soil microbial communities from meander-bound floodplain in the East River, Colorado, USA - East River MetaG ERMGT746_2 | ecosystem: Environmental > Terrestrial > Soil > Floodplain ... | reverse complement strand
TGCCGTTCACCGATCAGGTCTTCTTCGCCTAGGCTTGAAATAATCGGTGGGTATCGGCGCCAGGCGCCTCCACCCACCCTACGAAGCTTCGATTACGAATTCTTGTAGGATGGGTGGAGCAACGCGATACCCATCGTTTTGAATTTGATTCGAACCTGGATTCCGGTTTTCACCGGAATGACGGGAATAATAGATTTGTGCGCGTGCCGACGACAACCGAAAACGTATGTCCGCCGCTTTCTCGCTGCGCTGTTGAGCACCACCGCCGGTTTCTGATACTTATACCTGCTGAAATAATTCACCGAAGGTCGGAGAAAATACCATGCGCATTATCGATGCCGATGGACATGTATTGGAACGGGATATTCCCTGGGCGGATTTGCTCGAAGCTCCCTACCGCGACCGCGCGCCAAGAGTCGTCAAAGACAATCGCGGTTTTCCTTTCGTCATGATGGAAGGCAAGCTCACGCCCAAACCCGTTGGCAAAGCGTGCAGCTTCGTCGGCGCGCCGCGCAGCCATTCTCCGCAAGCCACCACCGGCATGACCGATCCCGTGCAACGGCTGAAAGACATGGACCTCGAAGGCATCGACACCGCGGTGCTGTTCGGCACCTCGCCATTTTTGAGTTTACCGTTTGTCGAAGACAAGGATCTCGCTAGCGCGGTGGCGCGCGTCTACAACAACTGGCTTGCGAGCTATTGCAAAACCGATTCGCGCCGGCTCAAAGGAGTTGCGGCGGTTGCCATCCAGGATCCGGTAGAATCCGTCAATGAGCTACGGCGCGCGGTTGAAGAGCTAAAGTTCGTCGCGGTCGCCACGCCACCGGTGTCCGCGTCAAAGAAAAATCTTGACGACCCAGATCTCTATCCATTCTTCGCCGAAGCCGAGCGGCTGAACGTGCCGGTCTGCATTCACGTCGGCGCGGGTGACGGTGTGCCGGCGGCCACGGAACGTTTCGATCATCCGCTTTACACCCATGCCATGGCGCATCCCTTCGAGCAGATGATCGCGTCGCTGTGCGTGGTCTGCGGCGGCTTGCTTGAACGATTTCCGAAATTGAAATTCGCCTTCATGGAAGCCGGCTGCGGCTGGGTGCCCTACTGGATGGAGCGACTCGACGAGCATTATGAAATTCTCCAGCCGACCGTGCCGTGGCTTACCAAGCCGCCGAGCGAATATATGAAGAGCGGCCAGATGTTCTATGCGTTTGAGATGGAAGAAAAAATACTGCCCTACGTCGCCGAGTTCGTCGGCGCCGAGCGTTTAGTCTTCGCCACCGACTACAACCACAGCGATTCGAAGTTTCCGCACACGGTGTCAGAAGTGATGCAGCGCAAAGATTTAACCGACGCGCTGAAAGAAAAAATCATGGGCGCCAACGCGGCGCGACTGTACAATTTGTAACCGGAAGAAATTTGGTAATGATACGCGTCACGGCGTGATGATCAGCGACGACTGCGCTGTTCCGCCTGGGCTTTTTGCTGCGAGATGAAAAAGCAAAAACTTTTTTGCATCAGACCGGTGAGATACGAAATGCCCACTACTCCAGGAGCACCCTTCGCAACTTATTGCGCTACCACACGGTCTCAAGAAGGCCTGAGTCAACCAGATGACTATCGCGCGTGATCAACGGAGCCTGAAGACGATTGGCAATACCGGCGATGAGACGGTCGAACGGGTCGACCAGCGACCGCAGAGATCGCGCTTCTTCGACATCCTCCCAGGTAAGTGGCTCGATTATGAATGAACCGGACCGCTCGACCCCCGCCTTCCACTCGGGAAATGGCCGGTTCGATCGGACCTTGCCGCTCTCTAGCAGCAACGAAAGCTCAAAAAAACATACCGTGGGAATATACATGGTAGCTCGCCGCCGTTCGGCTTGAACGAAAGCCCGACGCGCCCGCCTTCCAAGTTTTTCGATCTTCCCCATCGCATAGAACACGAACGCGTGAGTATCCGTAACAAAAGTCATTTTCGCGCCATCTCACGCGCCAGTTCTTCGGTTGAATTTTTCGTAGACTCTGCCCATTGAGCGCGAATTTTACGCATTTCTTGAATGATCTCTTCCGGAGAGCAGCACAGATCTAAGGATCCTTTGAGTGTAAAGGAGCGGGTTCCTTTCCGAGATCGGTCGAACGCCAGCGCCTTCTGCGTCAGATCCCGATACTCCTGCATTCCAATCAAAGCCGCTTGCTCCTTGCCATGCTGAGTTATCGCGACACATATCCTTCGCCTGCTGGCCCCGCCGACCAAACGACTAAACTGCCGTCTGGCTTCGCTAACACTTAGTTTTTTATGGGTCATAAACGGACCTCGTTAAGTTGTACAAAATGTTTGTACGACTTGACAGAGCCCGTGTCAAGAACGCAGGGCCAGGGTGTCGTTGCTTCTCAGCCTCTACGGTCTAATTATCAGCGAAGACTGCGCCTCTTCCGCCTGGGCTTTTTGCTGGGAAATAAAATATGCGAAGCTCTTCTGCATCAGTCCGGTGAGAAACGAAACGTCGAGCGGCCCCGCATCGCCTTCGCCGACTTGCTGCGCCACCGCCAGGGATAGTTTGGCAAGCTCAGGACGTTCGGTTGCGAAAAAGTACAGCGCCGTGTCTTCCATGCGCTGCTTGAACGCCCGGCCGTTGTCGCCACTGCAAAGCGTCTTGACCGCGTCGCGCACGATGGCGGCCAGCCGCTCTTCTTTTTGCGCTTGATTGAGCAGCAGCCGGCTCGACTGCGCTTCTTGCAACTGCGATAGGTATTCCTTCACCCAGTCGTCAATGATGATCCAGTAGCGCAGCTCCGGCTCGTCGAGCAGCCGGCGCGACCGCTCGCGCCAGGAGCCGTCGCGAAAATCTGCTGCGCCGAGATGCTGATAGATCGGATGCGTCACCGGCTTTGGCTTGCCCGCGCCGATGAGCGAGCGAATTTCGTGAAAATTCTCCAGGCCGCTTTGACCGCGCGCCTTGGCTCGCTCGTAGCCTTGGTAAATGATGTAATCAGCAAACTCCCAGGGGATCGCGATCATGCTCACGCCATGCTGCTCTTTGATCTCGTCGGCCATGGCGCGCAGCTCCTTGCGCTTCATCTCGACGCCGGCGTAACGGAGCAATCCTTCGCGGTCATGCAACATCGCCTGGATCACCTGCAAGGCGCGATTGGCCTGCGCCTTGGCGAGCCATAACAACCGTCCGCCGCCGCCGTCCACCGGCGACATGTAAGCCTCGATTTCTGCATGGCGCTCGAACAACGGCGCCGGCTTTTTTTCGCCGCTCTCTGGCGCGGCCACCGCGAGGCCCTTCTGCGAGAGTTTGAACAACGCGCGCTTGATTTCTTTTTTGACTTCCTTGTCGGTGGCGGATCGATCGATCTCGCGCAGCAATTCGACGGATGAATCAGCGACGATCTTGCCGAGCAAAAAAATCGCCGCCAGATCGCATTCCAGCGATTTGCCGATAACGGCCTTGAGCTGCGGCACCATTTCGTGCGCCTGGCTGTCGTGAGCGATGCCTAATTCGCCAAGCGCACTCAAACCATTTTTGAGCCGCTCGTCATGTCGATCTTGCTTCGCCAAAACCGCTTCCTTCCCGCGCCAATCAAACTGTGTCGCAATTCAATCGGAGCCCTTCGACACGCTCAGGGCGAACGGATAAGTAATCGAATTCGCGATCGAGCCATACCGTTCGTGGTGAGGCAGCCTGCCCTGAGCTAAGTCGAAGGGAACCATGAACGGTATGGCGCCACAGTCTCAATGTCGCCTAGTGATGTCATAGTTACGAAAACTTTCCAACATCTCATTGACGGCGCGCAACCTTGACTTACGAGGGGATGCCAGCTAATTGATTTACTTGATTTTGAACTAGGAGGCAGGAGTTATGGCAATGATCGATTCACGCGTGGACAACGGCATCGCGGTGCTGGAAATCAACCGCCCGCCGGTCAACAGCTACACCACCGATTTATTGAAAGAACTCGACGCGGCGATCCTCGACGCGCGCTTTAACGACGACGTGCACGCCATCGTCATCACCGGCAAGGTCGAGAAGTTTTTCTCGGCCGGCGCGGACATCAACATGTTGTCGAGCAAATCTCTCGGCTTTAAAAATAATTTCGCCCTGCACGGCCACGAAGTTTTAATGCGCTTGGAAAATACCCCGAAGATCATCATCGCCGCGATCAACGGCCACGCCGTCGGCGGCGGTTTGGAAATCGCCATGGCCTGCGACATCCGCATCGCCAAAAAAGAAGGCGGCCGGATGGGCTTGGCGGAAATCAATTTGGGCGTCATGCCCGGCATGGGCGGCACCCAACGCTTGCCGCGCCTGGTCGGCAAAGCCCGCGCCATGGAGCTTTGCTTCACCGGCAAAACCATCGCCTTCGAAGAAGCTCTCGATATGGGCTTGGTCCATTACATTTACGAGAAAGAAGGCTTCATGGATCAAGTGATGGACTACGCCAAGCAGTTCATCGTGCCGAACAAGAGCAGCCTCGCCGTCGGCAAAGTCAAGCGCGCCATCACCACCGGCTTGGAATTATCGTTGCCCGACGGTTTAGCTTTCGAGCGCGAACTGCTGGCGCAAACCTTCGCCAGCGAGGACGGCCAAGAAGGCGTCAAAGCTTATCTCGAAAAAAGAACAGCGAAATTCACAGGCAAGTAAGCGATTCTCTTTCTCCGTTCGAACGTTTTGAACTGCTTGAACGATTTGAACGGCTTGAACTTTAATTAATTCACGGAGGTTTCCTAATGGCCAAGATGTTTATCGGCGGCGAATCCGTCGATTCAGTAACAAAAAATACCAGCGAAGTGCGCAATCCCGCCACCGGCGCGACGGTCGACACGGTTCCACAAGGCAACGACAAAGACGTGCAGCAAGCGATCTCCGCCGCTGAGGACGCTTTCAAAGTTTGGTCCGATGTCTCGCCGGAAGATCGCGGCAATGCCTTGATGAACGCCGGCGAGCTGATCAAAAAGAACACCGCGGAAATCGCCCAACTGCTCACTCAAGAACAGGGCAAGACGCTGTTCGAAGCGGGCTTGGAGATTCATCATCTGGTTCACGGCTTGGAATTCTACGCCGGCCTGGCGTCGAAAGTGCGCGGCTCACATGTGCCGCTGCCGCAAAAAAACGCCTACGGCATGGTGGTGCGCCAACCCATCGGCGTCTGCGGCGGCATCGTGCCGTGGAATTTTCCACTGACGTTGATGGGAACGAAATTGGGTCCAGCGTTGGCCGCCGGCAACACGATCATCATCAAGCCGGCGAGCACCACGCCGCTGGCGACGATCAAAGTGATTGAGATCATCGCCCAAGCGACCTACGGCGAAGGCAAAGCGCAAAAGCAGTTGCCCAAGGGAACTGTGAATATCGTCACCGGCCCCGGCGGCAGCGTCGGCGAAGAACTCTTGCGCAACCCGCGTGTGCGGCGCATCGCGTTCACCGGCTCAACCCCAATCGGCCGCCACGTCATGGAAGTGGCCGGGCGCGAAATCAAGCGCGTAACTTTGGAACTCGGTGGCAGCGATCCGATGATCGTCATGGAAGACTCCAATGTCGATTTGGCGGTAAAGATGGCCGACGTCGGCCGGTATTTTAATTGCGGCCAGATGTGTCTGGGCGTCAAGCGTTTGTTCCTGCAGGAATCCATCGCCGACAATTTCATCGGCGGCTTGGTGGAAATCTTGAAGAAGAAAACGGTCGGCAACGGCATGAGCAAAGAGACCCGCATGGGTCCGATCCACGTCGGCTCCCAGCGTCAAGAAGTCGAAGAGCAAGTCGAAGACGCCAAGGCGCGCGGCGGCAAAGTGCTGTTCGGCGGCGAGCGCCCCAAGGGCGCCGAGTTCGACAACGGCTTTTACTATCTGCCGACGCTGATGACCAACGTGCCCGAAGACTCGCGCTTGACCAAGGAAGAAGTCTTCGGTCCCGCGCTGCCGGTCTACACGTTCAAGACTTTGGACGAAGCGCTGGAAAAAGCGAACTCATCCGAGTTCGGTCTCGGCTCGTCGATCTGGACACGCAATTTGCTCCACGCCAACAAGGCCATCGACAAACTTCAAGCCGGCAACGTTTGGGTCAACTCGCTCCACTACGGTTACGACGAGCTGCCCTTCGGCGGCGTAAAGTCGAGCGGCGTCGGCCGCGAGCACGGCCCCGAAGCGCTCGACTATTATCTCGAGCCCAAGGGCGTCGTGGTAGTGAACGTGTGAGCGGGGAAGATTGGAGTAATGGAGTATTGGAGTGATGGAGTGTTGGGCTTTCCGAAACGCATTACTCCACCACTCCAGCACTCCAACTCCAGGTACAATTCGTTTGACAAGCCCTGCGTCATTCAACTACGTTACTGGTATCTTTCACGCGCATTGGAGGTCCCCATGTTCGCACAAATGAGACATATGGCCATCGTCACCAGCAACGCCGATCACGAAGGTAATTTTTACCGGGATGTTTTCGGCATGAAAAGATCAAGCGTAACGCGCACGGGCGGCGCCGTGGTCGTCGGCGACGGCTACGTCGGCTTGAATTTGAATCCGCGCGCGCCGGGACGGCAGGCCGGCTTCGATCATTTCGGCTTTGAAGTCCAAGACGTCGAAGTGGTCTTTGGCCGCTTGAAAGAAAAGTATCCCAAGGTTCAAGTGCTGCATCGTCCGAGCAACCGCCCCTTCGCCGGCATCAGCATGCACGATCCCAACGGCAACGTCTTCGATCTTTCGCAATCGAACATGGAAAACCGCCGTGATCTTTACACGGACAAGGTCGAAGAGCGCAATCGGCGCGTCGGCCACTTCGGCCTGCGCTGCGTCGACCCGGATCTTTGCGGCGAATTTTACCGCGACGTGTTCGAGCTGACGGAACAGGAAAAACCCGCCGGCGATCCCAATCACTATCTCTCGGACGGCAAGGTGACTTTAGCGGTCATGCCGTGGAAGATCTCCGATTTCGCCGGCTCCGGCATCGAACGGCCGGCGCTGGATCACATCGGCTTCAAGGTGGAAAGTATGGCGGCTTTCAAAGCAGACGTAGAGAAGCACGCCCATCTTTACGCTGTGGAAGAAAACCGTCCGGAAAAAAATCCGGAGCGCGAGGTGCGGCAAAAACTGCTGGCGTCGTGCTGTTTCGGCCAGTATCAGATGTCCGATCCCGACGGCGTGCTGATCGACGTGTCGGAAAAGTAATCGCAAGAATTCAGGCTGGTTAATTAAAAAGGGGCACGGCATGCCGTGCCCCTTTTCTTTAACGGAGCGCGGGTTTTCTAACCCGCGAGAATACGCGGACAAGAATGTCCGCGCTCCTTTAGACTTCGAACTTCGTGCTCTTCGTGGCCTTCGTGGTGAATACTCTTTTACACTAAACCCGGAAGAACCTTTCGTTATCACGTCGCCACGTGACGCTTGGTCCACCGTCCGATAACCAACCCCAGCGCGATCAACGCCAGGAAATAACTCAGCGCGGGAATCATCGCCCGCTTGGGCGGCTCGACGCCGGTCACCGAAATTATCCTTTCAACGTTGACCGGCGCGCGCCCTTGGAACTCGGCAACCGCCGTCACGCGGTACTCGACGCCGTCGGGGAAATGAAAATTGAGCGTGAACTCGCCAAGGATCGCCAGCCGCTCGACGGCGAAGACGATCTTTTCTTTCTCCAAATGGGTGATGCTGAGCGTCAGCGCCGCCGGCGAATTTGCCGCGGCGCCGTTGAGGCGCCAATGGACGCGGCTCGGTTTGCCGACGCTGGCCGCTTCGATGTCGAGATGAGCTGCGTAATTCGTCGGCTCCGCATCCGCCGCCGCCAGCGCCTGCCCGCCAAGGCCGAGGCAAGCAATGAGCAGCAAAGCTGAACTGGATTTGGCCGAAGTAAAAACTCTGCCGGCGGCAAAACCGAACAGCACCAGCGCCAGCGAAAAGCCGCTCAGCGCGAACCACTTGGAGCGATTCTCACTGACGGTGAATTCGAAAACTTGGCTGCTCTTTCGTCCGTCTTCGCTGACCGCATCGACGAAGAGGCGATACTGGCCGCGAATCGGCATGAGATATTTCCAGTTGGCTCGACCCTGGCGCAGCGGCAAGCGCGCTTCCAACAGCCGAGTCCCTTCCACCAGCGGGATGTCGGTGGAAATCCAGCTGCCGGCGCGCGGCGCATCGAGACGAAGCTCGACACTGCCCCGCTCCACCGGCCGGCCGTCGGCGCCGGTAACCAGGACGGATAAATTCACCGGATCGGCGAAGGGACGAACGTTTTCAATAACCGGTGAGGTCTTAAAATAAATATTGAGAGGGTCGGCCGCGAGCGCGTTATCGCCCAAAGAGAGCGACAGCGCAGCGAGAAGACAAAGCGCGCTGAGAAATTTCAGTGACAAGGAACGACGGCCAAAGCGTGACGCACATTGTGCAAGGTGTCATGCACCGCGGGGTAGCTTGACGCCAACGCGACGAACAAAGTCGCGCCGCAGGCGATCAGGAAGAACGACGATTTGATCAAGAAGGAAATCGGCTCCGCAAGTTCCAGACCCAAGCGGGCCGCTAATATTTTTTCCATGGCCAAACTCCCCTATGAAATGTTTGGCATTTTCAACCTAACCGGGTGGTTGTGTCAAGCGTTTTAGGCAAATTTCAGTGGTGGTTCAGTTTCGAAATCCTATGTAGGGGCGCCCCCCCCTGTGGGCGCCCGTTCCGGAGGGCAGACAAAGGGGTCTGCCCCTACATCGACGATTCGGGTAAATCATAGTGAACCACCACGCAGATTTCGATTGCCTTTCACGCGCCAGTTGCATATTTCTGAGTTCATCTTTGCGTCAAGGAGGGCGTTATGCCAGTCGTCCACATCTACATGTTTTCCGGCAGAACCAAGGAACAGAAAAACGAATTGGTGAAACGGATTTCGAAGGACTTCGCCGAGGTCGTCAGCGTCAAACCGGAGTCGCTGAATATTTTATTTCACGACACCGACAAAGAAGACTGGGGCATCCGCGGCTCGCTAGCCTCCGAACAATAAAAACGTAATGGATCGCCATGTAACCGTAGGGGCGTAAAATTTTACGCCCCGAACCACGGAGCACCCATGTCGCAACCCAATCCAATAAAAATCGGCTTTCTCGGATCGAGCGCTCCGACAAGCCCGCATCACGCGAGCTTCAAGAAATTGATTCCCAACGACATCGAGTTTACCTTCCTGCAGGAGTCCGGCACGCACACCTCGCTCTACGACGCTAAAGGCAAAGTCGGCGCGCTGATCGGCGAAGCTATTCAATTAGCAGAGCAGCGCGGCTGGCATGGCGTGATCATCAGCGGCGCGCCCAAAGAAGCGCTCAATCCCGGCATGTGGGACGAAGTTGCCGCCGCGCTCAAGATTCCCTTTTCACTGGCGCTCCGTTCGTCGGTGGCGGCGCTAAAAGCGTTTTCAGCGAAGCGCATCCTGCTCATGACGCCGGTGGACGATCAATTGAAGAAACTTTACTACGACTACCTGGCGGCATTCGGAATTGAAGCGTTTTATCCGCCGCAAATTCTCCGCGCCCACACCGACGCGCAGAAACTCACATCGAGCGATATCGAAGCGATGACGCGAAAAGCGCTGGCAGAATTCCCCAGCGTCGATGCGATCTACTTTCAGGGCGCGCTACTCGACCCGATCCCGCTGCTCGACAAACTGGAAAGCGAATTGAATCTGCCGATCGTCGCCAGCAATCCGGCGATGCTCTGGTTGATTCTCGCCAAGCTTGGGCGCCGCTACAACATCGACGGCTACGGCAAGTTGTTGTCAGCCTGGCCGGCAATTCCCGCCGGGCCATTTTGAATCGCGCCATGCGCAAAATTCGCCTCGCCTACCGCGACCACGACCGCACGCCGGTGATTTACTGCATCAGAGTGCTAGCCGAAAAATATTACGACATCCACGTCGAAGTCAGACAAATCGAACCGCAGAAAGAATTCGAAGCTGCTTTATTCAACGGCAATTGCGACGTGATCATCGAGCATATCGAATATCTCCACACCGAAGCGGCCAAAGGCAAGAAGATCGCGCTCTTCTGCGCGCCGCAGATTCAGCGCGGCCTGCAATTGGTCGTACCGCAGTCCTTCAATTCCCTCGACGATTTGAAAGGCAAATCGATGGCCGTGCGCGATCTCGGCCGGCCACACCGGATCACGCTCTGGCTGCGCAAGGTTGGGCTGGAGAAAGATGTAAAGACCGTCATCGTAACCGACAAAGAAGTGGGCCGCTGGAAGCAATGGACGAAAATCTTGAGCGGCGAATGCGCCGCCTGCTTCATGGCGCCGATCTATCTACCCGCAGCGTTAGCCGCGGGATTAAAAGTCTTTCCCGCCACCGAAGCGGAAGTCGTCAGCCTATTCGCCCAGGCCTGCACTGCCGAGTTTAGCGCGAATAAATCCGCGCTGCTCAAAGATTACATGAAGGCGGTGATCCACGCCGTCGCTCTGATCCTGTATCGCCGCGAAGAAGTAATGGAGATCATCGCCCAAGAGCCGATGCGTCTGATGAAGGTCACCGATCCCGCTGAATTACGCCGCCAGGTCGACTCCATCGCCGAGCTGCTGCAAGTAAAACCCTATCCGACCATCGAAGCGATCATGAACACCAACGAGATCGCCGCCCAAGAATACGGCCCCACCGTCGACAACCCGCTCACGCTGTGGGATTTGCACTGGCTAAAAGAATTGGACGACGAAGGCTTCATCGACGATCTCATCGCGAGGCTGGCGTAAGGGCGCAGCATGCTGCGCCCCTACGAATCCGATTTATTTTTTGCGCCCTTTGCGCTCTTTGCGGTTAAACTTCCGAATCCGAATCTTCTCTCGATGTGCCCTTTGTGGTTAAATCATTCCGAATGAAAAAGCTCCTCATCGTCTTTCACTCCATGACCGGCGGGACATATCAGATGGCGCAAGCCGCCGCCAGCGGCGCGGCCACTGAACCTGATGTCGCGGCGAATCTCATCCACGCCGGCGAAGCCGGCGCGAGCGAACTGCTCCAAGCCGACGGCTACATTTTCGCCACACCGGAAAATCTCGCCATGATGTCCGGCGTCATGAAAGACTTCTTCGACCGCACCTATTATCCAGCGCTCGACCGCATCGTCGGCCGTCCCTACGCGACTTTGATCTGCGCCGGCAGCGACGGCGAAAACGCCGCCCGGCAGATTCAAAAAATCGCCACCGGCTGGCGCTTGAAACCGGTCGCCGATCCGATCATCGTCTGTACCTACGCGCAAACACCGGATGAGATCTTGGCAAAAAAGACAATCGGCGAGTTCGACCTCCAGCGCTGCGAAGAGATCGGCGCAACGCTAGCCGCGGGACTGAGCCTGGGTATTTACTGATATCCCAACGCAAATCGAAGCTGACTTGACAGCAAATCCGGCGTTTGGTACCGCTCGCAACGGAGCAATCGACCGCCGAAACCTTTTGAACGATTTGAACGGCTTGAACGATTTGAACCCTTGGAGGAGGCTTTACCATGAACAACGTCGAACCCCGCGGTGCAGTGCATTGGATCGATCACTTTGTAGTCGGCACCAACGACATGGTCGCCTGGGTGGATTGGGCGGTGAACGCCACTGGCATCACGCGCCGGCCGATTATCGGACTCACTACCGCGGCACGGAAAAGAAATATCAAAATCACCAGTTTCCTGTGGTGGGACGGCGGTTCGTGCCGCATCGGCGCGTTTCTCCAGCCGGAATTTTATCCGCCGGCGATAGAGCTGGGGAAAGATTTGCCGCGCTGCGGATTCTACATTCGGCCGGAAGACATCGACACACATTTGCGCCGGCTCGACCGCCACAAGATTCCACACACTGACGCAATCCGCACCGCCGCCGACGGCGATGAAGGCACGGCGATCTACTTCGCCGATCCGGACGGCAACCAGTTTGAATTCTGGGCGCCGCAACACATGCCCGCCGGCGCGATGGAAATCGCCACGGAAGAAAGAGTCGGCCGCATCAGCCACGCCGTCTTCGGCGCCCGCGATCTACAAAGAAACGCCGCATTCTTCGAAAAATACTGCGGCATCGAAGCCGAGCAAAACTCAAAAACTGCCGAGGGCACGTTGGTTTTACGCCTGCGTGCCGGCGGCCGGCTGGTTTACAAGCTGGTCGACAAAGCCGACGAGCGAGTTTCCGGGCATGGCACCTGGTGGGACATGCACACGGCGTTGACGGTGCGTCAGGAAGAATTCCTGCCGAGCTATCGGCGCATGTGGGACGGGATTCCCGAAGAAAAAGGTTACAAGGCCGACTTGAATTTAACGATCGAACAGCAAGAAGCCCTGCCTGCGCGCACCGGTTTGCATCGCAGTCCAGTCGGCATCCGCTGGAAAGAAATATGCAGCCGCGGCGATGAGTTCTACGACTGGGACTGCCACTCGTTTCACTTCATCGGCGGCAAGCCGTTGTCAGCGAACGATTCGATGGCGCTATACGAAGCGATCGAACAGGAAGACTACTTGCTGGAACTAGCTGAATCACTCAACAAGAGCGCGCAACCGGACTTGATGAAAGGGCTCGGCAAAGAAAACCCATTCAACGTTTGAGCCGGATTGCGGTTGCAGGTTTCTGACCGATCTCAAACGACTTGAACGGCTGGAACGTTTTGAACGAATGGAACGAGTTGTTGGGCATACTGATTAGACTAAGCGAAGCAGCTTACTCCAGCCAAAAACACTGTACGTAAAGAAGGAATTTTATGGCTCAACACATTCATGGCCCGCTCAATTACGAACGCATGGGACGCACCGGACCTGTCATCGCCTTTATCCATCCCAACCCGATGGATCAGTCGTGCTGGATTTTTCAGATGGCGCATCTGTCGACCTGGTACCGCTGCATCGCCATCGATATTCCGGGCTACGGTCGCTCGCCCAAGGCCGACGCCGGGCTGACCATGGACGACATGGCCCAGGCTTGTTGGGAAGCGATTGACGACGCGGCGCCCGGCGAGAAAGCGATTCTCGCTGGCTGCTCGGTGGGCTCGTCCATCGCGCCATTTATGTATCACCAGCGCCCAGACAAAACCGCCGCGCTGGTGCTCTGCGGCACCGGCTACAACCCGACCAAAGAGTTCACCAAGAAGCGCATCGATAATTATACTGCTGAAGGAGTCGGCTATCGCTGGCGCTACACCTTCGAAGACATGAGCGCCGCGTTTCGTGTGACACCGATGGCGCATTTCTTCGCCAATATGTTCAGCGAGCGCAACGTACACGCCGATGCCGAGACGATCATTCACCAGTTCAAAGCTCTCGCCCAGCCGTACCCAGAAAGCCATCACGAGCGCATTGCCTGCCCGATGATCATCCTTACCGGCAGCGAAGACGGCAGCCATCCACGCTCCTTCGCGCTCCAAGCCCGCGTGCCAAACTGCGAGTTGAAGGTCTTACCGGGCGCCGGCCACGCCTGCCAGATCGAGCAGCCTTGGCTCTTCGACCGCTTCATGATCGAGTTTCTCATCAAGCATGGATTGTTTCCCGGTGCGGAGAAGCCGAGGCGGTCGATTGTCTGAGCCAGATAATGGTTCGATTTGGATTTAACCACGCGTCAAGGGGCGGTACGAGCGAAAAATTTTTCGCCCCTACGTGTCTGCCCTCCCGGACGGACGGCCATATAGGGTCGCGCCTGAATTTTTTGCAGCGAACTACTGCCCTGAACCAGCCGTTCTTGCGATGACCGATCGCTTGTAATACACTTTTTCCATATGCGACAGTCAATTAGTATTCGCCTTAGCAAAGACTTGGCGGCTTGGCTGGAGAGCACGGCAGCCAAAAGCGGCGTCTCACAAGCAAAGCTAGTGCGCGACCAGTTGGAGAAAGCGCGATCCAACCACGGAGCGCAGGCCTTCATGCGTTTGGCTGGAACCGTACGCGGAGCGAAGGACCTCTCTAAGCGCAAAGGGTTCTCCCGCTCGTGAAAGGCATTGCCGATACCGGGTTTCTCGTCGGCTTTGCCAATCGCAACGATCTGCATCACGATTGGGCTGTGAATGTCGCCAGCCGAGTCACGGAACCGTTACTCACTTGCGAAGCGGTTTTGGCGGAGACAGCCTTTCACCTGCGTAGCGTTCCCCTCGTTCTGGCAATGATCCGCGACGGTTTGATTTCACTAGCATTCGACTGCCAGGACCATTTACCCCAACTAGCAGCCCTCGCGAGTCGCTACGGGGATCGTCAACCCGATCTTGCCGATCTTTGCCTGATCCGCATGAGCGAACTTTTTCCGCGCTACAGCGTCATAACGGTGAATCGCGAAGATTTCCGCATCTACCGCAGGAACAAACGCGAAGCCATCCCCCTCATCTGTCCGCCTTAATTTGATGGATTCTCTTGACTGATTACTGGCACTAATTACCTGAATTCGGAGTTCCCTTGCCAGAGCGGTTTCGGACCTGTATAAAGTCATCCTAGATTATTCGTTCATCTTAATGGCGCGCAAGAGGAGATAGAAAGCTAGGCCACACAAAGGCAACGGCGGATGGAGTCCGGCGCCGGTTTCACGGCGACTATATTTTCACTGCCGGACCCTTGCCTCTTCCAAAATCCAAAGGCTATCAAACGCCTGATCAAGGAGAAAGTTATGCATCCTATCGTGATCGCATTGATTCCCATCGTGTTGGTGATCGTGGCCATGGTCTTGAACAGCATTGGGCTTTCCTTCGATCAACCGCCAAGTTCAGCCGAGCAAGATCCAGCAAAGAGAGCGCAGATTGAAGGGGACACTTATCGTCGCTTCTTTGATTTACAGAGAAAGCAAGCGGTGGCGAGACAGAAAAGGATCGGCCAGTATTGCTGGTTGCTTGTGATCGCCATTATCGGTTCCTTCATCTGGCTGTATAATTATACCGTGACCAAAACCACCGGCACGACGCGAATTGCCGCGCTTCAGACACTGGCGCTGGAAGAAGGGAAGGAGATCGTTCTCTCGGTCACGCTGAAGGACGGCAGCACTGTCAAATACCGGATCAAATCACCCACAGCCGATGTCTTGGCTGCCGCCACGAAAGAAGGAATTTCGAAACAGAAGGTCTCATCTTGGGATATGGAACAATCGGGAACGATCTTGACAATCGGCGAGAGTCCATTGCCGCTCGGCGTCGCACTGAAAGTGTCCATCGACCCGACAGTAAAAAAAGACTGAAAGCTATCACACTCAAACACACCCTCTAATAACTGAAACTTACTGGTTTTAAATTGATATGCGGCCAAGAGAGAAATCGGGGGAATCGTGTCAGACGTGCGTTAGTTGCGTACACTGCTTGCACTCGATATTCGTGTCAAGATTCGAGTCAAGATTCGTGTCAGGCTTTGATTATTTGATATTTGATTCATCGTCTCTGAACGTCTCGAACAAACAAATTATCAAAGCCTGACACCGCGGCTGACTGATAATGAGAATATTCAACCTCACAGTAACGTTTATACTTAGCGTTGTCCTCACACCAGGGCTCCTCGTCGCGGCTTCAGAAGTAGTCATTGGTTACGCTAATATCAGCGCGCGGGTTAGCCCGCTTTGGATCGCGCAAGAAAAAGGCTTCTTTGCCAAGTATGGCGTGAACGTTCAGCAAGTCTACATGCCCGGCTCCCCCGTGATGATCGCCAGTATGGCGAGCGGACAAGTTCATTTCGCCAACAGCGGCGGCACTGCGGCTCTGGGCGCGGCGGCCGGCGGCTTGGACTTGCGCGTCATCGGCACGTTCACCAGCCGTATCCCCTTCGATCTGGTAGTCAGACCCAACATCAAGAATCCCAAAGATCTGCGCGGAAAACGTATCGGTGTGCAAGTGATCGGCGGGACCATCTGGATGGCGGCGATGCTCGGACTGGAACACCTCGGACTTGATTCTCGTCGCGACGATATCCAGGTCGTCGCTGCCGGTGATCAAACGATGCTCAGCCAAGCGTTGGCGAAGGGAACCGTCGACGCGACCGTCGTCGATAGCGCTTTCAGCAACGATTTAAAGCAGCGCGGATTTCCGACCCTGGTAGAGCTCTCGAAAACCAGCATTCCGTTCGTCAGCAACGGGATTGTCGTGCGCGCGAGTTACCTGATCCAGCAACCGGATGGGGCGAGGAACGCTCTGAAGGCGTGGTTGGAAGGAGTCGCTTACGCACTGAGCCCGCGGATGAAACCCGCAGTGATCGAAACCATCGTGCGGCGCCTAAAAGTATCCAACCCAGCGCTCGCCGAGCAAGGCTACCAAGATCTGCTGCGAGCGACGGACCGAAAACCTTATCCCTCCGTGGATGGTCTTAACAACGTGCAGCGTCTGATGAAACTGCGCAATCCCGCAGTGGGCGATCTTAAAGCCGAGAGTCTAATCGACGCAAAACTTATTCAGGAACTCGATCAAAGCGGCTTCATCGACCAGCTTTACAGCGCCTACGGTGTAAAATAGCCGCGCTGCGATTTGCCGTCGATCTAGAAACGTCAAAATCAAGGCGACGCCGACGACTCAAACGCTCGCACTGCGCCCCGAAGGAGCAATTTATTTGCGGTGGAATAGGCTATCCGTCATCCGCGAAATCACCCCTTCTCGTTTCAGCTTCTCTTCATACTCCGCACGGAAAAACGAATCTTCCTCGTCGTAGGGAATGGCCGTGCCGCCGTCGCGCACGTCGATGGCGCCCTCGTCGATCGCTTTTTCTCCCGGCCGTCCCGGTTGTTGGGCGCGGTGGTTGTTCGGGCCGTACCAACCCAACAGGCGCAAGGGTTCCTTGCTCAAGCCGAAGTGCTGATGAAACCAATCGCCGCTCATCGGCGCCGCACTCACCATGCCGACGTGATCGTAATCTTGGCGAATGAAAGCTGAATGGTCAGGTCTTGGATCTTGCCGTTGCTGTACTGCATTTATCGATTTACGTATCGACTCACGGGACACGTGTCAGACTTGCGTTCATAGCGTAAGTATCCCCACGCCAGCGAGAACGAAAACACCAAGAGAATCAAAATTATTTGAGTTAGGCAAGTCTGACACAGTTCCTCTCTTTCATCGGGGCTGGGAATGCGGAATTATTTCGCCACGAAGCCGCCATCGACAACGAGCGCGTGACCGTTGACGAAGGAAGCGGCGTCCGAACAGAGCCACAGCACGGCTTCAGCGACTTCTTCCGGCAGCCCCATCCGGCGCGATGGTTGCTTGTAGGCGAGCACCGTCCGCGCCACGGATTCCTTCACGCCCATCACTTGCTCGTTCACAGCACGGAGCCAACCAGGCTGGGATTCGGGAGCCGTATCTCCCACGACAGCGCGTTTGATGAGGTCGGTGTCGATGAGGCCCGGACAGACCGCATTGACGCGAATCCCCGCGCGCACATATTCAAGCGCCGCGGACTTCGTGAGGCCGACGACGCCGTGTTTGCTCGCGGTGTATGCGGGAAAGTTGCGGATACCTACGAGTCCGGCGATGCTCGACGTGTTGACGATGGCGCCACGTCCGGCGCGCAGCATCTCCGGAATTTCGTACTTCATCGAAAGCCAGACGCCTTTCAAGTTCACGCCCACGATGCGGTCCCAATTCTCCTCCGTGCAATCGGCTGAGGGGGCACGCGCACCTTCCGCGCCGGCATTGTTGTGCGCACAGTCGAGTTTGCCGTAGACCTCTATCGTGCGGCGCACGAGCGCCTGCGCCTGCGCCGCTTGCGAAATGTCCGCGCGCACGAAACTGGCTTCGCCGCCGGCTTCGCAAATCAGGCGGACCGTTTCTTCGCCGCCCGCAGCCACCAGATCGGCCACCACAACTTTTGCGCCCTCTCGGGCGAAGGCCAGGGCGGAAGCGCGTCCGATGCCGGCGGCAGCGCCGGTGACGACGGCGACTTTGTTTTCGAATCGGCGTTCCATGGGCGAGTTCCTAATTCCGCGCCGCTAAGTATTACCGGGACGGTCGGGAAAAAGAAAGCGGGAAGAGATCCTCCCTAATTGCGCGGATGGAGCGTCATGCGCATACCGTACTTCGAGCGCAGGGTGATGAGCGGCGCGAGCTCGACCGCGTGGCCGGGAACCAGGCGCAGGCTCCATTTCTGCGCGATCGTCGCAACGGCGAGAAGTCCCTCGGCCAGCGCGAAACTTTCTCCAATGCACTTATGCGGCCCGCTGGCGAAAGGAAAATAGGAAAAACGCGGCCGCGTCGCCGCTTCGCTGGGCGCCCAGCGCTGGGGATCAAATCGCTCAGGGTCGGGGAAGTACCGTGGATCACGCTGGGTGACGTAGGGGCACAACTGCAAGTAAGACCCCGCCGGGACTTCATACGGTCCCACCTTGTAATCGTGCAGCGGGCGGCGCGGGAAAATCCAGACCGGTGGATACAGGCGCATGGATTCGGTGAAGACCATCTCGGTGTACGTCAGCCGCGGAAGATCGGCAGAGGTGGGCAGCCGGCCTCCGAGCACGCTGTCCACTTCGGCGTGAAGCTCGCGCTCCGCCTCGGGGTTCTGGGAGAGCAGGTACCAGGTCCAGGAAAGGGCATTGCCGAGCGTCTCGTGTCCGGCGGTGATCAACGTCAACGCTTCGTCGCGAACCTCTACATCGGTCAGGCCGAGCGAATTGTCCTGGCGGTCGCGGAGCGCGATCAGACCGGAGAGCAAATCATCGTGGTGCTCTCCATTGCTGCGCCGCTCGGCAATAATGCGATAGAGGATGACGTCGAGATCGCCAATGGATTTCTGCAAACGGCGGGCGCTTGAGAAGGGAAGTTTGGAGAGCAATTCGCCTAGCGTGGGAAACGTGTTCTGATTCGAGACCTTGCAAATCACATGTAGAGGATCGAGGAGTTCACCACCTTCGCGCTCGATATCCATATCGAGCACCACCTTGATGATGATGGCGAGGGCGAGGCCCATCATCTCCTCGGTTGCATCAATGGTCGCGCCCCTCTGCCAACGATCGCGCACGCGCGCGGAATATTCGGCCATCACCGTCGTCCAGGCGTCAATCTGCTCCCGGTTGAAAAGTGGCTGAAGGAGTTTTCGCTGGCGACCGTGGTACTCACCGTCGCTGGTCAGCAGGCCCCTGCCGAGCAGGCGTTTCAGCGGCCGGGCGCTCGAACGCGCCATGCCTTCCGGGGCCACGAGAATCTCTTTGATGTATTCCGGATTGTTGACTAGGCAATCGTGGCGCGGGCCGACTTGCAAGTGGACTATGTCGCCAAATCGTCGCGCCGCACGCATCAGAAATCCCAGCGGATCGCGCCGAAGCTGAAAATAGAGACGCCCGGGAATCCTGGATTTCGGGCCCGGCGGATGGACAGGGCAATTCATATCTACTGGGAAACTCTTGCGCGCAAAAATCTTGCCGGTCAGGTCTTGGATCTTGCTGTTGCTGTTCTGAGTTATTTAATCCGAGAACTGACCTGTTTGTGTTGGCCGTGCGGCGCACTCTCAGACTTGCCTTAGTTGCGTAATTATTCGTCAACCATACCAATTAATTAATCGTCGAAGCAACTCTGGTCTGACGATCCCTCATCCTCTAAAGACGCCCCCACGTAGCCACGCGCCGAGCGGGCAATTTATTTCCGCCGAAACAAGCTATCCGCCATACGGGAAGCCACGCCTTCTCTTTTCAAAGTCTCTTCATACTCCGCGCGGATAAACGGATCTTCCTCGTCGTAGGGAATCGCCGTGCCGCCGTCGCGCACATCGATGGCGCCTTCATCGATCGCCTTTTCTCCCGGCCGTCCCGGTTGCTGGGCGCGGTGATTGTTCGGTCCGTACCAACCTAACAAGCGCAGAGGTTCTTTGCTCACACCGAAGTGCTGATGAAACCAATCGCCGCTCATCGGCGCCGCGCTCACCATGCTAGACTAGAAACGACTCCCGGTAGATTTTCTCGTTCTACATTTTGAAAAATCGTCGCGCGTTCCCGACCAGAATCCGCTCCTTATCGGCCTCCGACAACTTGGAATTTTGACGGATCATGCCGACCGTGTTGGGCCACGTCCCGCTCGCGTCTGCGTGCGGGTAGTCGCTGCCCAGTACCATGTTGTGATCGGGCCACGCTTCTACGCTATGATGAAGCCACTTCTCATTGGCGGTAACCGCGGGGTAAAAGTGCGCTAGATACTCGCTTGGACGCCGCTTGATCTTATAGCTAAGACGTTTCAGCCGCACCTGTTCCAAGGAGTCCATGAGCGCGGGAATGTATGAGGCGACCCGGCCTTCCAGCAGGCAGAAACGCAGATTAGGAAATTGATCGAGCGTGCCGGAGAAAATCAACTCGGCGATGTCGCATGCGTAAGTGAACGGCAAACCATACAGCAGACCTAGATCACCGACTCTCTTTAGCGCGGCATGGCTGGCGCCAACCAATTCAGGAAGGTTAATGGTCTGATAGTTATAACTGCTCCAATCTTTCCACTGGCGGTTGCTGGTGTGGTAGACGATCGGCATATCCAGATCATTGAGCGCTTCATAAATATTCCAAATACCCTGGGATCCAAGGCTGAGATCCGCATAAGGCTGCCGAATCGGGCCGAGGAAAACGGCTTTGAAACCCTGTTTGTGAGTACGCTTGATTTCTCGCACGGTCGCCTCAACCCACGGCAGATAAATGGCCGCTACGGGAATAAATCGATCTCGTATGGGTGACCCCTCTAACAATTCTGCGACTCCGTCATTAAGGAACCGACAAACGTCTGCGCCGATGCCGGGGGGATACAGCGTGCCGCATATGCTCTGAGCGAACCCAAGAATCTGCACGCTCCGGGGATCTTCCCGATCCATATCCAGGGCCTTTTTTTCAAGATATAGGTGACCGTGTTCGGACGCGCCTGATATTTCCCCTCCTGCGCGGCTCTCGGCGATGATTCGTCCCTGATAAGTGAACCGGACCCAGTCTTCATCGGCTGTAAACCGAAAGAAGTCAGGGTGCAGGCGCGCCAGCTTTTCCAATGCCTGCATGGGTAGAAAATGGGTATCGCAGTCGATGAACGAAATATCTGCGATATTCGTTTCCCGCAGTGCACTATCCTTCTTTTGAGCAACTGTGAGCATCTTTGTTTCTCCTTTTCGCGAATGCGTTTTTGAACCTTAGTACCCTGTCCCATAAATTCGATGACGTATTCGCTCACGCAGCTTTGGCGAGCATTTGCTCGTGCGCCTGGATTTTCGAGAGAAGCACCTGGAGGTCATGACGGGTGAACTTCCATTCG
>Ga0137461_1000064_pt1 | contig 21143 bp, 19 predicted proteins | sample EasRivERMGT746_2_FD_104650 | JGI IMG/M metagenome (GOLD analysis project Ga0137461, IMG submission 104650) | Soil microbial communities from meander-bound floodplain in the East River, Colorado, USA - East River MetaG ERMGT746_2 | ecosystem: Environmental > Terrestrial > Soil > Floodplain ... | reverse complement strand
GTAATATCGTAAAACGCCCGCAGTGATCCAACGCGTAGTTCCCAAGCTGCGATAGGGTTCGGCTGAAGCGGTTTTCGGTTCCGGGTCTCAACGAGTGGTTCATGGCTCAACTGCTCCTCGATTGCATCAACAACTGTCGCCCGTTCGCGCGCCGTCAGCGCCCGCAAGTGCCCGATCGCCGCGTCGGCAAATTCAATGTCGTACGGCACATCTTCTAATAACACTGAAGTCTTACGACAACAAATGCGGGGCGGATTGATTCAGCTTACCGCTAACGCCTTGGCCCTCAGGGGCGGGAAATGGAGTGTCAGTCTTTTATTTCCCGACTTTCTTTTCAGATTGTTGTGACGTAGCAGTCTGACCCTTCGTCAACTTCGAGCATCCCTGCGTTGATCATTGTCCCCGTCGCCCCCGTGTCGAGTGCGAGCTGCAACACGGCGCTTCCCGATGTCCCATCCACTGCGGCGTGCACCATGACCAGTCCTTGCTGCGGATGAAACGGGACGCTCATAGCACGATCGCCGTATCTTTCGGCATTGTCCCGGTGAACAACATCGCAAACCGTTTGGGCCGCAATCGTACCGCTTCGCGATAGACTTCATCACGGTCTTTACCGTGACAGAGGACCTTACCGCTTTGCACCTCCAGAGCGTCATTCGTCTGGGGGTCTTCGATGAGCACCCATTCTGCGATAAATTGGGTTTCAATTTCTGTCATGGTGAGCATATCAGACATCTCTTTGACCTCCCCAAAGTACAAGAGGACTATACCCTTTTACTTGTCTCGCTGCACCCACCGGCTGTCTGGTTGCCGAGCTGGACTGCGGCCCAGCGACAGCCGCTTGTTAGCCGGCGCACCCAAAGCACGAAGTGAAGCAACGCGTGCTCGACCCAATGAAAAAACCGATCCCGATCCTCTACGTCGCCGTCGAGATCAGCTCGATCTACGGCCATCTGTATATGGAAGCGGGAAATATCACCGAGTGTTTTGTGGCAGGAAAGATTGCTGGGCAGAATGCGGCGGATTCCGGGGCGGATTCCGGGGACACAATACTAATTTTCATGACGCGCGGTCAGGTCGAGGCCCCGATTTTCGTATTGTCAAATCTCGACCAGTCAACCGCCAAGCACGAACGTCCAAGCCGAAGCGGTTTAATTCTTCGGCCATAAATTCCAGGTAAATTTTTCTCTCACTATCGGTTTCGAAAATATGAATGGATCGCACGCCCCGCTGCGTGACGTGATGCGGATAACCAGACGCTACAACCCGGCATATTCGCGCCATGCGCAAACCCTAGTCGTCCCCAATGCCTTCAGGCAAGAAAAATTACTATTGTGTCCCCGGAATTTCAAATTTCAGGACCCTACTCTACTGCCGCTGCCTGAGATTCGCCGTCACGATACTCGGACGGAATGTGAACACGTTAGGGTCGTTCGCATCAACCGTGACGTGGACCCAATGGTGGTAGGGAGTCCCGAACGTCTCGACGCGCGTGAAATTCTCGAGCGCCGGCGTGCCCGCTTTGCCCCGCTGGCCCCTCGGACTCAAAGGTTTATCGATTCTGAAAAAGTGGCTGTCGCCGTGGACCAGCACGACCGGCTTGCCGAACGCGGTGGTCTCCTTCTGTAGCTGCGCGCGGAGATCGGTAAAGCCGCTCGGGTCCTTCGGGGTCCCCCCTGGAAACGGCAAGAATTCATGGAACACATTAGCCTGCTGCATAATCATGATTGCGCGGCTGTTGCTGGCCTTGGCGTGCGCGAATCCTTGCTGCAGCCAGATGAGGTTGGCCTTATTGCGCTCGACGTATTCCGCGTCACCCTCCGGAGTACGTCCGCGCCCGTTATTGCTACCTGGGACATGAATCGTCAGGAAGGTCACACCTCCAAGATCCCATCGAACGTTCTCCCGGTATTTCACGAGAACCGGATCCGCGCTCTGGCTTTGTCGGGTCAGCGCGAACGTGCGCTGGCCGAGGGTGTGATCGCCGTCGAAAAACACGGTCCGCAGCTTGGCGAGCCGCTCCAGCGGATCGCCCCCCTTGACGGTAGGCTCGTGGCAGTCGGTCCATTCGTTGTCGCCGGGGGTGTACACGAATGGGTGCGCCGACGCCCGGAACTGCGCTAGGCGTCGGGCCAACAGCTCGTTCGTGCAGGCGAATTGTGTTCGCGACAGATCGCCGATGTGAACGACGAATGCCAGTGAGGTGTTCCGGTTCAGATCGGCGAGCACATTGTCGAGCCAAGGTTCTTCCTCGGCGAAATATCCCATCTCACCGATGAGCGCGAACATGAATCCTTGTGTCTGCGCCGTGGGACTCTGGCTCGGCACCGATATCGGCGCGATGACGAGGAAACCGATGACAAGAGCAGTAATTGCAGCGCCGGTTGCGATGAGTGATCTCATTCGCATTATTACAAGCTTCAAGTTGTTCATCTGACGCCCCCCGTACTTAGCCGCCTGAGTTATTTTTGGAATGGTGTTAGCCTATCGGAGCCAGGATCCATATCTTCACCTGTCAGAAAGACTTCCTGCCAAACCATTAAGTGAGCCATTTAGGTCGCGCCGTTGCTGGCCGCCCATCACGCCTTGCAAGATTACTTGTTGAACCGTATCGCTCACTTGTGACTCGAAAGTCAAGCCACGTTTTCTGGCAATAGCTGCCGGCGTGGCGGCCGATCCCGCTATTTGCCGCAATCGATCCCCAAGGAATTCTCGCGTGTTCAAAGCATCAATCGCCGTGTCCTCATCATTCGTCATGCCCGCGCATCCAGGTTTGTTTCAGCGTGCAAAACGCCTGGATTCCCGTTTTCACGGGAATGACGACAAGTGCGCAATTCACCGTTTCGACAACTGATCGATAAATCCGCTGTCGTCGAGTTTTTTCAGGATCGAATGATTGATCACATTCTCCGGCTTCAGCTTCGCCACCAGCGGGTCCGCTTCGGTCATGAAGTCGATCATCGCCGCGATGCCGGCTACATCGACATAAGGTTTCGGCGCCAGCACTTTGAGCGCTGACAGATAATGCTCCTCAGCTTTGTCCGGCGCATCGAGGCGCAAGTATTTCGCGATGATTTGTTTGACGCGGTTCTTATTGCGAGAATCGAGACTGAAACTGTTTCCCGCCAGCACGCCTTTGAGGATTCGTTCGATGAAATCGGGATCGGCTTTGATCGTCCGCTCGCGCACGCTCATGGTCTGCTGCGGATAGGCGATCGGCAGCTCGGTGAAGTCGGCGAGAAGAAAGCCGCCGCGTTCTTTCAATGACGGGCCGAGGCCGGGATTGACGATGATCGCATCGCTGCCGCCCGACTGGAACGAGCCGACTCGCGCCGCTTGATTGCCGAGCTGGAGAATCGTGATCTTGTCGCGCCGCGCGTCGAGGCCCCAGTGTTTCAAACCGAGCAGCACCGCGTGATAGGAAGCAGTGCCAGCTTGCGCCGCGCCGATGCGTTTGCCCTTCAAATCTTCCGGTCGCTTCACCGCGGCGGAACTGACCATGATGTAATTCATCTTATTGACCATGCCTGCGATCATCGTCAGATCGGCGCCCCGCGCCCGCGCGCTAATCACCGGCTGGCCGGACATGCCCATGATCGGAATATCGCCGGAGATCAGCGCCTGCGCGCCGCGCGTGCCGCCTTCGATCAATATCAAATCGGGATCGCTGCCGTAACGCTTGAACAGCCCTTCTTCCTTGGCTACCCACAGAGGAGTTTGATTGGAACTGAACGACGAGTAGCCCATTAAAAATTTCTGCTGCCCCTCCGCTTCTCGCGCGGGCAGCAGCGACATCAGAATGAACAGAAGCCAAAGCTTATTCATTGGATTGCTATGCCTAAAAGGTCGGAGGGCGCGATGAATCGCGCCCCTACACCTGCCGATTTTTTTGCGTTCTTTGCGTTCCGGTCGCCCTGAGCTTAGCCTGTCCTGAGTCTGGCCGAAGGATCGAAGGGTGCGGTTAAACATCCGAATTCGAATCTTCTACTTTGTGTGCCTTGTGCCCTTTGTGGTAAATCTTCATCTGCTCTTCGGTTGCGGCGCTGCCGCGCTGGGATCGAAGTGATCAATCCCTAATATCCTGCAAGAACCACTCGGTGGGCAATTCTCTACCGAACCCACGCTCCTTCGCCAACTCATAGACTCTCCCCGCGACGGCGAAAAACTGCGCGCCTTGAATGTTGCCGCGCTCGGAGTAGGTAATCTGTTTGTCCGATGTGCGGCCTTTTTTCGCACCGCTCAAAATATCCGCGAAGAAAACCGCGCGCTCCTCGGCGATCACACCGTGCGCGCGCTTGCCGGCGCGTTTCATTTGAAAGCCGGCGTTCTCCTTCGGTTTGGCCGCGTAGGTGATGTATTCGTCAGCCAAGCCGAACTCCGGCAATCCCCATGGCGCCGGCGCATTGCCGAGGCGGAGCGAAACATCGATGCGCTTCAAGGTATCGTCATCCGGCTTGCCGCCGACGCAGGTGACGTGCGCGCCCTCTTCCAACCATTTGCCGATCACGATGGGCACAGCCGAATCCGTGCAGCCGGCGAGGATGTGCGCACCTTTGTAGACGTCGCGCGGATGGCTCATCGGCACGACCTCCAGGCCAAACTCCCCGCTGATTTCCTTGGCGTAGGCTTCGCGGTTCGCCTTGGTCGGACTGTAGACCTGAATTTTTTTAATTTTGCGCGCCTGCAAAAAAGATTCGACATGCGAGCGCGCCATACCGCCCGAGCCGATCATGCCGACAACCTCGGCGTCTTCCCGCGCCATGTACTTTGCGCCGATGCCGGAGTCGGCGCCGACCCGCATATGCTGCAAGTAGCCGTCGTTGATCATCGCCAGCGGCTCGCCGTTTTCAATGCTGTTGAGCAATATGAGACCGCAAAAGTTGCCCGGCCGAACGCAATATTTTTCCTGGGTGATCGCGCCTTGATATTCCTGCTCGTAAATCACGTCCGACTTCATGCGAATCGCGAAGTACCCCGACATCGACCCGCCTTCCATGGTGCCCCACTGATAAATCTTTTCCGCGTCCTTGGTGGGAATCTGAATATCGATGCGCGGCCGGCAGACGGCTTCTTGGCGCGCCAGCTCGCGATACGCCTTGTCCAAAGCGGCCATGGTCACTTCCATGGTCAAAACTTGCTTCACGTCATCGTTGTTGAGAAACAGCATTTCAGATAATCCCCTTTGCGTTCTCTGTGTTTCGGATCGCCCTCAGAGAGGATCAACCACGAAATACACGAACCACACGAAAGAAGAAAAAATCCATCGGCTTAAATTTCGTGTATTTCGTGCCTTTCGTGGTTAAGTTCTCCGAATCCGATTATCTTCTTTTGCGCCCTTTGCGTTCTTTGCGGCTAAACAATTCTTCGTCTTGTGACCGAGGGCGCGATGAATCGCGCCCCTACATGACCTTTGTGGTTAAATTTCTTATCTTCTCCGGTTGCGGCTGCGCCGCGCCGCCGGCTTTGCCATCCGGCCGTTCGCGCGGATGAAATTTCCGATGCACCGCTTTGAGCCGCGCGCCATCGACGTGGGTGTAAATTTGCGTCGTCGAGATGTCGGCGTGGCCGAGCATGGTTTGCACCGAGCGCAGGTCGGCGCCGCCTTCGAGCAAATGGGTCGCGAAGGAATGGCGCAAAGTGTGCGGCGTGACGCGCTTCTCGATTCCCGCTATCAAAGCGTAGCGGCGAATCAATTTCCAGAAACCTTGCCGAGACATCGCCTTTCCCGAGCGGTTGGTAAACAAATACGCGCTCGATTTACCCTTGAGCAAGCGCGGCCGCACGTCGTTCAAATAGCTCGATACTTTCCGCCGCGCCCACTGCCCAAACGGCACCGCGCGCACCTTCGAGCCCTTGCCTTTGACGATCAGATAATTGCCTTGAAAATTGACCTGCTGGGTTTTGAGCGTGACCAGTTCTGAAACTCGCAGACCGCTGGCATAGAGCAATTCCAACATCGCCTGATCGCGCGCGCCGAGCATCGACGCGCTATCTGGCTGGCTCAACAGCTTGCGCACTTCGTCGCCGGACAAAGTCTGCGGCAGCTTGCGCGCCTGCGAAGTAGAGAACAGCTTCGGCACCGGGCTTTCACTGACCAATCCCTCGATTTCGAGAAAGTGGTAGAGCCGGCGCAGCGTCACCCGATGGCGCGCGACGCTGCGCGGACTCAATCCCGCGCCGCGCAGCGCGGCCATATAGGAACGAAGTTGCGCCGAGTCGACTTCAGACCAGGAGACGATGCCGTTGTCAATGAGGAATTCGGCGAGCCGGCGTAAATCCCGGCTGTAGGCCTCGACGGTATTTTTCGCCAGCCCCTTTTCCACGCTGATCATGGAAAGAAACGAATCAATGTACGGACTGAGCGACTCTTTCACTGGTCTCACTTTGTGGGGCAAGAGTTTGGCGCAAGAAAATTCTTACGCTCTCGACGTCTTCAGGATCGCTCAATTTGCCGCCCGCCTGGTCGGTGACGTAAAACACGTCGGCGACTTGATCGACGTTGGTGGAAATTTTCGCGACGTGGATCGACAGGCCGAGCTGGTACAGGCTATGGGTGATCGTAAACAGCACACCGATGCGATCTTCGGTAAATATTTCAATAACCGTAAAACCGTCCGACACGTCGTTATCGATATTGATCACGGTGGAAACTTTCGGCGCGTGCCGTTGCAGATAGAGCGCCGGCTTGGACGATTCCACCAGCTTCGCCACGTCGGTCTTGCCCTCCAGCACTTGCTCCAGCAGCGCGCGGAAGCGATGCCACTTTTGCTCCGCCATGACGATTTCCGGCCGGCCGTGATGGGAGATGCGGAACACATCGAGAATTCGCCCGTCGCTGGCGGTAAAAATCCGCGCGTTGAGAATATCGAGACCGAGCGCGCTCAACACGCCGGTGATCGACGCGAACAGTCCCGGCCGGTCCTGGGAACAAACCACCACGGAAGTGCAATCGCGCTCCGGAAAATGGTCGATGGAAACCTCGGGCTTTTTGCCGCGAAACTTTTCCATCAAATCGAAGTGGCTCGGGATATCGCTCTCCGGCGTCGAGACAAAGTAACGGTCCGGCATGTTCTCGATGAAGTTCTCGACCTTCGCTTCGTCGTAATCTTTGCTCAGCTGGCGGCGCGCGCGAGTTTGCACCCGGCGAATCACCGCGCGCACGTCCTCGCGTTCGAACTCGCCCTTCTCGACTTCCTCGAGCAGATGCAACGCTTTGACGTAAAGCTCGCCCAAGAGCGACGCCTTCCAGGGATTCCATACTTCCGGCCCCACCGCTTTGACGTCGGCAAAGGTCAGCAGAAAAAGCATTTTGAGATTGTTCACGCTGGACATGGTTTTGGCGAACTCGAAAATGGTTTTTTCATCCTCCAAGTCGCGCCGAAACGCCGTGTGGGTCATGAGCAAATGATGGCGCACGAGAAACTCGACCATGGCGCCGTCGTCGGCGTTGAGGCGCATGCGCTTGGCGATGGGCCGGACCATTTTCGCGCCGACCTCTGAATGGCCGCCGCCGAAACCCTTGCCGATATCGTGGAACATCATGCCCAAATAAAGCAGCTCGATCTTCTCGGCTTCCCGGGCGATCTGGGTGAGTAGCGGCAGCGCGTCGATGTAATCGCCGGCCTTCAGCCGCTCGATTTCCATGATCAGCTTCAACGAATGCTCATCGACGGTGTAGGTGTGATAAGCGTCGTGCAACGCCATGCACAGCAGCCGGCCAAACTCGGGAATAAACGCGCCCAACACGCCGCTGCGGTGCATTTCCAACAGCGTCTTGTAGACGCCGTCCTTCCACTTGAGAATATTGAAGAACGCCTCGTTGGCCTCAGCCGAGCGGCGCAACTCGTCGTCGATTTTTTCCGCGTGCTCGCGCAACAGCTCGCGGCTCTCGTGGCTCAATTGGCAATTGTATTTCTGCGCGTCGTCGAAGACGCTGATCAGGTTTTCCGGATGAGCGGCGAGAATCTCGGCTTTGGTCACGTTGATATGGCCGCGCGAAATACGAATGCCTTCGCGCAGCGTGCGGCGAAAAATCAATTTATCGGCGAAGCGCGGCTTGTCGCACTCGGTGACGCGATGGATGATCAAGCTGGTGAGCCGGCTGACCTGCGCGGCGTGGAGGTAATAAGCGCGCATGAACACTTCGACGCCGCGCAGGCTGCCTTCGCCCTGGTAGCCCAGCGCGCGGCTGACGTTCTCTTGATGTTCGAAGGTCAACTGATCTTGATGCCGGCCGGTGGAAAAGTGCAGCTCGTTGCGCACCCTGAGCAAAAAGTCTTGGGACTCTTTGAGCTTGGCGATGTCGTCGGCGCCGACGATGCCGTTGAGCGCCAGGCTGTCCAGATCCTTCGCCTTGAGCTTGGCGCGGGCGATCCACTGCGCGGTTTGGATATCGCGCAGGCCGCCTTCGCCTTCTTTGACCTCGGGTTCGAGCATGTAGACCGAACCGCCGTAATCCTCGTGGCGCAGCCGGCTTTCGTCAAGTTTCTCGCGCACGAATCGGCCGATGCCCTTCTTGAGCAATTTGGCCTCGACGGTTTTCTCGAATTCACCGTAGAGCGAAAAATCGCCGCACAAAAAGCGCGCGTCGAGCAACGCCGTGCGGATTTTCATGTCGTGCTCGCCCAGGCTCACGCAATCGGCGATGGTGCGCGTGGCGTGCCCCACTTGCAGGCCGCTGTCGAACAGAGTGTAGAGCAGCTTTTCCGTCAGCGACTTGACGAATGGCGTGACTTTGCGGCTATGCAGGAACAGCAGATCGATATCGGAGCGCGGGTTGAGCTCGCCGCGCCCGTAGCCGCCCTGGGCCAGGATCGCGAAACGCGGGATCTCGCCGGAAAACTGATACAACAGCTCGGCGCTCAGCGCGCCCAAAAGCTGGCGAATCAGATGATCCATGACGGTGGAGTAAGCCGCCGCCACTTCCAATCCGCCGGCGTCTTGGCGGTGCCGTTCGAATAACACGCCACGGCCGCGCTCAAGATAACTCTTGGCCAGACTCTTCAAGTCGGGCTCCACCTTGGTGTCGTTCAGCAATGCGAGAGAGATTGCGACTGCGTCCATAAATGTTCTCAGAGCGTGCGGGCGATCAGACTGGCTTGAGCGTAGTCTTGAATGCCGCGCATGAGCGCCTCGACCATCGCGTCTTGGACGCTCGCTTGGCTCATGGCCCGCCCCTCGCTGCGGTTGGTGACGAAAAACATCTCGACTAACACGCTCGGCATGCGCGCGCCGACCAGCACATAGAAGAGCGCCTTTTTCACGCCCAGGTCCTTCACCTCGCCCAGCGGCTTGGCCATGCCGCTGACCGCCGATTTTTGCAGCCGGTGCGCCAACGAGATCGAATCCTCGAGCTTCATGTTCTGAGTCATGTCGCTCAAAATAAATTGCAGATCGGAAATATTTTTGCGCGACGTGCCGTTTTCACGCGCGGCGAGCCGCAGCGCCGCCTCATCGCTGGTGTTATCGAGATAATAAGTTTCAATCCCTTTGGCTTCGCCGTTGACGCTGGCGTTCATGTGCAGCGAGATAAATAAATCGGCGTCTTCGGCATTGGCAATGGCGGTGCGGTTCTCCAGCGCGACGAAACGGTCGTTTTTGCGCGTCAACACCACTTGGATGCCCATCTCGTTTTTCAATTTGGCGGCCAATTTTTTTGCGATGCTCAAGACGATATCTTTTTCGCTGCTGCCGCCGAAGCCGAGGGCGCCGGGATCTTTGCCGCCATGGCCGGGATCTAAAACGATCTTGCGAATCCCGCCCGTGGCTGCCGCCATCGGTGCCGGCTTTTTATCCTGGCTCGCTGCTCCCCGTTTCGCTGGGGGCTTCTTTGCCGGGGCTTCCTTCGCGGAACTTTCAACCGGCGCCTTCACGCCCTGCACGTCGACGACCAAGCGATAGGGATCGGGGAGTATAAAAGCGTTGTGCGCGCGCAAGCTGTGCATGTCGAGCACCACCCGCACGACGTCGGCGCTATACTGGCCGATGCGGATTTGCTTGAGCAGTCCGTCCTCCACCGGCACGGCTTCTTTAGAAGTCAGCGCCAAGCGCGCCCTCGAGATGTCGATGTAAATGCGCGGCGGCGTGCCCTTGGCGGGGTCTTCTTTCAACTGGCGGATTTCATATTTGGCTTCCTGGGACAAATCCAACATGACCCGCGTGTAAGCCGGCGACGACAGGAAACGCAGTCCGGTGACGCGCGCCCTGTCGCTTGGCGGGTTGGCCGGCGCCGGCGCGACGCGCTGCTCCGGGTCGGCGCTTTGGGTTGCATCGGTTTTCTGAGTCTGAGCGTGGAGCGCGCCGGCGCCAAACAGCGAAACTGCCAGCACAACGGCATAGGGCCGAATGACAAATGGCGTGGCGATCTTTTTCATTTGAATTCTCGCTCGATATCGGATCATTTTTTCGCCTGCTCGGTAAGTTGATGCAGCAAATTGAGCGCGTCCATGGGCGTCATCCGGGTCACGTCAAGATTATTCAATTGATCGCGCAGGCGATTTTCCGCCGCGCTGAAAAGTCCCATCTGCGCGGGCGGGTCAATTGAATCTTGGCTAATTTGCCGCCGCGCGGTAAAACCTTCGGCGCGGCCGGTTTGGCTGCCTTCCAATTGCGCCAGGATCTGCTTGGCCCGTTCGATCACGCCGGCCGGCAGGCCGGCCAAGCGCGCGACGTGAATGCCGTAACTATGGCTCGCCGCGCCGGCGATCAAGTTGCGCAGAAAAATTATTTCGCCGCGCCATTCCTTGACCGCGAAATTGAAATTCTTGATGCGCTCCTTGGTCTCGGCCAGGGCGGTCAATTCGTGATAATGGGTCGCAAACAGCGTGCGCGGCCGGGCCGCGGCGTCGTGCAGCGCCTCGGCCACCGCCCAGGCGATGGAAATGCCGTCGAAGGTGCTGGTGCCGCGCCCTACTTCGTCGAGCAGAATCAAACTGCGCGCCGTAGCGTGATGGAGAATATTCGCGGTCTCTTTCATCTCGACCATGAACGTCGACTCGCCCCGGGCCAAAGAATCGGCGGCGCCGATGCGCGTGAAAATGCGATCGACGATGCCGATGCGCGCCTCCGCCGCGGGCACGAAGCTGCCCATCTGGGCGAGAATCGCGATCAACGCGACCTGGCGCATGTAGGTCGACTTGCCGGCCATGTTCGGCCCGGTCAAGAGAATCAGCTGTTGTTCATCGGGATCCATGGCGCAATCGTTGGCCACGAAGGCGCCGCGCCCCACGGCATTTTCCACCACCGGATGGCGCCCCTCGCGGATCGCCAAGCCGACGCCGCCATCGACGTGCGGCCGAATGAATCGAAACGCTTCGGCGACCTCCGCCAGCGCGACTAACACATCAAGCACGGCCAAGCCATTGGACATGGATTTTAACGCCGGGTAGTGCGCCGCAACCTGGGCGCGCACGCGCAGGAGCAGGGCGGCCTCCAATTTTTCCATCAAGCTCTCGGCGTTCAGCACCTTGGCTTCGTATTCTTTTAACTCCGGAGTGATGTAGCGCTCGCCGTTGGCCAGCGTCTGTTTGCGCAGATAGTCGTCGGGCACCGACTTCAAATGCGAACTGGTGACTTCGATGTAGTAGCCGAACACCCGGTTGTAGCGCACCTTGAGCGAATTGATTCCGGTGCGTTTGCGCTCGGCGGCTTCGAACCGCGCCATCCAATCTTTGGCATAGCTGCGCATGGCGCGAACCTCATCGAGCTCGGCGTCGAATCCGGCGCGGATGTAGCCGCCGTCTTTGAGCGCGAAGGGCGGCTCGTCGACGATGGCGCGCTCGATGAGCTGCGTCACTTCCGGCAAATCGGCCAAGTCGGCGCGGGCGCGCGTGAGAATCTGCGAATCCACCGCGTTTAACGAATCGCGCAAGGCGGCAACGCCGTAGAGCGTCTGCTTGATCGCGACTAGATCTTTCGGCGACGCCGTGCCCGACAAGGTTCTGCCGGCGAGCCGTTCGAGATCTTGAATTTTTTCCAAGCCGAGCTTCAAATCCTGACGCAGCGCAAAGCATTCGACGAGTTCTTCGACGCCGTCGTAGCGCGCGCGGATCGCCCCCTCGTCGCGCAACGGATACAAAAGCCATTGGCGCAGGCGGCGCGCGCCGAGCGCGGTCTGGGTGCGGTCAAGCAACGCCAAGAGCGAGCCTTTGCGCTCGCCTTGATAATTGCTGACCAGTTCCAAATTCAAGCGCGTCGCGTCGTCCAAGACTAAATAGTTGGCCACCGCGTAGGGTTCGAGATCGCGCAGCAGCTTGACCGAATCGGGAGCGTTGCCTTCCAAGTAAGCGAGGATCGCCGACGCCGCGTGAATACCGTCGCCGTAGCCGTTCGAACCTTCAACCAGATCGCCCCGCACACGAGCGCCGGCCGAATCCGAAAACAACTCGTCGGCCAGCGCGCTAAAATGAATCCACGGATATTCTTTGTAGAGCCGCTCGCGCAGCCGGATATCGCATTGCCCGAACAAAATCTCGCTGGGGCGAATCCGCCCCAACTCATCGAGCAGCGCCGGCTCGTCGCTAATTTCGGTAAAGCGAAACTCGCCAGTGGTAATGTCGGTCAGCGCCAGACCGAAGCTAGCGCTTCCCTTGCAAACCGCGGCAAGAAAATTATTGCCCCGGGCATCGAGCGCCTCCAGCGCCGTCACCGTGCCCGGTGTGATCACCCGCACCACTTCGCGTTTGACCACGCCCTTGGCCAAGGCCGGATCTTCGACCTGCTCGCAGACCGCGACCTTATGGCCGGCGTCTAAAAGTTTCTGAATATACGGCTCGACGGAATGATACGGCACGCCGCACAGCGGCACCGCGCTGTCGCCGTTCTTATTGCGCGAGGTGAGCGCGATGTCGAGAATCTTCGACGCCGTGTGTGCGTCTTCGAAAAACATTTCGTAAAAATCACCGAGGCGAAAAAACAGGATGGCGTCTTGGTAGCGCTCCTTGATTTGCAAATACTGCTGCATCATCGGCGTGACTTTAGTCGGTTCCATTTTTTTGCTGCTGCCGGTTTCCTTGTGGCGAATCTGGCGCTGCCCCAGGTGTACGCTTCACCACGAAGGCACGAAGCCAACTCCGGAGGGCGGGTTTCAAATCCGCCCCTACAAATCCCAACTCTTTTTTGCGCCCTTTGCGCTCCCGATCGCCCTGAGCTTTGTCGAAGGGTGCGGTTAATTCATCCCCGTCTTCGGTCCGAGGGCGCGATGAATCGCGCCCCTACTTTGCGCCCCTTGTGCCTCAAAGTTTGCGCAGCTTGCGCAAACTTTCCGCGAGTCAAAGACTCTCAGACTCGGATATTCCTCCCGCCAAGGCGAAAAGACGCTAAGTTCGGAAGAAAACAAGAACAGTCCAAAAAAATTCGCTTCCTCTTATCCGACCTTTGCGCCTTGGCGCCTTTGCGGGAGATATTCCGAGACCGAACGGTGCGCGAAGCGCACCCTACGAAAACCTTCGTGTCCTTCGTGCCTTCGTGGTGAAAAACTCTTTCCCATTTGGTTGCGGCTTTGCCGCGCAGGGTCTTCGTGGTGAATATTTCTCCACAATAAACCCCGAAATACCTTTTCTAAGCTGACCGGCCGCGCTTGCGGCCTAAATCCAGCGCAATCCGTTTTACCCGGCCGTCCAGCTCGCGCACCAGACTGCCGATCCCCAGCGACACGACGAATTGGCGCTCGATGGCGTCAAGAATTTTCCGCCGGTCGTTGGTGATGACGAATAGTTCTTCGCCGTCGGTTAAATATTTCAGCGACTCGGCGGGCCGCTCGGTGTGCGCCGAGTTATCCTTGAGCGGCTTTAAGCAGCGGCGGATCTTTTGCAGACTAAATCCATGGTAAGCCAAATCTTTGATCACCTTGAGACAAATCAAATCGTGAAACGAATAGAGCCGCTTGGTGCCGCGCCCATCGGCCAATTTCACCGACGGCCGGATAAAATCCCGCTCGTCCCAATATTGCAGTTGGCGCAAACTGACGCCGACAATGCGGCTCGCCGTCTTACTATCGTAAGTATCCATCAAACCTTGGAAAGCTTGCTCAATTGAATGAAAACAATCGTGTTTCCAAAAAGGTAGACGGATGATGGGGGAAAGTCAAGAAAAGTTCTGTCGCTGTGGATGCACAAGGAATCCGTGAAAGCAAAAAGCGGGATGCTCGCAAGGCGTTTAGCGAGCGATGCGGGCTTCGATATCTTCGATGCGGGACTGGAGCGCTGCCACCTGCTGTTTCAGCTCGTCCAAGTCGCGCGTGAGAATCCCCCGCCGACCGCTCTCGTCGCTGAGGCTCGCCTCGATCCGGCGCAGTCCCTGGGTAATCGCTTGATATTCCTGCTCGAGCCGTTCCAGCCGGCGATAAATATCATCAAAGTGGCCGAGCAGCTCGCGTCGCAGATCGCTAATCTGGCTTTCGACCTGGTCAAAGCGGCGGTCGATTGCTGTGAACTGCGGCCCGAGGAACTCGACCAGCTGCTGGTATTCGGTCGGTAACATGGCCCAATGATTATCCCGTGCGGAGGTGCGGCGCAAGTGTAATCCACACGTTTTACCTTCAGTGCTGAAGGCACAACTTGGCTGCGAAAGGAGCGATATCACGGATCGTGGGCGCGGGTGCGGACCAGCAGTCCGACACCGCATGAAGATATAACAGGGGCGCGTTACCGAAAGATCATGGAGCCAGCGACTTCAATAAGCAAATTAACAAAGCCTGACACGGGCGCCGGCTGGCGGTTTTACTATCGTAGGCGTCCATGAATGATTTGCGGATGGGATGAAAACAATCGTGTTTCCAAAAAGGTAGACGGATGATGACCCAATGTCAAGATAACTTCCGATCGAACATGTTTGAAAATGGTCGGCTTCGTTTGAATTACCGACATAAACGAGAATACAAATTCGAATCTCGAAATCCGAAAGCGGCCCCGCGGATCGAAACAAATCCAAATGATCAAAAAACCCGAAATTCAAAACAAGTTTCATTCGGATTCCGAGTTTTGGAATTTCCGGATTTTCGGTTTGTTTGGCGGCGAGTTTGTTTCGGATTTCGAATTTCGGATTTCCTTTCGCTAGCGTCTTGGCGCAAAGAGCCCCCCAACTCATTGTTGTCCTTGTCACCGCATCAATTCTTTGCCATTATGGCATGCATAGATCTCGTAGGAGGTAAAAATTATGCCGCAAGTCAGAGCCAATGCTAACCCCGCTCTGGGAACGAATAAAGAAATTCTGCCCAACTGGATTTTTGTGGTCATTGTCGTATTAGCGCTGATACCCCTTTTTACGCCTTCCGGTTCGGTCCCCATTGGGATGTACATGATATATTTTGTCGTTCTCGGTGTAGTCGCCGCATTGAATGGCGCTTACTCAGTGATCGGCGCCTTTCGTCATCTAATCGCCGGTCAACGCAAATAAGCGTCGATGATCCAGCATTTGATTCGTTGGTATGTTGAGTGGCTACTAATTCTCTTGCTCGTTTTCTCGGTGGCATACATCGTGGTTATGTTTGATGGGCGAGTGGACCAAGAATCGATAATTGAGGCGCTAAATTACTCGGCACAAACCGTCACTACTGTTGGCTACGGGAATTGGGTGCCGACACGTTGGAATTTTGAGCAAGATTCGACGTTGCATCAAAGGGTGCTTTTTATGAAGCTTCTGTCCGTGCCGTTCTCTCTGATCGGAGCTTTTGTTTTCTCCGTTACAATAGGAATGGCGATTATTTGGATTCTGGACCGCCACCGTTGACGGGTTTTCTCGGCGGAGTCATGTAGTTCCTGAGAGGTTTTGCTGCCCTTTCTCCATCCGTCAGGCCAAGTGAAAAAATCAGAGATTGAAATGAAGTAGATTGTCCCCGGAAATTCCGACCGACACGTAAGATCAAGAAAGATTCCTCGCTCCGCTCGGAATGACACGTAAGCGATTTGTCATCCCGAACGAAGTGAGGGATCTTGCCCAAACAAACCGCGACTTCTATTGACCAGCACCGGCGGATATGGTGAAAAATGGCTATGAGCTTTCCGGCGAATCTTTTAGTCGGCACATCGAGTTGGTCGAACAGCGATTGGCTCGGCCCGTTCTATCCGCGCAATCTAAAACCGGGGCAATTCATCGAAGCCTACGCGCGCAAGTTTCCCGCGGTGGAGATCGACTCGACCTACTACAGCATTCCGCCGCCGCATGTCGTCGCTAATTGGCGAGAAAAGACGCCGCCGGGTTTCATCTTCACGGCGAAGATTCCCGGCGCGATTACGCATGAAAAAGTGCTCAAGGATTGCCAAACCGAGTTCACCACGTTCTTAAAAAATATTTCGCTCCTCGGCGATCGCCTCGGCCCATTGCTGCTGCAGTTTCCCTATTTCAATCGCAACGTTTTTTCTTCCCGCGCGCCGTTTGAGAAATTGCTCACGCCATTTCTGAAAACTCTGCCGAAGGAATTTAAGTTCGCCCTGGAGATTCGCAACAAGAATTGGATCAGCTGGGACTTTCTCGAACTGTTGCGCGACCATTCGGTGGCCTTTGCGCTGGTGGCGCAAGCCTGGCTGCCGCCCATCGACACCTTGGCGAAAGCGCTCGACCTGGTCACCAGCGACTTTGCCTACGTGCGTTTCATCGGCGACCGCAAGGCGATCGAAGCAAAAACCAAGCGCTGGGACAAACTGATCGAAGACAAAACGCCGGAGATGACCGTGTGGGCCAACGAACTGAAGAAGATCGTCAACAAAGGCGTCAAGACCTACGCATTCTTCAACAACCACTACGCCGGCTTCGCACCGGGGTCGGTGAAACAGTTCGAAGATTTGTGGGAGAGGACCTAATTCACCGCAGAGGCACAGAGTTCGCAGAGATAAATTTCTACTCTCCGAACTCAGCGTTCTCGGCGTCTCTGCGGTGAGAAATCCGAATCATTCAAAACCCACTTGATGCAGTCGGAGTCACCATGACCATCATCGACGCGCAAGTCCACATCTGGAAACCTGAAACGCCGGAGCGGCCTTACATCACCGTAGACGCGTCGAAGCCGCACCGCCCAGTGCCGCTGGGTTACGAAGCACTCCTCGAAGAAATGACCAGCGCCGGCGTCGATCGGGTGATCCTGGTGCCGCCGTCGTGGGAAGGATATCGCAACGACTTCGCGTTGGAGGCGGCGCAAAAACATCCGGGCCGTTTCGCGGTCATGGGCAAAGTGCCGCTCAACGATCCGGCGGGCAACAGCAAATTAGCAACCTGGCTCAAGCAGCCCGGCATGCTCGGCTTTCGCATCAGCTTTCGCCATGGCGGCACCCACTCGTTTCTCGACGACGGCACGGCGGATTGGTTTTGGGCCGGCTGCGAACGATTCGACATCCCGGTGATGATCTTCGCGCCCTTCGCCGTCGAGAAAATCGGCGCCATCGCCGAACGCCATCCAGGGCTGCGTCTGATCGTCGATCACATGGGGCTCAACGTTCAGTGGAAAGGCAAAGACTTGGGACCCGGCATCGACGTGCTGGTCAAATTCGCCCGCTTCAAAAACCTCGGCGTCAAAGCTTCCTGTCTGCCGTGCTACGTAGCGGAGCCCTATCCGTTTCCGACGCTGCACCGGCAAATTCGCCGCGTCGTCGACGCCTTCGGAGCGCAAAGAATTTTTTGGGGCACCGATCTGTCGCAGTCGCCCTGTTCCTATCGGCAGAATGTCACCTTGTTCACCGAAGCGCTGGACTTTCTCAGCGCCGCGGACAAAGAGTGGATCATGGGCAAAGCGCTGGCGCAGTGGCTGGGTTGGCCGCTGACGAGCGAGACAACCGGCGACACGCGATAAAGAAATTTTCGCGCGAGGCATGCCGTTTTTCTTTTCATCATTTTTCCCCGTAGGGGCGACCCTGTGTGGTCGCCCGTTCCGGAGGGCAGACACATGGGTCTGCCCCTACAATCGGATGAAACCAAACCCGGATTACGCGTTCGCTTCATCCAGACTACGATGCGGAACCGGGCGCGATAAATCGCGCCCCTACATTGGTCCCGATTCGCTCTCCGTCGTAATTCCCGCGCAGGCGGGCGGAATCCAGATTATTTAGCGCACTAAAACGAAGATGGATACCGGCCTGCGCCGGTATGACGGATTTTCTCTTCAGCTATTTGTGAGCGATTTAAACCGTCTGCGATAGAGATGCTAAGGACTTAGGAAGTGAGAAGAAAAATCACGCGCTAGCCGCGAGGGAAAACGATTCAGCCGGCGTTCACAACTTGCCGAGCGCTTTCAGTTCGCGCATGCGCCAAGCGATCACGTCTTCTACGTGGCATCCGGGCAGCGGCGCGGGCAGCGCGCTCGGGTCGGCGCCGAGCTGGACGAGTTTTTCGCGCATGTGGTTGAGCGTCGCGTGCAAGCGCTGATAGTCATCGACATAAACGGAGCACTCCTTAAGCTTTTCATCGATGCTCTGTAGGCAGCGCTCCAACGACTTGCTCTCTTCTTCAAAAACCGCGGCGACCTGTTGGCGAATCTCGAAGTTTTGTTGCGACAGCGTTTCGTTGATGTGCACCAGATTGATCTTCATCTGGAGGATGATTTCCATCAACCGTTCCGCCGATTGTCCGCTCATTGGCGCCACCTTCGTTGCCTTTCAAAAGTCATCTTGGACCCCTAGCGCGCTGCCAGCTCTTTCACGGCGTCGCGCAAAAAACTCTGATCGACGAACTTCGCTGGATTGGGCGCGCTCTTCAACTGGTTCTGCTCGGCGTAGATCTGCGCGACGATACCGAGCCCTTCGAGCGTCACGTCGGCGGTGGGATGCCACAAGCCCTTCTCAGTATAAAAGTCCCAGCCTTTGCGCGCGTAGTCGCGTTTCAAACCCATCTCCTTCGCCAGCAGATCCGCCGCGGCGTCTTTGTTGCTATATATCCAGCGACAAGCCAATACAATCGCCTTCATGAAGCGCACCATGACCGGGCGATTTTTTTCCGCCCAGGGCCGCAGCACCGAATAGACCGACAGCTGGTAGTGCGGGATCACATCGATGAACCGCCCAATGGTATTGAAGCCCTGTTCCTCGGCAACGTAATTGACCGGCAGCGATAACGGCGCGGCCGCGATCTGCCCGGATGCCAATGCGGCAAGCGCCTGGGGCGTGCCGCCGACGTTGATCAGTTTATAATCCCGCGGATATTCCAAGCCCTTGGCTTTGAGCACGCGGCGAAAGGCGAAGGCCGTGCCGGCGGTTAAACTATTGGCGCCCAGGGTCGCGCCGCGCAAATCTTCGTAGGTTCGATAATTCTTGCCCGCCATGATCGACTGGCTGAGGCCATTGATGATGCCGCCGACGATGACCATGTCCAGGCCGCGGTCGAAGGCCGCGATCGGCGCGTCCGCTGACGCCCCCGAAACTTGCAACGAACCGCCGGCCAGCGCCTGGGTCGAAACGTCCGAGCCGCGGATTAAGAGAACTTCGACGTCGAGTTTTTGTTGATTGAAAAAACCTTGCCGCGATGCGACCCACAGAGGCGCAAAGCCGAAAGTTTTCGCCACCACGCTGGCGCGCAGTTTAACGGTTTCTTGAGCGTGGGCGAGCGACGCCGAGAGGAAGAGAATTAGCAGCAGCGAACCGCGAGAAATATTTTGCAACATTCATTCCTCCCGCTCAGCCAACGCTAGCCCGGATTATTCATGCTACGAGGAAACCTGACGACAATGCGTTGATCGAGGTGTGACCCCGTATTCTCGCTGGCGCTCGGAATTTCAAATCGCAGATTTCAGATTTCATATGGAATTTGAGATTTGCCATTTGCAATCCCGAAGGGCACGCCTTCGTTCCGGAAGGGTTACACGCCATTGTAAATTGCCCGCAGTTTTACCACGAATAATCCATGCTAACTCAGAGCGCAGCTCAGGTCAGCACGTCTTCCCGGCGCCACTGATCGATGGTCGCGCCATCGTAACCGAGCACCTCGCCCAGGATGGAGTCATTATCAGCGCCCAAGCGGCTTGGCAAACGCAAAGGCGCTTCAGCCGTGCCGCGAAGCACAAAACCGCTGCGCGGAATTTCAAACGGCCCGATCAACGATTCGGCGAACGGCGAAAAATAATTGCGCTGGCGCAACTGCGGGTCCTTGAGCAGGTCCGCGCCGGTCTGCACCACACCGGCGGGCACGCCGGCCGCTTGGCAGCGCGTCATCACTTCTTCCGCCGACCGGGCTTGAGTCCATTCCTGCACGATCGCGTCCAACGCCGCGCGATTGTTCAAGCGTAGTTGCAAGTCGCTAAAGCGCGCATCGCTGACCAACTCCGCTCTGCCGATCACGCGGCACAACGCGCGCCATTCGCCGTCGTCGCGAACCGAGATCGCGCACCAGCGGTCTTCGCCCTGGCAACGGTAACAACCGTGCGGCGCGGCAACCGCGTAATGATTTCCCTTGGGTTGCGGGTCCGCGCCGTTCACCGTGGTCTCCAAGTACGTCGTGCCCAGCGTCGCCGCCGTCGCTTCGATCTGCGCCACGTCGATGGTCACGCCTTTGCCCGTACGCCGGCTATGGAGCAGCGCCGCAACCAGCAACGTCGGCCCCATGACGAAGCCAATGTGATCGGGATAGACGCCCTGGCTGCCGATGGGGCGGTCCTGCTCGGGATGATTCCAAAGATAGGTGATGCCGGAGAAAGCAGTTAAATTAAATCCCCAAGTGCCGTAGCTGCTCTTGGGCCCCTCGGTGCCAAAGCCGGGCAGTTTTACAATCACAAGTTTAGCATTAGCTTTGCGCAGCTCATCATCGCCCAGACCCAGCTTATCCAGCACTCTAGGGCGAAAATTCTGGAGAATCGCATCCGACTTCCCCGCCAGCTCACGAATCAAGCGCGCGCCGGTGGGATGCTTCAAATTGATCGCCAGCGAACGCACGCCGAGATTGCACTCGATAAAGCGCGGCGCCGCGTCGATATCTTTGTGCTGGCCGTAGTGGCGAAAAGTATCGAGCCCGCCCTTGCGCGACTCGATCTTGATCACTTCCGCGCCGTAGCTCGCCAACAACCGGCCCGCGTAGGGGCCGGCATAGCCGGTGGTGAAAGCGAGGACGCGCACGCCTCTTAGTATTTCGTTTGTGCTGCTCACAAGTGACGCTCAGTTAAAAATTCAAAATTAAAAATGCAAAAATCCGGATTTTTTTTACTTTTTAATTTTGAATTTTAAATTGTCTTC
>Ga0137461_1000063_pt1 | contig 21149 bp, 20 predicted proteins | sample EasRivERMGT746_2_FD_104650 | JGI IMG/M metagenome (GOLD analysis project Ga0137461, IMG submission 104650) | Soil microbial communities from meander-bound floodplain in the East River, Colorado, USA - East River MetaG ERMGT746_2 | ecosystem: Environmental > Terrestrial > Soil > Floodplain ... | reverse complement strand
GACACTTCCGGCCCTTATACCGATCCCAGCGCTAAAACCGATATTCGCAACGGTTTGAAACCGCTGCGCCAGGATTGGATTCGCGGCCGCGGCGACGTCGAAGAGCTGGCCGGTCCGAGTTACCAGCCCGTGATTAAAAAAAACGGCAAAGCCGCCGCGCCGCAGACCGAGCGTTTCCCCGACTCGGCGCGCCGGCCGATTTTGCGCGCCAAGCCCGGCTGTAATGTTTCGCAAATGCATTACGCCAAGCAGGGGATCGTCACGCCGGAAATGGAATACGTCGCGATCCGGGAAAATATCGGACGTCAGCAGGCCTTTGAAAACGGCGCGGCGGGCCATGCGCGGACCCACGCCGGTTACAGTTTCGGCGCGGCGATTCCCAAGTTCGTGACTCCTGAGTTCGTGCGCGACGAAGTCGCCCGCGGCCGCGCGATCATTCCATCCAACATCAATCACCCGGAAAGCGAGCCGATGATCATCGGCCGCAACTTCCTGGTCAAGATCAACGCCAACATCGGCAACTCCGCGGTGGCGTCGTCCATCGAAGAAGAAGTCGAGAAGATGCGCTGGAGCATTAAGTGTGGGTCCGATACGGTGATGGATCTCTCTACGGGTAAGAACATTCACGCCACCCGCGAGTGGATCATACGCAACTCGCCCGTGCCCATCGGCACGGTGCCGATCTATCAGGCGCTGGAAAAAGTCGACGGCAAGGCGGAAGACCTCACCTGGGAGATTTTTCGCGACACGCTGATCGAGCAGGCCGAGCAGGGGGTTTCCTATTTCACGATCCATGCCGGCGTGCTGTTGCGCTACGTGCCGCTCACCGCCAAGCGGGTCACCGGCATCGTCTCGCGCGGCGGCTCGATCATGGCCAAATGGTGTCTGGCGCATCACAAAGAGAGTTTTCTCTACGCGCACTTCGAAGACATCTGCGAGATCATGAAGGCTTACGATATCGCGTTCTCGCTTGGCGACGGATTGCGTCCCGGCTGTATCGCCGATGCCAACGACGAAGCGCAGTTCGGCGAACTGGAAACGCTCGGCGAGTTGACGGATATCGCTTGGAAGCACGATGTTCAAGTGATGATCGAAGGGCCGGGCCATGTGCCGATGCACATGATTCATGAGAACATGACTAAGCAGTTGGAAACCTGTCATGAAGCGCCGTTCTACACTCTCGGCCCGCTGACCACCGACATCGCGCCGGGCTACGATCACATCACCAGCGCCATTGGCGCGGCGATGATCGGCTGGTACGGCACGGCGATGCTGTGCTACGTGACGCCCAAGGAGCATCTCGGTCTGCCCGATAAGAAGGACGTAAAAGACGGCGTCATCGCCTACAAGATCGCGGCCCATGCGGCGGACTTGGCCAAGGGCCACCCGGGCGCCCAGGAGCGCGACAACGCGCTCAGCGCGGCACGCTTCGAGTTCCGTTGGGAAGATCAATTCAATTTGAGCCTCGATCCCGACACCGCGCGCGAGTTCCACGACGAAACCCTGCCGGCCCAGGGCGCCAAGGTGGCGCATTTCTGTTCCATGTGCGGGCCGCACTTCTGTTCGATGAAGATCACCCAGGACGTGCGCGACTACGCGGCCCAGATCGGCGTCGAAGAGCAGGCGGCGCTGGCCGCCGGCATGAAAGAGAAGGCCGAGGAATTCAAAAAAACCGGCTCGCAAATTTATCACGAAGTTGGATCGGCGGGGGCCGGTGAGACCGGCGCGGTCACCATGCGCGCAGCCGCGAAAGAGTAAGCCACTTGGCCGCGTTGGCGCCTCTTGACATAAACAACTTGGAAATGTCGCCACAAGCTAAATCTCGCGTCATCGATGCGCGCAGCGTATTGCTTTTTGTGGTTTTGGGCTTGATTGGCCTAGTTCTAGATTTGCGCTGGTATCACAATCCCTACATGATGATCGTCGACGGCGCGATCGCCTCGGCGCTTGGTTTTCTATCGATCGTCAAGCAGCGATTCGGCAAATTGCGACGTGGAACTGCACCACCCTTGGACCCCACTCAGGCTTCGGCTGGGGTGTCGTCAGACTATAGAACCGCGCTGTTTTTGGTCTTGCTTGGCAGCGTGCTGGTGTTGCTGGGCAAAAGCACGGTCGACAGTATTTTCCCCTGACCGATGTCAAATGGCTTTGCGGCGTTTGTCGTGCCGTTTCAAGCTAATTGAGTTCGATGCGCATCCTGCTTTACGGTTTCGGTCCGTACCGCCATTTTCGCGACAACATCACGGCGCGAATTATCAAATCCTTGCCGGCGCGCAGCGGACTCAAGAAAAAAATATTCTCGGTGCGCTTTGAGCGCGGGCAATTCATTAGCGCGTTGCGCCGGCACAAGCCGGCGGTTGTGCTCGGCCTTGGTCAGAGCACGCGCCAGCGAATCGAAGTCGAAGCGCGGGCAAAAAATCGCCGGCGCGCGCGAAAAGTCGATAAGACGAAGCCGATTGTTGGAAGCGGGCCAAAGACCAGGCCAACCACGCTGAAGATTGAGAGCGGGCGATGGATTGGCAAGTCAACGAATGCCGGCGATTACGTGTGCAACTATTCGATGTTTATTTTGTTGGAGGAGATCGCGCGCAAGGATTTAAAGATTCCCTTTGGCTTCATTCACATCCCGCACGACTACGATCCGCAGAAGGCGAGCCGGTTTGTTCAAAGGGTGTTGCGCCAATGCCAAAATGCGCGGACAAAATAATGAGGTTACGCGGTCAGCCGTCTAAGCGCTTCGCTGTATTTGTCCTGGGTCTTCTTGACGATATCCGGCGGTAACGCCGGCGGCGGCGACTTCATGTCCCAGGGCAAATTCAGCAGATAGTCGCGCACGAACTGTTTGTCGAAACTATCGGGCGTGGTGCCGGGCTGGTATCCATCGAGCGGCCAAAAACGCGAAGAGTCGGGCGTCAACACTTCGTCGATCAAAATAATCTCGTCGCCTTCCATGCCGAATTCCAACTTGGTGTCGGCGATGATGATACCTTTTGTCTCGGCCAGCGCGCGGGCGCGTAGGTAAATCGCAAGGGTCGCGTCGCGCATCCTTGCGGCTCTTATTTTGCCGACTTTGGTAATCATATCATCGAACGAAATGTTGAAGTCGTGGGCGCCCACGGGCGCTTTGGTCGACGGCGTAAAGATCGGCTGATCCAAGCGCGCCGCTTCGACCAATCCTTTGGGCAATGATATGCCGCAAACCGACCCGGTCCGTTGGTAATCCTTCCAGCCCGAGCCGGCGAGGTAGCCGCGCACGATACATTCCACCGGCGCCGGCGTGCTTTTCTTGACCAACATGCTGCGCCCTTCGAGCTTGGCTTTGTGCGGCTGGCAGGCGGCGGGAAATTCCTCGACTTTGGTCGTGATGAGATGATGTGGCAGTATGTCCTGCATCACCGCGAACCAAAATTCGGACATCTGAGTGAGAATCTTGCCCTTGTCGGGAATCAACGTCGGTAGAATAACGTCGAATGCGGAAATCCGGTCGCTGGCGACGAGCAATAGTTTATCGCCTAGATCGTATATGTCGCGGACCTTGCCGCGGTTGAATAGTTTTAGTCCGGCAAGCGTTTCCTCAGCCATGTAAGAACCTTTCCTACTACCTGGAATTCGGTGATCGGTTGCCGGTGGAAATCTGCGATGGGCCCCGATGCGAAAACTATCCAGACCATATCAAGAATTCGGTGTCAATTGACATTGGCAGCGTTTTCTATTTTGCACGGGAACGAATGTAGTGTTTGCGCTAAAGGCTAAGATTCGGTTGTCACGCGCTTGCACAGACAAGAGAAAAAATACCGCACTTTTCTATCGAGACAGCGGTTAATGCCATGCGCGCCGGTCTCAAAGTTTCCCGGTGGCCTTGCCTATCATCGCGATTCCCGCAATCATGCCTATCGAAGCAAGGAGAGCCAATCCAGGTGCTTGGCGAGTGTAGTAGAGACCAACGATGCCCAGGATGATGAGGAGCACGCCGGCGATCATGTAAGTCCTAGAGTTCATGTCCAATACCTCCCTTATTGACTAGCACCTTTGACTAAAGCTTGAGCCAAATAAAAAGGCCGACCGGAAACCTGAGTTTCCTTGGCCGGCCCATTTCCCAACTGGTTTAGTTCTTTTCGAACCAACCCTTCGGGAGATCGTCAGACTGCGCCACGTATAGAAGCGGCGCGGTCAAATGTCAAGCGTCCTTTTTGCGCGCTAGGGATTTCTGCAGGTTGTTATCCAGGGAAAAGACAAAGACCCGTTCGCCGGATTCGGTGCTGATGTCGGTATGCAGATCGAGAATTTTCGTGCCGGTAATATCGCCAACGACCTGGTACAAAAGAGGGCGCGCTTTGTCGATCAGAGTTGCGCGCATTTTTTTGACTAGCTCTTTGCCGTCAATTGATTGTGTCAACTGTTCTTCCGCCGGGGTCAAAACGCCTTTGAGATGCACGACAATCAAGTCTTCGACGATATGGGCGCTCGCTTCTTTTGGGCCGCGGCCCATGTAGTCGATCTCGAATTGAACGATGGCGCGGCTAATTTCTGCTTCGATTTCGCCTTTGGTTTTCATGCGCAGGCAGCCGGGATTGAAATAACGCCGCACCGCTAACCGCGCGGCGCCAGTTTCAAAGTTACAGGAGTTCTTTGACTTTCGCTTCGTTAAAGCCGGTGAGTTTCTTTTTGCCTTTGATGAACAGCGGACGTTTGAGCAGGTTGGCGTCCGTGAGCATCAGTTTAATCGCTTGGTCTTTCGACGGCGGCTTTAGCTTCATGTTCTTTTCCCGGTAAAGCGGCGTGCGCGTGTTCAGAAACGGCTCGATCGAATCTTCGCCGATGATCTCGCGCAGCTCTTTCTCGGTGAACGGATGCTTGCCGTATTCCCGCTCTTGGAAGTCGACTTTTTTCGCTTGCAAGAAACTTCTTGCTTTACGGCACGTGTTTCACGTCGCCTTGTAGATGAACCTAAGTTTATCGGCCATGTTTTCTCTCCGATAAATACCGTTCAAGGTTCAAGGGTTCAAGGTTCAAGGAAAGACTCCGCCCCTTGAACATGGAACTTTGAACCTTGAACGGCTCCGTTCACCTATTTGAAAAACTTCGCCATGCGCTCGAAGGCCGCCGGCTCCACTTCGTTGCGCACCGGCCATTCGCTTTTCGACTTGAGCGGGATCGTCGCGTCGATGATCGCCACCGCGTCGCCCAACCAACCGCGGAAACTCTGCACTTCGCGGATGATCTCGATGTCCTTGTCCCAATGCACCCGGGTGGCCACCGCCCACATGACTTCGCGTTCGTTGTAGGGATCGATATCTTCGTCGACGATGACCGCGAGTTTCAAGTTGGGCATCTCGACGAACGCCTGCATGCCGGCCTTGTTGGGCTCGTTCTCGAATTCCTTCTTGATCGAAATGTAGCAGATGCAGCGGCCGCAGCCGGATGCCGCCAGGTGGATGCCCTTTATTCCAGGGACATTTTTCTTGATGACGTTATAGGTGCTGCCTTCCTTGGGAATGCTGCCCAGGTTCCAATGATCCATGTGGCCGGGCCAGAAATCTTCGACGATGCCGCCGCGCCGATGCGTGATCGCGGTTACTTCGATCACCGGCACGTCCATTTTCGGTTGAGCGTAGCCGAGAATTTCGCCGAAGGGGTTTTGCGACTGGCGCACACCGGGCAAAATTTCTCCTTCGATAATCACTTCGGCATCCGCCGGCACCATGAACTGATCGCCCCAGGTGGTCGAAGGCGTGACGCGCAACGGTTCTTTGAGAAACGCCGAGGCGGTCAGATAGTCGTTGTTGCCCATGGCGGTCATGGCGCAAGACGATAGATAAAAAGCCGGGTGATGTCCGAGGATGACGATCACCGGCGCGCGCAGGTTCTTGTCCTCATACTCGCAGGCCATAGCTTCAAGATGATGATGCTTGTGCGCCGAGAAGCTCATGTGCTGCGGGTCGTGAAACTTATTTTTCGTAAACGTGATGTCGTAGTAGTCGGCGCCGAGCCCCTTCATCGCACAGGTCATGGTGTGATAGGGACCGGCGTCGCCCTTTTGGTGCATCGGCATGGGCAGAATTCTTAGATCGGCTTTGTCGCCGGTGAGCACGACTTCTTTTACCGGCGCCTTTTCCGGCGCGATCACTTGGACGCTGCCTTGTTGCCGTTCGAGTTTGGCGACTTCGAGGCTGACTTCCATGGGCGACTTGATATCGCCCATGTCGAGCGAGTCGGCGACGTACTGGCGCGTCACCCAGGGGTTGTAGAACATCGCAAACGCGGATTTCTGCCCGTTGAGCGCCGGCACGTTTTCAAACAAAACCATCTTCGGTTCGTTGCGGACGTCGAGATGTTTGAGGTAAGCGACAGTCTCGTAGTTGTTGGCATCGATAAAATTTTTCTCGCGCATGACGGCGCCTTCGCGGTTGGCGCCTTCTTTGGCGATAAAGCTCGGCAAATCTTTGGCCATGAAAGTTCTCCTCTGGGCTAAATCGTTTAAAATTGTATCGTAAGTATGTAGTTGAATCTCCAATCGAGTTCAAGCGAGGTTAACTTTTTATCAGCCCGATGAACGCCTTGAGCTTGTGGCGCCAGCCGGTGTGGCAGAGCAGGTTTAGCAGGTGGCGCGCTTGGGTGGCTTTTTTGCGCGTGGCCGGATACCAGGGAAACTCTGCTTTGAGTCCGAAGCGGTCGGTGACGATGGTTTTCTGCTGGCAGAATTTGCGAATCCCCTCGGCACCGTGGCGCTGGCCGAAGCCGCTCTGTTTGCGCCCGCCCATGGGCGCATCGGGGATGATGAAATTCACTAGGCTGTCGTTGACGCACACCGCGCCGCTGTCGAGCCGCGCCGCGATGTCCTGGGCGATGGCGTTGTCTTTGGAAAAAACACTGGCGCTCAAGCCGTAGCGGGAATCGTTCGCAAAGCGCAGCGCCTCTTCGGCGTCGCGCGCTTTCATGATCGGGATCACCGGGCCGAAAGTTTCTTCGCTCATGATGCTCATCGAGTGATCGACGTCGACCAGCACCGTCGGCTCGTAGTAAAAGCCGCTGAGCGAGGGATTGCGCCGTCCGCCGGTCAAAAGCTTGGCGCCGTGGGCCAGCGCTTCTTTCACCTGCGCGGCAATTTTGTTCATCTGCTGCTCGGAGGTCAGGCTGCCGAGATCGACTTCGTCGGCGCTCGGGCCCTGACGGATAGCGCGGACTCTATCGACGACCTTATCGACGAACTGCTGGTATACCGGCGCTTCGACGTAAACCCGTTCGACCGACGTGCAGATCTGGCCACTGTTCATCAATGCGCCCCAAACGCAGGCGCCGGCGGCGCGCTCGAGATCGGCGTCCTTGAGAACGATCAGCGGATCTTTACCGCCCAGTTCCAACGATACCGGAATCAATCGTTCGGCGGCTCGGCGCATGACCCGTTTACCGGATTCGACGCTGCCGGTAAACGCGATCATATCGGTGTGATCGATCAGCGCTTCGCCGGTGGCACTGTAACCGACAGCGACTTGAAAAAGATTTTCCGGCAGGCCGGCTTTAGCGGCGATGTCCGCGCCGTAGAGCGCCGAGAGCGGCGTGAACTCCGACGGTTTGACGATCACGGCGTTGCCCGCCATCAGCGCCGGGATCGCCTCGCCGAGCGTCATCGTCAAAGGAAAGTTCCACGGGCTGATGATGCCGATGACGCCGCGCGGCTGGTAGGTGCAGACGACTTTCTTGGCCTTCACCAGGGCAAAGTGCGGCCGAATCGTTTCGGGCCGCAAGAACTCTTCAGCTTTCTTGGCCCACATGCCGATGGCGTCGCACAAATAAAAAAGTTCATTGCCGCAAACCTCGGCGCGCGGCCGGCCGGTTTCGCCGGTGAGGATGTCGGCCAACCGCTCGCTGTCGTCGAGCAAGAGATCGCGCAGTCGGTAAAGTATCCGCCGGCGTTCGGCGAAGCTGCTGGTCTGCCAAAGCGCTTGAGCATGGCGCGCGCGCGCCACGGCCGCCGCTACGTCGGCAGGAGATGTCGTTTTCAGTTCGGCAATTATCTCTAACGTCGCTGGGTTGCGAACTTCAATGGTCTGAGGGTCCACGGTGAATAAGGATCCGTTCGCGCGCGCGTCACATCATCGTCTGACCGCCGCAGATATTGAGCGCTTGGCCGGTGATGCCGCGGGCGGCGTCGGAGGCGATGTAAGCGACCAGCTCGGCGATCTCGTCGGGGTCGAGAAAGCGCTGGATCGGCACGGCGGCCGCGGCTTGGGCTTTAAACTGCTCGGGCGTGATGCCTTGCCGCGCGGCGCTCTCGTCGATGCCCAGCGCCGCCATCTCGGTCTCGACCCAGCCGGGACAAACGGTATTGACGGTGATGCCGCGCCCGACCACTTCGAGCGCGAGGGCGCGGGTGAAGCCGATCATGCCGTGCTTGGTAGTGCAGTAGGCGGTGTAGCCGGGCACGCCGAACTTGCCCAGCACCGAAGAGATGTTGATGATGCGGCCGCCGGCGTTGTCCGGCATGTGTTTCAAGACTTCTTTGGTGATGAGATACATGCCCGTCAAGTTGGTATCCATGATGTCATGCCACTTGCGGTCGTCTTCGTCGTCGATCGGGCTCAGCCCCGAGATGCCGGCATTATTGACTAAAATGTGAATCGCGCCCCACTTCGATGCGATGGCAGCGACGGCGCGTTGGACATCGGCCTTATTGCGAACGTCCATGGGCAGCGCCAGCGCCGACAGTCCGAGCCTAGTCAGTTCCGCCGCGGCGGGTTCGGTGTGCGACGAATTGCGCGACAGGATCGCTACGCTTGCGCCAGATTTGCACAGTGACACGGCGATCGCTTTACCGATTCCCGTCCCACCGCCTGTCACTATGGCGACTTTTGGGCTCAGCATTGTGCCAACATGTGCATCAAGTATGAAACGATAACTAACTGCAATTCCATAAATTTACAACATTGCCGTGGATTTCTTTTGGACTTTGCCATGGCGCTAAGAAGCGCCATCGGCGGTGGTACCGTAATTGCTCCAACAAGGGACTTGAGCTGTGGTCAGAAGGGCCGTTGTCGCCGGGGCGCAGCAATTTTTCTTTACAGAGTTCTCGGCCCTGTACTAAAATTAATCTTCACCATTCAGGATTAGGAGCGCTGCCATGGATGTTACCGAACTGTTAGCCTTTGGCGTGGAACAAGGCGCATCGGACTGCCACTTGAGCGCCGGGGAGCCGCCGATGCTGCGGGTGAACGGCGATCTCAAGAAACTCGACAGCCCGGCGCTCAGTCCTGAAGCGGTGCACGCGCTCATCTTCGATATCATGAACGATGCCCAGCGCCGGGTGTTTCAGGAAACCCTCGAATGCGATTTTTCCTTTGCCTTGGGCGAGACCGCACGCTTCCGCGTCAACGTCTTCATGCAGCGCAAGGGCGAGGCGGCGGTCTTTCGCACCATTCCGACAAAAATTCTAACTCTCGAAGAACTCGGCATGCCGCCGATTCTCAAACAGCTGTGCGAAAAAGAGAAGGGGTTGATTCTGGTCACCGGGCCCACCGGCTCCGGTAAGTCGACGACTTTGGCGGCGATGGTCGATTACCTCAACGAGAGCTACGAAGGCCATATCTTGACCGTCGAGGATCCCATCGAGTTCGTGCACCGATCGAAAAAATGTCTGGTCAATCAGCGTGAACTCGGACCCAACACGCAATCCTTCAGCAACGCCCTGCGCGCCGCGTTGCGCGAGGATCCGGACATCATATTGGTCGGCGAGCTGCGCGACTTGGACACCATTCAATTGGCGCTTACCGCCGCTGAGACCGGCCATATCGTTTTCGCTACTCTGCATACTTCGAGCGCGCCGAAGACCGTCGACCGCATAATCGACGTTTTCCCGCCGGTCCAGCAAGCGCAAATTCGCGCTCAGTTCGCCGAATCCATCGAGGCGGTGATCGCCCAGACGCTGTGCAAGAAAAAAGGCGGCGGGCGCGTGCCGGCGTTGGAAATCATGACCGGCACGACGGCGATTCGTAATTTGATTCGCGAAGGCAAGATTCACCAGATTCCCGGCACCATGCAGGTGAGTCAAAAGGACGGCATGCAGACCATGGACATGGCGTTGATCAACCTGGTCAATCGCGGCCTGGTGACGCGCGAAGAGGCGCAATCGAAGAGCATGAATCCCAATCTTCTCGCCAGCATCGGCCCGGCAACCGGTATCGCCGCGGGCGGACGGGCATAGCGAAGAGCGAGATTCGGAAACGGTCGAAGAAACGAATGGATATTAACGAATACCTCCAAACTCTGGTCGACAAGGAAGCATCCGACGTTTATCTTACCGTGGCGCGGCCGCCCATGTACCGGATCGAAGGTAATGTTCAACCGGTCGGCGACGTTAAATTTGCAGCCACCGACCTGGAAAAGCTTGCGGCAAGCATCATGAATGAACGCCAACGCAAAGAGTTCGCCGAGACCATGGAGATGAATTTGGCACTGGCTCTACCCGGCGTAGCCCGCTTCCGCGTAAACATTTTCCAGCAACGCAACACCGTGGCAATGGTGATTCGGCGCATCAAAGCCGATCCGATGACGCTGGCGGAACTCGGCCTACCGGCGGTGATTAGCGATATCGCGATGTCCAAGCGCGGACTGGCGTTGCTGGTCGGAGCCACGGGGATGGGTAAGTCCACCACGCTGGCGGCGATGATCGACCATCGCAACGTCAACGAAGCTGGGCATATTATTACCATCGAGGATCCCATTGAATACGTGTACAGGCATAAACAATCGATCGTTAGTCAAAGAGAAGTTGGCTTCGACACTCACACCTTCCAAGCCGCCCTTAGAAACACGCTACGCCAGGCGCCGGACGTGATCCTTATCGGCGAGATCCGCGATACCGAAACGATGGAAGCGGCAATTACGTTCGCCGAGACGGGGCATCTTTGTCTGTCGACGCTCCACTCGAATAACGCGAACCAGGCGATCGAGCGGATCATGAATTTTTTTCCCGTCGAGCGCCACGCGCAAATCTATCTTCAGCTGTCGTTGAATCTGCGCGCGATCATTGCGCAACGCCTGATTCGCTCCGTCGACGAGAAGCGCGTCGTGGCGATGGAGATCATGATGGACACGCCGCGGATCAAAGACCTCATCAAGAAAGGTGAAGTGGATGTCTTGAAAGAGGCCATGGAGCAAGGCAGCGCCGAGGGCTGTCAAACCTTCGACCAAGCGTTGTTCGCCCTCTACAAGGACGGCAAGATCAGTTTGGAGCAGGCTCTCGCCAATGCCGACAGCGCCAACAACTTACGGCTGAAAATCAAACTTGCCGGTCTCAGAGTCGACGAAGATCCCAAAGACTTAGAACCGGTGGAGTCGAGTCGGATCACGCCTGAGCCGCTGCAAGCAGCCGCCGGCTTTCGTCTGCGGAAAACCTGAACCGCAAGCGACCCGCGCCACATTCCCGTTTCGCTTTATCCTCAATCAACGACTTCCATCGGGGAGCCCCAAGATAACCTCGGCCATTCGTCTTCATCGCTTTCATTCCTTGAGTCGCAATTTGCTGTGGCTTAGCGAGACTGATGGGTGGTCAGCCAGGGCTTACGGTGTCAATCCCTTCTTGGCGTAATTTTGCACTTTGGGTAAGTTCTTGACAAACATTTCGTCCCACAGTAAAAATGAGTTGTAGAAGTTCCGTCCTGATTAAAGAAATGGTTTGGTGGCTTTAGCTCAGGAAATGCAGGAGATGAAAGATCCCGTCAACGAATATGTCGTTTCTGGCTTGCCTGGTTATGAGCGAGTCCTGCGGGCTGTGGGTCAAGGGTTAGAGCGCTATAACTTGGAGAATTTCGAGATGACGCCGGACGGCGACGCTTTTTTTGTTCGCGGCAAGTCAGAGCCGGAACTGCAATTGCATTTCACCCCAAAAGAAATTCAAAGCTTCGAAGCGCAGGGAAAAGCCCGGCGAGCGAATGCCAACGGCATGGCAAACGCATCGAGCTTGTCGCAAGTGCTGCGCTGTCTGGGCGCTTATCTCAACCAAAAGCGCGCCCGCTTGTTAAAGCTGACACGCGAAGCAGAGCTTATCTCGCTTGAGTACGAAAGTTCAATGGGTATCCTCATGAAGGAGTCTTTTAGCGTGACCGGCATGTATGACATGTGGGTGCGCAGGTATTTACAACGCGCGGCGCGTGCCAGTCGATAAGCTTTGGCTTATTATTGTGGAAGTGGAGAGGAGAAGTTTTGCAGATGCTTGACGAGTTGGGTTACGCTGGGTTGTTGCGGCCGATCGGACAAACCCTCGATCATTTGCGCATCGAGTCTTTTACCGTGACAATGGACGACGACGGATTTATCGTGCGCGATAAAACCCGCAATCGCACCCAGTTGACGCCGCGGGAAAGGTCGTTCCTAACCGAGCTGAGCGCAACCCACGCGGCCTCCTACGAGAAGCGCGACGCGCTGCGGCTGGCGAGCGGAATATTTGAATGGCATCTCACCAAGGCCGATATCGAGCGTCTCGATGTCGTTGGGCGTGAACGGCGGCGGGACACCGAGCAGGCGCCCGATTCCCATTCGGTGTCGCAAATTTTACGGATGGTCGGCGAGATGATCGACATTCGGTGCGGCCGGTTAGTCAGCGTGTCGAAAGTAGATGATCTGGTCACCGTCGAGTTTTTATCCTCCAGCGGTCAATTGATCAGCGACACCTATACCATGGCGATGATCTACAATTTTTGGGTTCGTGCGTATAAGAAGCGCGCCGTCCACAGCTCCTGACGCGCGTGACGCCGCGTCGATTCACGTCCTCTTTCACTCCTCTTTTCTGTGCGCATGCGCGTTTGCACTTGTTCGCATCCCTTCGAGACCAGCATTCGACGAAACTTTTTCGCTGGCCGTCCGGCGCAACGCGTAGGCGCGAGGCGGCGGCGTTAAGCATTAGCGATGTTTGCTTGAGAACAGTCCTAGCAGTTTGGCGATCGGATCGTAGTAGCGATCGACGACCCGTTCTTTTAGCGGAATGATCGCGTTGTCGGTGATATGAATATGTTCGGGGCAGACCTCGGTGCAGCACTTGGTGATGTTGCAGTAGCCGAGACCGGCTTTTTGTTTCATCAGCTCCATGCGATCGTTGGTATCGAGCGGGTGCATTTCCAAGGATGCAAGGCGTACGAAAAAACGCGGTCCGGCGAAGGCCGGCTTATTGTCGTCGTGGTCGCGGATGACGTGGCAGACATTCTGACATAGGAAGCATTCGATGCACTTGTGAAACTCCTGGACGCGATCGATGTCTTCCTGGTACATGCGCCGGGTGCCGTCGGCTTCCTTCGGTTTCGGCTTGAATGCGGGAATCTCTTTGGCCTTCTGATAATTATATTTAACGTCGGTGACCAGATCGCGAATGATCGGGAACGTGCGCATGGGCGAGACCGTGATGGTTTCGCCCGGCTCGAAGATATTCATGCGCGTCATGCACATGAGCCGCGGCTTGCCATTGACCTCCGCGCTGCACGAGCCGCATTTACCGGCTTTGCAGTTCCAGCGCACGGCTAAATCGTTCGCCTGCTGCGCCTGGATCGCGTGGATCACGTCCAACACCACCATGCCTTCACCCATGGCGATGTTGTAATCCTTGAACTCACCGCCGTTGGCGTCACCGCGCCACACCCGCATATGGACCAGTTGCTCAGGCATTATTTGTTCTCCTCAAGCAGGGCTTTGAGTTCGTCCGGCATTTCCGGCAGCGGTTCTTGCGCCAGGCTCATCTCTTCGCCTTTCTTGCGCACCACGAGATTGATCTTGGCGTATTTGGCGTCGGTTTTGGGAAAATCGTCGCGGGTGTGGCCGCCGCGGCTTTCCTTGCGCTCAATAGCCGCCAGTGTTGCCGCTTCGGCGAAGGTTAACAGCGAGTGCAGATCCAAGGCGAGATGCCAGCCGGGATTGTAATGGCGGTTGCCTTCGACTTTGACTTTCTTGGAGCGCCGTTTGAGCTGCTGAATCATTTCCTGCGCTTGTTTCAACTCCGATTCGGTGCGGATGATGCCGACCAATTCCTGCATGCATTGCTGTAGATCGGCGTGAATCGTGTAGGGATTTTCATCACCGTTGTTTTCAAACGGCGCCAGCATTTCGCGCGCGTAGCCGTCGACCTGATCGTTGTTGACCGTCACGGCACCGGTGTGGGCTTTGGAGTATTCCGCCGCATACAGTCCGGCGCGCCGGCCGAAGACCAACAGATCGGACAGCGAGTTGCCGCCCAAGCGGTTCGCGCCATGTAAGCCGGCGGCGACTTCGCCGGCGGCAAACAGGCCAGGAAACGTGGTCGCCGTGGTGTCGGCGTCGACCCGCACACCGCCCATGGAATAGTGGCAGGTGGGGCCGACTTCCATCGGATCGGTAGTGATATCGACATCGGCTAGCTCTTTGAACTGATGATACATGGAAGGCAAGCGGCGGCGAATGTAGTCGGCCGGCCGGCGCGATGCGATGTCCAAGTACACTCCGCCGTGCGGAGTGCCGCGTCCGGCTTTGACTTCCGTATTAATCGCGCGAGCGACTTCGTCGCGCGGCAGCAAGTCCGGAGTGCGGCGATTCCGTTTATCTTCGTACCAGGCGTCGGCTTCATTTTCGGTCTCCGCAGTTTCCGCTTTGAAAAAGTCCGGGATGTAATTAAACATGAAGCGTTCGTTCTTGTTGTTCTTCAAAGTTCCGCCGTCGCCGCGCACGCCTTCGGTGACCAGAATGCCGCGCACGCTGGGCGGCCAGACCATGCCGGTGGGGTGGAACTGCATGAATTCTATATCCATCAAATCCGCGCCGACATCGGCCGCCATGGTGACGCCGTCGCCGGTGTATTCCCACGAATTCGACGTGACCTTCCAGGCTTTGCCGCCGCCGCCGGTGGCGAGCACGACGGCTTTGCATTTAAATAGAATAAATTTGCCGCTCTCGCGCCAGTAGCCGAAGGCGCCGCTGATTTTGCCGCCGTCGGTCAACAAGCGCTGGAGATTGCACTCCATGTAAACGTCGATGCCTTTGTGCACCGCATGCTGTTGCAGCGTGCGAATCATTTCCAAACCGGTGCGGTCGCCGACGTGGGCCAGACGGGCGTAACGATGGCCGCCGAAGTCGCGTTGCAAAATCAAACCTTCTTTGGTGCGATCGAACAGCGCGCCCCATTCTTCCAGTTCGAGCACCCGGTCGGGCGCTTCCTGGGCGTGAATTTGCGCCATGCGCCAATTATTTAATAATTTGCCGCCGCGCATGGTGTCGCGGAAATGTACTTTCCAGTTGTCTTCGGGGTAGACGTTGCCCATGGCAGCGGCGATGCCGCCTTCGGCCATGACCGTGTGCGCTTTGCCGAGGAGGGATTTGCAGACCAGCGCGGTTTTGGCTCCTTGCGCCGAGGCTTCCACCGCCGCGCGCAAGCCGGCGCCGCCGGCGCCGATGACGATGACGTCATACTCGTGAGTTTCGTACTTTTCTTCAGCCATTAGAAAAACCTCACATCGGAAATAACGCCCAGCGACAGCAAGCGCACATAGAGATCGGTGAGACCTACCCAAATCAAGCTCACCCAGGCAAATTCCATATGCTTCTCGTTGATCCGGCTTACCAGGCTCCAGGTTTGGTACTTGGCCGGCGCGTGGTGAAACGAGTTCAAATAACCACCGCATACATGACGGCAGGAATTACAGGAAAAACTAAACAGCGAAAGCAGGCCGGCATTGACCGTCAGCACCAGCGTGCCGACGCCGATACCGAAGCCGTCGGAGAAGTGAAAGGCGAGCAATGCGTCCCACCAGAGAAACGCCAGAATCACCAACGAGAGGTAGAAAAAATAGCGATGCATATTCTGCAACAAGAACGGAAATCGGGTCTCCCCGCTGTAGCTTGTAAAAGCGTCGCGCACGGCGCAAGCGGGCGGCGATTGAAAAAAGGAGCGGTAGTAAGCCTTGCGATAGTAGTAGCATGTGGCGCGAAAGCCGCCGGGAACCCAGAGGATTAAAAACGCCGGCGATAAATTCCACCATGAACCGATGAGCGGCAGGGTCATGTGGGTGCAGTTCGCCGACAAGCAGGGTGAATAAAACGGCGAAAGATAGGGCTCCACGTAGTAATTGGCGTTTTGCAGGGCGGCCCAGGTGGCGTAGACGGCGAAGCCGCCCAAGGCGACGACCACCATGAGCGGCTCGACCCACCAGTTATCTTTGCGCAGCGTGCGATACTGATCCAGGGTTAAACTATTATCAGCCACGATTTTCGTTCCTTTGATTTGTGAATTTTGTCAATCTTCGATTGCAGTATCTGCATGTGACTGCCCTGTCAAGCAAGATTGCGGCTTTGTGAGGTTCATGCAGCGTGTCGGCGCATAGCCACGGCTTCTTCGTCCAGTGCCAACGAAGAAGCCGCGGTGGAATCTTTCTCACGGAATCGAAAGGAAGATAACGAAGGCGCAGGATGCGAGCATTGCTCCGCGGCGCTGGCACTTTCACCTTGTCGCCCTGCCAGCTTCAATGCATGTGAGGATCTTAGAAACTTCCTCCTTAAAGTCGCTCAAAGGCGAGAGGTCGATGAAAGATTTCCTTTCTAATGTACTCCCGTTCGATCTTCTAGGCCGACGCGATAAATTTGTCATGGCGTCGCGGATACCTATTTCGGTCGCTTTACGATCTGATAGCCGAGCTCCTGAATCGCTGAGACGATATCGACGACAGCGGTGAGGTCGTGCAGCTCCGCGTGGCCCATGCGGAGTTTTACCGCGTAGTTGTAACCATAAAGATGTTTTTCCTTACGGAACTTCAAGATCTCCCGCGCGAGCGCAAGGAAATTGGTTTGCGGTTCTTCAGCGTTCATCGGGTCCGGGAAGAATGGAGTGTTGGAGTATGGGTTTGGTTTTTTCCGATACTCCATTACGGAGGGCAGGCACAGGGGCCTGCCCCTACACCTCCATCACTCTCCTACGTCAGCATGTCGACGATCTTTTCGACGGCGCTGGTCGAAACGATGTGGCGCTTTACGCTCATCTCCTCGGGTGAGAATCCCAGAGCCATGCCGACAAATTGCGGCAGGTGCAGTATCGGCAGGTCAATTTCTTTTCCCGCTTGGGCGCCAGCCCTGGCCTGGTTGCCGTCCAAATTTAAATGACAAAGCGGGCAAGGCGTGACCATGCAATTGGCGCCGTTTTGCTTCGACTCGCCGGTGTGCTTTGCCACCATGGCCAAAGAGTTTTCCTCGTTGGCCGACAGGATCGGAAAGCCGCAGCATTTTCCCTTGCCGCTGATGTCCGCCAACTCCGCCCCCATGATGCCGATGATCTGATCAAGATAACTCTTGCGCGCGTTGGATTCCTTGGTTGGAGTGATGGCCTCGGCCGGACGGCGCAGGAAGCAACCATAGAAGGGAGATACTTTTAGTCCCTTCAGTGGTTTTCGAATCAAGGTTTTTAAGTTATCGATGCCATAGTCTTCAAAGAGAACCCAAAGCATGTGCTTCACTTCCGTGGTTCCCTTGTATTCGAGACCCTCGTCGGCGAGATACTCACGATTGATCTTGGTGCGGTACTCGGCATCGCTGGTGAGCCGGTAGTTGGCTTGCGCCAACACTCCTTGGCAGGTGCTGCAAATGGTCATCATCGGCAGACCCATCTTCTCGGCTTTCGCCAAAGTTCTGGCGTTGATCGGGTCGGAAAGATACTGCGGCAGCACGCCCGCGCCCGTGCAAGCGACATCTTTCATCTCCTCGATCTCGATGTTGAGCTTGTCCGCTACCTTGACCGACGATGGATAGAGCTCGGGGCAGCCGCCCTTGGAAACACATCCGGGATAAAAAGCGTATTTCATTTGTTCTCTGCTTCTCCTTTCTCGATGATCTTCTTAATTTGTTCGGCGCCGGGTCGCTTGGCATGAACGTAGGGAATGGGCGCTTTGCCGCGCATCAAGGCTTTGGCGGCAGTCGGCAAAAGTTTCATGAGGCCTGAAACATTTGTCAGTCCTTCCGATTCGATTGCCAGCCTGCCTTCGTCCACCCAACCGCTCTCCGTCACCGACGCGGCGAAGCTCTTATGATGGCGGGCGACCTTTTCATTGGTGATGCCGACTCTGTAGGCTTCATCTCGCAAAGCGATGATGCGCTTGGTCGGTTCGATTCCTCGTGGGCAATGCTCATCAGCCTCGTAACAATGCACACAGTCCCAAATGCCCTTGGGTCCTTCGACGGTCTTCAATTGCTCCTTGGCATTCTGGTTACGCGGATCGAAGACGAATCGGTAAGCTTTGGTCAGCGCCGCGGGTCCGACAAAATCGATATCGACCGGCAAAATCGTACAGCCCTCGTCGCACATGCCGCACTGATAGCAGCTCATGACTTTTCTGAGATCTTTCATCTGAGCATCGGCGATGACGTTTTCAGCGTCGGCAGTCGCGTCACTGGCTTCAAGCCACGGTTTGACGGTGCCGATCTTGTTCCACATGAAGGCGTCCCAGTCGTAAACGAGATCTTTGATGACCGAAACGTTGCGCAACGGGTCCAGCGAGATCTCCGGCCCCTTTTGGGTATAGGCGGTAACTTTCGCCGTGCATGTCAGCCGGCTGCTGCCGTTGACGCGCACCATGCAATCGCCGCAGTGACCGCGCAGACAGGAACAGCGGAACGCCAGGCTGCTGTCGATCTCGTCGCGGATTTTAAACAGGCTTTCCAGAACGGTGGCGCCGTCGGGCACATCGACGGTGTAATTGGAGCGGCCCGGCTTGCCGTCTTTCTCCGGGTCTTTGCGGTAGACCTTGAATGTTACTTGCATGAATGTCGCCTCCTGCGGCCGTGGAGATTAATTCGCCACCGGCTTCTTCTCTATTTGCGCCGATCCCTGTGCGAGCTTTGCGATCGTATGGCTCTGCCAATTCAAGTTGTCGGTGGCGGGAAAGTCCTGCCGATTATGCGCGCCGCGGCTTTCCGTGCGCGCCTGCGCTGAGCGCGCTACCACTTCCGCGACGGCGAGCATCGATCCCAGCTCCAGGTGCGTCGTTAGCTCATAATTATAAATTCTCCCGGCGTTGCGGACTTTGATCTTTCGATGCCGCGCTTGTAACTCTTTGATCCCGCCGAGTGCCTGCTGCAATCCGCCGCCGTCACGGACTAAGCCAACTTTTTCGCTCATCAAGCGTCCGAGTTCGGCCTGAACCTTCACGAGGGAGTCCTGGGCTGAATCGCCGGAGGTGAGCGCCGCGAGCTTTTTCTCTTCGTCGGCGAGCTTGGCCGCCGGAAAATTTTTCTTCGCGGCGGATTTAACATAGACGGCCGCGGCCTCGCCGACTTTCTTGCCGAAGACAACTGATTCAGTGAGCGTGTTGCCGGCCAGACGGCCCGCGCCGTTGAGACCGTTCGAAGCGCATTCCCCAACCGCGAACAGGCCCGCGATCGATGTTTCACCGCTAGCTTTAGTTTCAATGCCGCCCATCGGACGGTGCGCGATGGGGCGAATCGGAATCAAATCTTTGGTGCTATCCAAGCCGGCGACGGATTTGACCAATTCATGGGTTTGCGGGAAGAAGGAGAGGATTTTCTCTTTGCCCATCGGCTTCAAGTCGAGGAATGCGGCGCCATCGCCGTTCTGCGTCGCTTGCGCGATGGCCAGACTTAACTTGCCCCGAGGACTGCCCTTGTCGATTGGGATCGCTGCGCCTTGCTGGTTGACGATTTGCGCCCCGCCGCCAAGAGTCGCCTCGGTAATGAGCAGACCTTGCCCCTTGGGAAACACCGTGGGGTGAAACTGGACCATTTCCATGTCCGTCAAACGAGCGCCGGACTGATAAGCCAGGGCTTGGCCGTCGCCAGTCGTGCCGATGGACACAGTCGAAGGCGAATACATGCGCATGAATCCGCCCGTCGCGAGAATCACCGCTCGCGCGGCAAAGCCATCGATCTTTCCAGCTCTGAGCCCAAGCGCAGTCGCGCCGACGCAGGTTTCGCCGTCGAGCGCCAGGGAAGTGACAAACCACTCGTCGAAGGAGGGAATCGCCAGACGCTGAAACTGCTCGTAGAGCACGGTGAGCACCATGTGGCCGGTGCGGTCATCGGCGTAGCAGCTTCGGTTCCGCCGGTTAGAACCGAAAGCTCGACGATCGATGCGCCCATCTTTGTCACGGTTAAAAGGCACGCCCATCCGTTCGAGCCAAATAACTTCTTTCGCTGCTTCTTGGGCGAAGCTTTGAACCACGGAACGCTCGCACAGACCATCGCCGGCAGCCAGCGTGTCCTCAACGAATAATTCCGGCGAGTCATCTTTTCCAAGCGGCGCGTTGATTCCGCCCTGAGCCAACGCTGAGTTGGAACGCAGCGGATGGTTTTTTGCAATCAGCGCCACCGACGCGCCCGCGCGCTTTGCGGCGATCGCCGCTCGTAGTCCTGAAGCACCGCCGCCAATAACGACGACATCAAAATCTTGCATCTCCACTCCGAAATTGTTGTTTGTGTGTGTGCGACTTATAACAAAAGGCCATGGGAGCGTCAACAAATGCCGGCAAAAAGTATTAGGCGCTCGGCGATTGGTCAGTCAAATGTCGAACCGCATCGTCAATCCGGGGCCACGGCAGCCGTTCAATTGTCTTTGCCTTTGTGTTAGCAGGAAGAAATGGTCATAAAACTAGAGCACCTCAATAGTCAAATTGTTCGCTGTCGCAAATGCCCGCGTCTGGTCCGTTGGCGTGAAGCTTCGGCGCAGACACCGCCGCGCCGATTCATTGGTCAAAACTACTGGGCGAAGCCGCTGCCTGGCTTCGGCGATCCGCACGCGGGCGTACTAATTATTGGACTTGCGCCGGCAGCCCATGGGGGAAATCGCACCGGGAGGATGTTTACCGGCGACCGCAGCGGTGATTGGCTCTACGGCGCGCTGCATGCGGCTGGTTTCGCCAATCAACCGAGCTCGGATCATCGCGATGACGGTCTTAAGCTCAGCGACTGCTACATCACCGCCGCGGTGCACTGCGCGCCGCCGCTCAATAAGCCGAGCTTGATCGAGTACAAGCGCTGCCGGCCCTATTTGGTTCACGAGTTGGAGCTGATGCACTCGCAACTTGCGGTGGTCATCGTGCTCGGCAAGATCGCCTTCGATTCTTTTCTCAAGGCATATGAAGAGTTCGGCGGAACGCTGCCCAAGCCGCGGCCCAAGTTCGGTCACGGCGTTTCGGTGCGAT
>Ga0137461_1000062_pt1 | contig 21330 bp, 15 predicted proteins | sample EasRivERMGT746_2_FD_104650 | JGI IMG/M metagenome (GOLD analysis project Ga0137461, IMG submission 104650) | Soil microbial communities from meander-bound floodplain in the East River, Colorado, USA - East River MetaG ERMGT746_2 | ecosystem: Environmental > Terrestrial > Soil > Floodplain ... | reverse complement strand
TGAGCTACAACATCCTCGTCACGGGTGGCGCCGGCTACTTGGGGTCGACCATGGTCCCCGAACTGCTTGCGAAGGGCCACAAGGTCACTGTCATCGACAATTTCATGTACGGCCAGAACAGCCTGGCGCATGTCTGCCACAACCCGAATTTCAGCGTAGTACGCGGTGACGTTCGCATCGAGAGCGTAATCCTCCCGCTCACCAAGAAGGCGGACATCATCATCCCGCTTGCGGCCTACGTCGGCGCGCCGCTGTGCGCGCGCGACCCGGTCGGCGCCTCGAGCACCAACCACGACGCGCTCATGATGATGCTGAAGAACGTGAGCAAGCATCAGCGCATCCTGATGCCGACCACCAACAGCGCCTACGGCAGCGGGGACGAGAACAACTTCTGCACCGAGGAATCGCCGTTGCGGCCCATGTCGCTGTATGCGATCGAGAAAGTGAAAGTCGAGAAGGAGCTGATGCAGCATCCCAACGCGATCAGTTTCCGGCTCGCGACGGTATTCGGTATGTCGCCGCGCATGCGCATCGACCTGTTGGTGAACGATTTCACCTATCGCGCAGTACACGACCGGTTCGTGGTGCTGTTCGAGAGCAGCTTCAAGCGCAATTACATCCACGTTCGGGACATCGCGCACGCCTTCATCCACGGCATAGAGAACTACGAGAAAATGAACGGGCACATCTACAATGTCGGCCTATCGGATGCTAACGTTTCCAAAATGGAGCTGTGCCAGGCCATACAGAAGCAGGTGCTTGATTTTACTTTCGTCGATGCCCCAATCGGCAAGGACCCGGACCAGCGCAACTACATCGTTTCCAATGAAAAAATCGAGGCTACCGGCTACAAACCCCAGGTGTCGCTGGACGCCGGCATCTGCGAACTCATCAAGGGCTTCACCATGATCAGGAACACCAAGTACGGGAATGTCTAAGTAGCGATAATGGTTGCAAATCCTGAAATCTAGGTTTCGGGTACACTGATGGTTTTTTTAAGCTTCAGGCTCGTTCCGGTCGTGGGTAGGCCCGCCGTTTTCGTAGACCGCGACGGCACCCTAAACGTCGAAAAAAATTACCTGCACCGGTTTGAAGACTGGGAATGGCTACCTGGGGCAGTGGAGGCGATCAAAGCGTTTAACAAGGCAGGGTTCCTGGTTATTGTAATTTCCAACCAGGCTGGCGTGGCGCGGGGGATGTATTCGGAAGCTGACTTAAACCTGCTTCATGTCCGAGTTGACGATGAATTGCGCGAGCTGGGTGCAAGGATTGATGCCTACTATTATTGCCCGCATCATCCTGAATTCGGCGAAGAATGCATCTGTGATTGTCGCAAACCCGCACCGGGCATGCTTCTTCGCGCCGTCGATGATCTGGCAATCGACTTGTCTCGATCATGGATGGTTGGAGATAAACTCACCGATGTTGAAGCTGGACATGCAGCGAATTTAAACACGATACTCGTACGGACTGGATATGGTGACAACGAGGCGCTGCTCTCGGAACCTGGTCAGATTATTGTGGATAATCTGCTAGCCGCGTGCCAATACATTCTCAGTCGTGTTGTAAAAACATCAATTAGTTTTACTTAGTCATTTCAATTTTAATAGTTCGCGATAAAATGGATAAATGGATCATCTCCTTCGCGAATGGGTAAAAGTAAGGGAGAAATAGTCTGAGTACGAGGGATCACAGACGGTTTCAACGGTGAAAAAATCTGGCATGATTCAGGGATGCAAAAACAACGACGATTGTGGGACACTGATCGTTTCCCCTTACACACCTATTGACAACGGCTCATATTATTTTAAGGTTAACCGAAGATGAATGAACCTCGCAAACTAGACGTCCTTTTTGTAAATCCGAGTTCATCTTTACAGGCATACCAAGGTTTAGCTGAGACTTACGCTGCGATAGAGACTCCCACCTGGGCGCTGCTGCTGGCTCAATCCTGCAGAACAAAAGGCTTCGGCGTCGCGATTCTTGATTGCGACGCTGAACGGCTACCTCTTCAGAATGCCGTAGATCGTATTAAGGACACCAACCCGAGGCTGGTAGTTTTTGTAGTGTACGGACAAAATCCCAATTCAGGCACTACCGGCATGATTGGTGCCACCGCACTGGCGGAAGAGCTAAAACAGCAACATCACGAATTGCCAATCTGTTTTGTCGGATCTCACACAAGCGCGTTGCCTTTGGAGGTACTGCAAAATTCCTTTGTGGATTTTGTCCTGCTGAATGAAGGTGTCTACGCCCTGCACAATCTGCTGAAGACCGACCTGCGTTCAAATCTAGAAAAGGTGCTCGGAATAGGCTTCAAATCGCTTGATAAATCGGGCCGGGCGCAACCTGTCTTGAATCCGCCTCAGCATATCGTGCCGCAAGAACGGATGGATATCGATATGCCAGGCTATGCATGGGATCTCCTCCCTTACAGGTCGCGTCCTCTTGATCTTTATCGGGCGCATTTTTGGCACGCTGAGTTTGACCACGAAAAACGCACCCCGTTTGCTGCTATTTATACTTCTCTGGGGTGTACCTTTGCGTGCGCTTTCTGCATGATCAATATTGTCAACCGTTCAAATAATGCCGATGGGATTAATGCGTCGAATTCACGGGGGATGCGCTTCTGGAGTGCGAAGCTGATAGGAAACGAACTTGAAAAACTCGCCAAATTGGGTGTTGAGACGGTGCGAATCAGCGATGAAATGTTTTTCTTGAATCGCCGCTATTACGCGCCACTTTTAGACGGCATTGTTGAACGAGGTCTTAAACTGCGCATGTGGGCATACTCCCGAATTGACACGGTTCGAGCAGACTACCTCGATTTGTTTCAGAAAGCTGGCATAAATTGGTTGGCGCTTGGCATTGAGGCCGGCAACCAAAAAGTTCGGCAAGAGGTATCAAAGGGCTCGTTTCAAGAAGTGAATATTCGAGACGTTTGTTCTTCCGTGAGGGCTTCCGGAATGAATGTCATCAGTAATTACATCTTCGGCTTCCCCGACGATAATGAGCAGACCATGCGAGAGACATTGGATTTGGCATTGGAGTTAAATACGGAAATGGCCAACATGTACCCTTGTCAAGCGCTACCTGGAAGTCCCATGTATCACATTGCCAAGCGCAATGGCTGGAAGCTTCCTAGTAGCTATGGTGGGTATGCGTTCCTCTCGTATGATAGCGAGCCTCTTCCAACCAAGTATTTGAGCGCGGCGGAAGTACTCAAGTTCAGAGATGAGGCTTGGCAAACCTATTTTTCCAATCCTTCGTACCTAAAGCTCGTAGAAACCAAGTTCGGAACGAAGGAGCGAAAAAATGTGGAGGATATGGCACGAATAAAACTACGGCGTAAAGTTCTAGGGGAGTAAAAGCAATTGAGTGGCCATTGTCCGTATCCTTTTGAGGGATTGCGTCTTTTAGCTGCAGCGCGGGTTTGTTCTTTATAATTCACTCGTATCTCAAGCCCTCTGCAAGCGGAATTCGGTGGCCGCGACCGTAGCGCGGAAGAAATGCCATCTCCTGACCTTGCATTTCTCCGAATAGGAGTTCGTCGAAAGCTTCGCCAAACGGCGACCGTAAACGTTTCCAGCGTGTTGGCGGCAAGTCGCACCACTGCGGTGAATCTATTCTGGGTGCTCAAGCGGATGCGTGTCGTGTGGGAGCCTGCCATGGGCCGCGCGCCCGGCGAAGTAGTGGGGCCCTGCGCCGAATGTGCCTCAAATTTTCCCATGCTCGGAAGGCCGGACTGTCGGGGAATTAAATGATTTGTAAAACAGACATGGGTTTTACGAGGGTCCATTAATTAAGGAGCATCGCGTTGTTATATTTGGCATCGATTCCAGTGTTACTTTGCCTGTTGCTGTTAGTAACTGCACTCGGCAGGCGTATAGCAGATTTTCTCCCAAGTCCCCTCAAGGATTCAGTTGAATTTTATATCGCCCCTCTTTTGGGTTTGGCGAGCCTTGTATTGGTTACCGCTGTGTATGGCTGGTTGTCTCCCTTTAAAACAAGCCTCTCTATCACTATCTCTATAGGACTAATTTTTTTTTGTATTTTGTTTGAAAAACAAAAATCTGCTCTGTTCCTTCATTGGCTAATCATTTCCGCGTTTGCAATCGTCGCAACAATACCCATACTTGCGCCGGCCATCCGGTTTGATTCATTCAACCCGTTCAACGATACCTTTACCTATCTCGTGCATGGCCAGTGGTTGCAAGCGCATGCATTTTCCGAGGCTGCTCGCGCATCAGGATTCTTTCCAGCAGAAACACAGGTTGTCCTTTATCAGGGCGCAGGCCACCGGATGGGAGCTTCGTTCTTTCTCGGTTTCGTCCAGTCGCTCTTCCATTTGGATTGGTCCTACTATGCCTACCTACCCACAGTAGGCTTGGTATTCGCCTTGGGCAGCCTTGCCACAGGAGGTGTAATTCAGCAAGCGATCCCTGTTTCAAGGACGGTTTGCCTCGCATTGTGCACCTTGCCGGCTTTTTCGGTGAACGGGTTTGTCTTTGGCGCACAATATGGATTTTTCCCGCAGACCTTCGGGCTAGCTTTTGCCGCCGGTCTTGCCTGCCTGATCCCTGGCCTCATTACTTATACCCTGAGCGCTAAGCCGACTTGGACAAAACAATTTTTTTATCTCGTGCCGCTGACGCTCTGCTGTTCCGCATTCCTGATCACATACAACGATATGTTTCCGGTGGTAGGCGCAGGCGTCGGCTTATTTCTCCTATTAGTGGGCTGGATGTATTGGAGCGAAAAAAAAAGGATCATCGTGTCCGTATTGATATTTGCAGTCCAAGTAATGGCAGTGGTCAATATCGAGGGAGTTCGCATCCTTAGAAACTTTCTTCACACACTCTTGGGTGCGGCATCAGGAGCAGTGCATTTTGGTTGGCCAGTGCGCTGGTCGCCCATTCAATTCGTTGCGCACTCTTTTGGCATGAAATCACCATTTGACAGCAATGTTTTTTTTGTCGATAGGCTATTCAGTATCTGGATATTTCCGATTCTACTGATTGCGATAGTGGCAATTCTAGTCAAGATTTTTCGCGCGAAACCGAGAAATCTCACCGTTCTTTTTTTTGCTTGCATCAATGTGATCTTCTGGCTGGCTTTTCTGAAATTCAGATATGCGACCCCGGGTTTGGAAGGAGAGATTGGCAACACATTCCTCCAGTTCAAGCTTGCCAAATGGCTGGCGCCTTTTAATCTCGGACTATTGGGAATCGCCACTGCATGGCTTTTAGTGAATTGCGAAAAGTATAAACGCATCTGCAAATACACGGTTGTAACCGCTCTTGTGGCGGGAATGACTATTCATTATGTTATCGTCGCTCAAATGTTCACCCTGCAATTCCAGGATGAAACTATGCAGAAACATTCGCCGTTTAATGTATTTTTGGATTTGCGCTCCAGGGTCGCCAATATCCCAAAAGATCAGGTCATTTATTTGGGGATTCCCACCGAACACCACAAAATAACGCAAATGGTGGCATACACTTTGTCAGATCGTAAATTGGCGGGAAAGTATGAAGACGGTTATCTACGTGGATCTATCCCTGAGGGTGAAAGAGACATGTCCATAGAAGTAGCCGACTGGATGATTCAGCTAAAACCCACGCAAACGCTGGATGAAAATCCCCTTGATCGAGTCGGGCCCTTTCTTATTCGTCGTGCACCGTTTTCTTTCTATAACCTTGAATCCATCACCGGCGGCTATCGCACAGAGACAGGTGACCACAAAACATGGAACTGGGTAAAAGATTCCATTGAATATCGATTCCATCACATCGGAAAAACACCAAAGACAAAAGTGAAGTTTCAATTCCTTCTTTCTGGAAAGCCACGCACATTGTCCCTGGAATTAAACACGTACACAGGTAAACGAATTGCTTCATTTGAAATCCCGATGAAGGGTGGGTGGGGTGAATATGAAAGTCCTGTAGTAGATACAAACTCTGAGGACATAGTCATTCGCCTAAAGGCAGATGGTGAACCAGCCCGTCTTTCTGCCGGCGATTCCCGCGAAGCAAAATTCCTTATTCAGAACCTCTCTTTTGGCTACACCCCGCTTGACACGCTAAACGATGATGTTCATACACCGGGCAGCATCAAACAGTACAATCAGCGCGCTGAGCGCCGTTTGCGAGTTCTGAAAGAAACGCTTAGCGGTTCGTCGATTCTAAAATAATGGGAGCAGCACAAGGCATAATCTACCGGCGAGTACTCGTCGTGTCCGTTATGGCCATGTTGCTTTTCCCTATGTTGGGAAATAAAGAACAGCATTACTTCATTCAGGAACGCATGCAGCCCCTCGCTCAACCCGCACAACTCTGGGGTGGGTATATCAAGCGTGAATGGCAGCCCTTTCTGGAACAACGCTTTCTAAACCATATAAGAGATTTGCGTTCTTTTTTGATCCTCTCTTACAACGAAACAAAACATCGCTTATTTCGCACGCGCCCCAACGACCATTACATTTGGACATCGGGATTGGGATATTACCCCGTCGACACGATACGACGTTTAAACGACGACGTTCTGCGCCATGACGCTATTAAACAGCACTATCAACGCGCCGCCCGCCGTTTGCGGATACTGCAAGAGTTGCTCGGTCATCATGGCGTCGCCCTGCTGGTGGTTACGCCACCTCCGAAGGTAAGAATTTACCCGGAATATGTCACGCGCTATCTGATCGCCCCGGCTGAAATCGTCATGAGCCGGGCCATCTCGTATGGGGACGTTCTGGAAGAAAGCGGCGTTAACGTTCTCAATGTGCAGCGCATTTTTGCGCAAAAAAAAGCAGTCTTCCCATGGCCCTTTTTTACCACTACAAGCTTCCACTGGAGCTTCTGGGCGGCTTGCGCTGTGACCGATGAGATCATGCGCCAGGCCGAGGCCCTGACCGGCCGCCCATTCTTTAAAATTGATTGTTCTGATATCGAGCATGGAAAATCCAAGTCGTCAGACGCCGACATCGCATCAATTCTAAATATTTTTTCCACCGACGCCATTATCGACGACGCTCCTTTCCCCAAAATCACCCCGCAGCAAAACCCCGGACGGGAAACCCGTAAGATTGGCATCATAGGCGACAGCTTTTCCGATCAAATTGTCTATGCCCTAGCAAAAGCTCTACCGGACATGAGTTGGTTGCCTGGTTGGTTAACGCGCTATGAATATGCGGTTTTTACGCAACCTCTAGGAATGGAAGGCAAGATAACTCGCCAATCATTTGGCACGCACGGCAATATAGCCTCGCAGATACCACTTCAACTAGATAACGCGTTGTCTGAAATCCTGGCCAAAGAGTTGTTGGTCATGGAGGTATCGGACGGCAGCGTTTATCGTGATGCCGCCGATCTGAATCGCATGGAATTTGGAGCAACGCAGATTTTATTGGGTGGGCTGCTGGGAAGAACCGATGCTGGAATAATTGACCCGGCTAATTCCTTGACCAATGGATGGCACGCTCTTGGCAACAAACAGTGGCGCACTATAGGAGATATGGCTAGCTTTGCCTTTCGTCCTCCAAGCAACGGCACGAGTATTCAAATAATGCTTGAGATAGAAAACCTGGCGCCAGATCAAGGCAAGCCACGTCTGCTGGACATTCTGCTGGATGGCAAGTCGATAGGGCAGGTAACAATGGCGCGCGGTCATCGTGGGGTGTTGGAATTGAAGGTGCCCGGTACTGCACAATGGCAAGACGCCCTTGTGGCCGAAATCTCTCTACGAGATACCTCTGGGCGGCCGCTAGACATACTATTGCATGGCGTGCAAATGGCTGGCGCCGGCACAAATAGGCCGACAAATAAGGTGATGGCAACCGAAGTCGTATCGCCAGCGCAGATAATCGATCATGCTGGTATGCGAACAATCAATCTGATCAGCGGTGAGGAGCCCGAAGATATTTTAGTAGACGGCTTGAGCAGCTTGGAAAGCAACGGGAAGGAAAGCTGGCGCTGGGCGCTTGGGCCTGCAACGCGCATCAAGTTTTATGTTGACCCTGCGTTACCCGACCAAGCACGACAACGCCTGCTTAAATTTACTTTCAAAAACGGTGTGCCCATTCCAGACCAGAGCGTAACTATCCGTCTCAATGGAAAGAATATTCGCCGCTTCTCCTCCGAAGAGATCGCCAATCACGAGCAGATTGATGCGGAAGTGGCGCTGGCCGGCCAAAAAGGGGTCAATGTCCTGGAGATTATTTACCAGGATTGGAATCACGGAAAAAAGAATTACGGTTCGAGTGATCCCCGGAAACTTGCGGTAGTGTTCGTGCACCTGTCGCTGCAAGGGGCAAATAAGTGAAGCGTTTTATAGCTGGACTATTTTTCTGCTGTGGTGGTTTTTTGAACTCCAGTCAAGCGATCAACAAAAACCTCAACCGTATATATTTTTAAAAATGAAATATCCCTCGTGGGCTCCCGATAGATTCAGTCTCCTGGTCATTGTCGCAGTGTGCATCATTACAAATGCCCCCTATTTTATTCATGACTACTATCCGGTACACGATACCCTCTCCGTATTCCAAATCTTTTCATATTACTACAGCGAACTCTCCCTTAACGGTACATTTCCTTGGTGGATGCCGCTCACTGCGTTTGGCATGCCCATAGACTCACATGTCTTATTCAGCTTGGGGCCATTCCAGTATCTCGCGCTAGTCATCGGATTTCTCCTCGACATAAAAAATACGCTCTATCTTTTTTCGGCGTCTTTGGCATTCGACTCCCTGCTTCTGGGCTTAGGCTCATTTCTCTTCTGCCAACATATTCTCAAAGATAGATTCAGTTCTCTTGTATGTGTCACATCCGTCCTGCTTCTTGTCCTTTATGATCGTCAGGTCTATTGGAACTTTAAGATTCTGGTTCCCCTGCCACTCGTTTTATATTTGGCGCAAAGGGGAATTGAAAAACTAAATCCAGCCTACTTACTTTGGGCGTCCGCCGTTCTGTTGTGCTGGGCATTCGGTTCCGTCACATATACCGTGGTTGCGCAGGTTTACATCGTCGCAACGTATTGCATCGTATTCGGAATGGCAACTTTCATTTTCTTAGAATCTCACCGTAACTCTCTTTTAGCACACTGGATTCATTTAAAGGAACAGGTGATTCGGCGAGAAGTGCTCGTTCATTCGTTAGCACCCACTTTGGTGATCACGGCCTGTCTGACGATGATGTATGCCATCCGATCCGTCATGAGCCAGCACATGGCATACAACGCGCTCGGGCGGGGCTCTAACTTGGGCGTGGATCTGAAAACCTATTTGACCTATGGAGGCAACGGTGAGTCGGATAAACTTTTTGAGATATTTAATGGCTTACCGACATCAAATCCTCATGACTATCTTACTTACATAGGATTGGTCAATTTTGGATTTGTTCTCGTTGGGCTGATGTCGATGAGAAAAAATTCAAGTCAGTTCGCGCTTTCGATAACAGCAGCCGTGGTGATAGCCTTTACTGTCGTGGCAACTGGGGTTGCCGAATTGGCTTATTCATTACCGGGAATGAGCCTCATTCGACATATTGCCTATTTCATTACTGTTGGCAAACTGCTGCTCATCATTTTTGCCGGATTCGGCGTGAAGGTCTTAGTCAGTGACGGCACAAAGCTTAAGCCTGTTCTCCTCATCTTGGCAGGCGCGATATGCCTTTGGTATAGCCCCATCGATAAGGCCAATCTATACAGCATGCATGCTGCGGTAACAGCTGCTGTTCTCATAACATTTGTCGGCGTTGCTTGGGTGTTTAAGGCGCCATTACGCATCTTGGTGTTGGGGTGTGTCTTTATCTCAATAGTAGATATGGCCTCCTACCGTATGGTTGTCTTTAAAATGGCCGATTTGTTTTTGGTGGCGTTCCCGGATGAGTTCAAGACCGTGCAACCTACCCCCTATCGTCCAACCCGGCTCGAAGAAAGCGATGCCTCCGTACTTAAGCGTTACCGCATAAAACCGATGGATATCTACGGCGGTGGCGATAGTTATCTTCGTGAGGACTTCTGCAAGGGGTCTCGACAGGATTTGGTTTCACCAGGGGTAAAACAGTTGTTCCAACTGCGTGTCCGGCGTGATCGAATAATGACTGAGCCGCGAGATGCGCTCGACGCACATGGTGACCAAACCCTAAAAAACGTGCTGGGATGCGGTGTTCCCAAGCTGCGCATGGTCAGCAATGTCAGCTATGCTCGAAATGAAGAAACGGCGGCGCAGATCGTATGTTGCCAAGCTGACATCTATGATCGACCTGTGATCATCGCTCCGGAATCAGCGGAAATTGGTAAGCATCTTGCTGATGTCTCTAATGGGAATGTGATCAACGTCAAAGAATTTTCATCCAACAAGTTGCGCATGCTTGTGCATAACAATGAATCGACACCGCTATGGTTGATTTATGCGGATGCATTCGACGACAGGTGGAAGGTCATGGTTGATGGTGTGTATCGGCCGCTCTATAGGGCTAATATTGCGTTCAAAGCACTCAAAGTTGAGCCGGGCCAGCACGAGATTACGCTTACCTTGCCCCGACCACTGATGAATGCGTTGTTTGCCGTTTTTGTGTTAATCATGAGCAGCATCGCTGCGTGTGTGATTGGCATGGTTTTGTGGGGTCTGGCGAGAAAGCGAGTCCGCCCGGACGATTCGGCTGACTATTCTGCAGACTAAATTGAAATTTGAATTATGCGCATGATGCAAGACTATTTATCCAACATTGGAATTAAAAAATGCTAAGAGTCTCAACGGCTGCGCTGCTCGCCTTCTTGATTTTTCTGGCTATGCACTTCGCCTATTTTCATTACGGTATGCCCCATGAAAAAGTCAAAACTCTTTTGTTGATCGCCGGGCTGGGGCTAATCATTTTTCTATTTTTTATATACATCCTTCCTTCAGAGGAGTGGTTCAAAAACAAACTTCATATTTCGCATGACGCCATGAATCGTTGGATATATCCGACCTTTGGCGTCCTGTTCTATGGTTTTCTGCTCTTAGGGTATCTTGAATTTTACTTCACGGCAGATCGATCTATTACGTTCCGAATGCTCATGATTGCAGATAAGCAACCCAATCACTCGGTAACGAAGGAACAGATGTCGGCGCTTTACGATGTCCCTGGCATTCTCGACAAGCGTTTCGAGGATTTAACTTATGGCGGATATTTTGAACTAAACGAGAATGTTTACCACATCACCAACAAAGGGAAATTTATTCTAAAAATTTATCAAATTGCGATTGAAGAACTACATCTTGGAACAGGTGAAGCCAGCGTTGCAAAGAGTAAATAAATGAGCAATTTAGTTAAGCTGGGTGTTTTCCTGCTCATATTCTTGAATCTCCTTCCCGGTGGTTTCGTGAGAGACACAGTCGATGTTGGACATTTCTTTTCCTCCGTTCACATGTTTGAGTATGCTTTCAATCATGGCTTTCAGTTTGGAGTCGATATCATCGACAATGTCGGGCCTTATGGCTATCTACATTATCCCTACATCTATGCAGGAGGAGCATTTTGGAGCAAGACATTGTGGTTTGCTCTTATCTGCTTCGTTTACGCTTACTACGCGACATTACTTACAGAGCGTATTCGCAGTTGGCCTGAAAGGAGTCTTTTCCTTTTTGCGGCTGTCTTGTTCCCTTTGCAAGTGGCCTCCCCTTGGTACGCTTTTGAGGTCATCCCTAGGCTGGCTATCCTCTTTTCTGCAATTTACTTTTTAACCGAAGCTCGCGACAAAATAAGCTGGCGCGAAAACGCTCATATCATTTTCAATGGTTTTTTTTATGCGTTTCTCACGCTAGAAAAAGCAAGCAATGTCTACTACCTTGTCCTCCTTATCTTCATTCTTTCAGCCTACTGGTTTAGCAGAAGCCAGTGGCGCAGCACCCTCTGCTTAGTCGGCTCCTATCTATCGGCAATAGCGATATTCTGGCTGGCCGCCGGACAGCATTTGTCTGCCCTGCCAACCTATTTCGAATCGATGTCGTTTTTTATAAATGCCTACCAAGAAGTTTTGGGGCAAGAAATGGGGGGAGCAAACTTCCGCTACGGATTATTTTATTGCGGTGCCGCCTCCGTTCTTATTCTTTTTCGACTGCGGTTGTTTTTTATCATCCAGCCCCGAAAATATTTTCCTGTAGAAATTTTTCGTTTTGCTCTGGTCGCCGCTCTTTTTTTCCTCGCCTGGAAACAAGGCATGCTTCGCGGCAATTCCTCATACGGTACTTTTCTTTACACGGTGCCAATTTTATTTGGGTATCTTTGCCTGTACCCGATTGCAGCTAACAGTGAGGTTTCTGAAAAATCATTCCTGAAGCGGCTTTCGTTTCGGACTTTACTAATTCTTCGCAGCGGCCTATTCGCATCACTGCTTCTGGTCATTTTTAATAATGTCGTTTCCTATGAGCATGGGAATGACCATAAAACTGGAATTTTTCAGGAATTTAATTCCCGTTTCTCTGCTCTCGTGGATTACCGTCCGACACAAACCCTAGAAGCTCTGGATACAAAATTTGAAAAACTCAAGCATGAGAATGCACTACCGCCTCTCTTAAAACAGGCGCTGCAGTCTGGTCGCGTCGATGAGTTTGGAAGCACCCCGGAAGTTCTTTTGCTGAATGACCTTGATTATCGCCCACGCCCGGTGCCCATTGATTTCATAGCAAGCAATTCCGCCTTAAATGGCAAAAATGGCCGCTATTATCAAAATCCAGCGACAGCCCCAGATTTTGTGCTCCTTGAAGAGTTCGGTCTGCGATTAGCGGATTCGTCAGCTTACCGGAGTCTGCTTTTCAACTATCAGGCCGTACAAACGTTTAAGAATTGGCTGGTGATGAAGCGCTCTAACAACTGGCAGCGCCTTGAACTTCGAAAGCTGTCAGAAAACCAAGCGCGTTTTGATGAGTGGATTTCTTTGACCGCGCTTCAAAAATCTTTGCTTTGGGTCGAGTTCGATGCTGAATCTAGCATGCTTGGCAAAATGAAAAGCTTCTTTTATAAGCCGGATTTAATTCGCTTGGAGGTTACGCTGGATGACGGCACGACACGTAGTGTACCTACTTCACTTTCGCAGCTTCGTAGCGGATTTCTGATTAATCCGATTATCAAGACTAAGGTCGATATTTTAATGTTTGCCCATGATAAAACTGTGGTGCCCTGGAATTTGGCGAAAGCGTTCCGAATTAATTTAGACTCTCCCAAGAAAAGGCGTTTGTTCCAGCAGGAATTTAAAGTAAAGTTTTCTCAGGTCGCCAGTAGGTCGCCCACTGACGCTAATTCAGTGCTTTTGGATTTCCCCAGGGCAAGTTCATTGATTAATTTGTTCCCTCCGGAGTTTCCCGTAGTTACTACAAAATCCCCGGTAAATCTTTTTTCCGATGAACCACGCGATGACATTGTTGTGACGGGTCTGAGTGGTTTGGAAAGCAACGACAAGGAAAGTTGGCGTTGGGCGCTTGGGCCTGCGACGCGCATCAAGTTTTATATTGACCCTGCGTTACCCGACCAAGCACGACAACGCGTGCTTAAATTTACTTTCAAAAACGGTGTGCCCATTCCAGACCAGAGCGTAACTATCCGTCTCAATGGAAAGAATATTCGCCACTTCTCCTTCGAAGAGATCGCCAATCACGAGCAGATTGATGCGGAAGTGGCGCTGGCCGGCCAAAAAGGGGTCAATGTCCTGGAGATTGTTTACCAGGATTGGAATCACGGGAAAAAGAACCATGGTTCGAATGATCCCAGACAACTTGCGGTAGTTGTCATGCATCTGTCGCTGCAAAAGGCAAAGAGGTGAAAATTCAGTCAAGGCTCAGTTATAGGAAACACCCCTGATGCTTTTTAACTCCCCTTTATTCCTCCTTGTATTCGTCCCGCTATTTTTGATCACCTATTTTGCGGTGCCGGGCATCCGTCTGCGCAATGTGGTGATTGTCTTGTTCAGTACCTTCTTCTTTGCCTGGGGCGATCCGGTTTTTGTCTGGTATGTCATTGCTGGAACATGGATAGACTACATGATTATCAAACATGTTCTGATCAATCCGACTCACAGCGAGGGAGTAAAAAAAAGCGGGCTTGTCGCCGCCATTTTGATTAATGTCGGCGCACTGCTATTTTTCAAATACGCCAATTTCTTCGTTGATCAAGCTCAACCGCTGTTACATCTGGCCGGGATGGAAAGGCCATCATGGTACGGTGTCGCTCTGCCGCTGGGCATATCCTTCATCGCCTTTCATAAGATCAGCTTTGTAGTGGATCTCTACAGACAGCGGACATCCCCTCCCTCTTCATTTATCGACGCCCTGCTTTATATCCTTTTTTTCCCGCAACTGATTGCCGGGCCTATTATTCGCTACCATGAGATCAGCCCGCAAATCAGGGTAAGAACCCACGGCACCGAAGAGTTTGTAGCCGGTTTCTTCCGCTTTGCGCGCGGGCTGGGAAAGAAAGCATTGATTGCCGATCCTGCCGGCGAGATCGCCAATGCCATATTTGCCTTGCCGCCTGAGAGTCTGCCCACCCACTACGCGTGGTTGGGGGTGCTTGCCTACTCCATTCAGATATACTTCGACTTTTCCGGCTATTCGGACATGGCCATCGGTCTAGGCAGAATTGTTGGTTTCCGTTTCCCGGAAAATTTCAATCAACCCTATACGGCCAAAAGCGTAACCGAATTTTGGCAACGGTGGCACATCACGCTCTCCAACTGGATGCGCCTTTATCTCTATATCCCGCTGGGCGGAAATCAGGTTGCACCGTGGCGCATGTATCTCAATTTGTGGATCGTTTTTCTGATATCAGGGTTTTGGCACGGTGCAGCATGGAACTTCATTCTGTGGGGCGCCTATTACGGCTTATTTCTTACCTTGGAAAAATTATGCGAACGGCGCGGCTGGAATCTCCCGACGCCGGCAGTAGTGAAACAACTGGTGACTTTCGTCATCGTTATGAACTCATGGGTGCTATTTCGCGCCGACTCTCTGGGGTACGCCACGCGGTTGTTGGGACGGATGTACGGTGTACTTCCCCAGTTGCAGCCGACTACGGAGCCGTTTGCCCTGATCTTTCCACCACATGGGCTTGCTGTGATTACTGTGGGCCTGCTTATTGCCATGATTCCGTTGCCGGAAACACTTCATCGCCTTGCAATGAACAAGGATTCGCTCGTGCGTGACACGATATTCTGGGCAACTGGTATAACATTATTCCTTGCAGCATTGTCTAGCGTCTTGGCATCTGGAAGCACATCATTTCTCTATTTTCGTTTTTGACTCTGGTAATAGTTCAGTAGTGTGTAAGCGACACACATGTTCGTTCATTTCACTGCTGATAGGGCAGCACCTAGGTTGCTGTTTAACTTTTCCGTGATGGCATCTCTCCTGAAGTCATCTGTTTTAGAGTCGTCCATTCTCCAACTTAGCGCGGGAACAGGGTGGCCTTCAGAGTTATCTGCCCGGATGGGTTTCAGGCCGTGTCATTCGACATCCACGGCGATTTGCAGTCATGCCTAGAAAATAGAGCGCAAGCGGATTACCGGATTAATGAGGGTTTCCCGTGCTTCGTGCATGGCGATTGGAATCCCATGCCCGTCGAATCTAGTGTCTTTGGTCATCTGCTGTGTTATAAAAACGCTGCACTATATGCATGATTATCCGGGAGTATTTGCGGAGATCTACAGGGTCCTTCATAGAGGCAGCCGAAGCATATTCTTCGAACCAGGGGCGCGGCACAGCACTTCGCCGGAGACTCCAGCGTTTGTAGCAGAACAGAAGAAGCACGATCCAGCTTGGATCGAACGCGATGTGGTGCTGGAAGAATTCGACCAGATCGCTTGCGCTGTCGGCTTCACGGATGGTTTGTCTATCGTACCCATGCCTCATCCGGCCGCTCTACAGATCTATTCAATGAAAGATTGGAAATCCTTCCGTGAGGGAGTGCGCTTCAACGTTTGCGGGTGACGGATCAGCTAGACAGTCTGAATTATTGGGATCGCGTTATTTTCTACGTCGAGAAGCCTGATTAGCCGGCTTAGGATTATGCACATCGGTTTCGATATTTCCCAAACAGGTTCCGGCAAGGCTGGCTGCGGTTATTTTGCTCACGCGATGATTCAGGCGATGCTGCAGCTGGCACCGGAGCATCGCTATTCTTTGTTTCCCAGTTTTGGGGATTTCTATTTTGATGCATTAATGCCGATCAGAAATCCCTATTCGGGCAGCGACGTTCATTATGGCCCGCGGCAAATCTCCCGGGAAACTGCGCGTGTGTTCTGGACGCGGCCTGATGTAGAAATCTTGCTTGGAAGGCCGGATATTGTCCATGCCAACAACTTCTGGTGCCCCATTCAATTTGCGTCCAGTCGCTTGATTTACACCTTTTACGATATGGGATTCGCGATCGATCCCACCTGGACAACCGAGGCCAATCGCGTGGGCTGTTTCGACGGGGTCTTTCGCGCGGCCTTGGCGGCTGATTGGGTAGTCGCCATTTCTCAGGCTTCGCGAGCACATTTCTTAAGTCTGTTTCCTCACTTTCCCGAGGATCGTACCCGCGTTATTTATCCGTGTTCGCGGTTTGCGGATTTAACGTTAGCGGGTAAACGGCCAAAGGGCCTCGATGGCATACCAGCTGGGGGTTATTGGTTGAGCGTCGGTACCATGGAGCCGAGGAAAAATCAGCGCCGCCTCGCTGAGGCTTACGCTCGCTATCTAGCCTTGGGTGGCACGCCAATGCCGCTGGTATTGGCGGGAGGTAGAGGCTGGCTGATGGAGGATTTTCAGAAACATTTGAGCGAATTGGGTATTGTTGCACACGTCGTAATGACTGGCTATGTGACCGATGATGAGTTGATATGGCTCTACCGTAATTGTTACGCGAATCTTTACCCGTCACTGTTCGAGGGTTTCGGGCTTCCTGTTCTGGAAGGCATGCAGTTCGGTGCGCCGACGCTAACCTCGCGGGCCACTTCGATTCCGGAAATCGCTGGAGAGGCTGCTGTCTTGCTCGCGCCGGAGGATACCGAAGGCTGGGCACAAGCGATGCTGCGGCTGGCGGCGAACAGAGTGGAGAAAGATCGGCTGAGCGCGGCCGCGCGGAAGCAAGCTGGTCGGTTTGACTGGAAGCGTAGCGCGACGTCGTTGCTGCAACTCTACGTGGAGGCGTTGAGCTCTCCAAAACGGCGAATGGCTATATGAAGAGAGTGTTGATTACCGGTATAACCGGGCAGGACGGTTCGTTTCTAGCTGAGTTATTACTTGAAAAAGGGTGCCGGGTTTTTGGCCTAGCACGTCGGGAAAGCTGGTATCGGATGAACAACGCCAGCCATCTAGCTGGCCGGGTCGAGGTGCTGTTCGGTGATATGTCCGAGGGTGTGGACATTGCGTCGGCCATTCAGCATGCCCAGCCTGATGAAATCTATAACTTGGCGTCCCAGTCTCGCCCTGGCGAATCCTGGGCCCGCGGAACAGAGACGCTGCTGGTCAATGCCTTGGGGCCGATGCGGCTTTTTGAAGCGATCCGGCACCACCGACCGAAGTGTCGAGTATATCACGCTTCATCTTCCGAGATGTTTGGGCAGATCTCCATCGTGCCCCAGAACGAGCAAACACTGTTCAATCCGGTGAATCCCTATGCTGCAGCCAAGGTGTATGCCCACCAGATGGCGAAGATTTACCGCGAGAGTTACGGCCTTTACATCGCGATCGGAATTTTGTTCAATCACGAGAGCGAGCGTCGGCCATTGCATTTCTTGACACAAAAAGTAGCCTACGGCGCCGCCTGTGCGGCGCTAGGAATTTCGGATTCTCCGGACCTCAACGAAATGGGGAGGCCCATTGTTCAGCGTGGTAAGCTAGCGTTGGGCAACCTTAAGATTGCACGGGACTGGGGCTATGCTGACGACTTTGTGCGGGCAATTTGGCTGATGCTTCAACAGGAGCGCCCGGATGATTTCGTGATTGGCACGGGGCAACTACATACACTAGAGGAATTGTGCGAGGTTGCTTACCGTTGCGCGGGTAAGGATTGGCGCGTGAATGTAGTGAGCGATCCTGCGCTTGTGCGCCCGCTGGAATCCGGACAAACGCTTGCGGATTTCTCAAAGGCGCGCAAGCAATTGGGCTGGGAACCGACGGTCAACTTTGATGCGATGGTCAAGAAAATGGTCGCGGCGCAAATACTGCGGCTGAAAAACGTAGCACTCAATTCGAATTGAGTTTTGGAATTTCATTTTCAAATCGATACTAAGGGTTCTAATAATGCAATGTTCCCCATTGGTCACCGTTGCAGTTCCGTCGTATAACCAGGGACGATATATTGAAGAGGCGCTGGCGTCGATTTTTGTGCAGGAAGTTCCTGTTGAAGTATTCGTGGCCGACGGCGGGTCTTCGGACGACTCTCCTGGCATTATACGCCAGTGGGCGCCGAGGCTTTCGGGGTGGCGAAGCCACTCAGATTCTGGGCAGGCGGCTGCGATCAACGAATGTATCGCCAAAGGAAATGCCCCGTATGTGTGTTGGCTGAACAGTGACGATATCTGGCTGCCTGGCGCGCTAAGCGCGCTGATCGGTGGATTGGAGTCCAATCCGAGTCGGCCAGTAGTCTATGGGCGGGCGTGGAATCTGACTGAAAAGTCGGGAAAGAAAAAATCTGTCTGGGTTGAGCCGTTCGATGTCGATCGTTTGGCTTTTCGTTGCATTATTTGCCAGCCAGGCTCGCTGATCCGCCGTTCTGCGTGGGAGGCCGTTGGCGGACTGGATGAGTCGCTACGAATGGCCATGGACTACGATCTCTGGTGGCGACTATTCACGACGTTCGGCCCTTTTTGCACGGTCGCTGAGTATGTGGCCATCAGTCGTGATCATGGAGAAACAAAGACTAGATTGAATCGCAAGCTCAACTACCAAGAAGCGATCGCCATCGTTCGGAAATATTACGGCCGCGTTCCTCTGAAGTGGTGGCTGGCGCAGCCCTACACGGTTTGGTTCAAGTCCGCTTTTCGTTAATGCGAGCGCTTCAATTAATTTACACTCGGTCGTTACCGACGAATTTTCTCCCGTGCAGAATTATTTTGTCGAGCGATTGATAACGGGAAGTGACCATGGACTTGGCGCCTTGGCGCGAGCAATGCGCCGTTTTCAAGAGTTGAAGGCCGCCAGATAATATGCGCGAGCTGCGCCTTCCGCCATAGAATCAGTTTTGTGAACGGGGTGAAGTCAACGGTCGGCTCGGTTTCGTTTCTGACCGATTGGTGCGAGAATCAGTTCCTCGCCAGGAGAGCGAGAACTTTCAGATTACTAAATCGTTCAGTCGCGATTGAATCGTGCGCAATGTATTCATCGAGCATGTCAGAAAAAACGATCGACTCTCTAAACCCGGCGCAAAGTAGCTACCAGCAAGCGCGCCAACGGCATTGGAACTCTGTCGCGAGAAAGCTGGCAACGTGGACGAGTTGGGGCGCCGCATATCATGAACGGCTGGCGGAAATTTACCAGTCTTTAGTTCCGCCGGGATTGTCGGTGCTTGAAATCGGTTGCGCGCGCGGCGATCTGCTCGCGGCGCTGAAGCCGGCGTTGGGCGTCGGTGTGGACTTTTCAGACGAGATGCTGGGCGCGGCCAAAGAGCGCCATCCGCAGCTTCGCTTTGTCCGCGCCGATGCGCATGCGCTAGGTCTCAACCAGAAGTTTGACGTCGTCATCCTGTCGGATTTAGCCAATGACCTTTGGGACGTGCAAACTGCTTTACAACAGGTGGCTCAACTTGCCACGCCGCGCAGCCGGATCATTATTAACTCTTACAGCCGCTTATGGGAGCCGATTCTTAGAGCCGCTGAATGGATGGACCTGGCTAAGCCTACTCTGGATCAAAACTGGCTGACTGTGGAGGATATCGCGGGGCTGCTAAACCTTACCGATTTCGAGGTAATTAAGCAGTGGCCGGAAATCATCTGGCCGCTGCCGACCGGTATTTTTTCGGACCTGTGTAACCGTTATCTCGTCAAGCTCTGGCCCTTTAAATACTTTGCTCTGACCAATGTCTTGGTCGCCCGGCCGCGTCCACCACCGGAAGCGTCGGACGTGTCGGTTTCAGTTATCGTGCCGGCGCGCAACGAGGCCGGCAACATCGCCGAGATCTTCGCGCGCGTGCCGCGCATGGGGCGATCCACTGAGTTGGTTTTTATCGAAGGCCATTCGCGCGACGATACCTTCGCGGTCATCGAGGCGGCCATCGCGGCTCATCCCGAGTGGTCTTGTCAGTTGGCGCGTCAGAGTGGCGTCGGCAAAGGCGACGCGGTTCGCTTAGGCTTTTCGATGGCCAAGGGCGATGTCTTAATGATTCTTGACGCCGACTTGACGGTTCCGCCGGAAGATTTGCCGCGTTTTTATGAAGCGCTGGGCTCTGGGAAAGGCGAATTTATCAATGGCGCGCGGCTGATATATCCGATGGAGAAACAAGCCATGCGCTTCATCAATCTATTAGGAAACAAATTTTTCAGCCTGGCGTTCTCTTGGCTGCTCGGCCAATCGATTAAAGACACTTTGTGCGGCACCAAGGTGCTGTGGAAAAAGGATTACGATTTGATCGCCGCCAATCGAGCCTATTTCGGCGATTTCGATCCGTTTGGCGACTTTGATCTTTTGTTCGGCGCCGCCAAGCTCAATCTGAAAATTCTCGATTTGCCGGTTCGCTATCGCGAGCGCACCTACGGCACGACCAACATTCAACGTTGGCGCCACGCCCTGTTGCTTTTCAAAATGGTTTTCTTCGCGGCGGGGCGGATTAAATTTATCTGACCGGCTCGTGCCAATGCTCAAATCGCTGCTTGCGCATCCGTTAACCTGCGGCTTGGACCTTGACGATCCGCGCACAACCGAGCTGCGGCGGCGAATTATCCAGGAGAAAAGTTTTCTCCGGCAGATTTACCAGGAATGGTATTCAACCCTCGCTGGCGATCTGCCGAGCGGCGCGGGACCGACCCTCGAATTGGGTTCCGGCGCCGGCTTCCTCAAGGACTTTGTGCCGAATCTGGTCACGTCGGAGGTGTTTAGTTGTGCCGGCGTCGATATCGTTTTGAGCGGCCTCGATTTGCCAATTAAGCCGGCGAGCCTAGGCGCAATCGTCATGATCGACGTGCTGCATCATCTTCCTCAAGCGCGCCGTTTTTTTCGCGAGGCGGGGCGCTGTGTGGCTCCGGGCGGCGTCGTGGCTATGATCGAGCCCTGGGTGACGCCCTGGTCCCGGCTGGTTTATAGCCGCATGCATCACGAACCGTTTGTGCCAGAAGCGGTAGAGTGGGAATTCCCCGCCAGCGGTCCGCTCTCCGGCGCCAACGGCG
>Ga0137461_1000061_pt1 | contig 21431 bp, 20 predicted proteins | sample EasRivERMGT746_2_FD_104650 | JGI IMG/M metagenome (GOLD analysis project Ga0137461, IMG submission 104650) | Soil microbial communities from meander-bound floodplain in the East River, Colorado, USA - East River MetaG ERMGT746_2 | ecosystem: Environmental > Terrestrial > Soil > Floodplain ... | reverse complement strand
CCGCCGATCAGAGACTGCACGGCTACCGGACCCGAAGTGATGAGAATGATGTCGGCTTGCAGACCATATCTTTCGAAAGCACCGCTCTCCTTGGCCATCCAGACGCCGGTGGCCATTGGTCCAATGGAGGAATAGGCAATGGTCATCTTGGTTTGGGCGTGGGCGACGGCGAATGAGAAAATAATCGCGGCGGACGCCAGCAACCCAACCCGCTTAACAACATTTAACTTCCGGAATCCTGATGACTCACCGCGGCGAGCCTGTCCTGACCCCTCGACAGGCTCGGGACTAAAGGCTGTCGAGGGGGCCTGCCCTGAGGCCCCTCGAAGGGTCGAAGGGCGCTGAGGACGCGGAGTCGAGAGTTTTAGCTCTAGATTTTTTCGAATTCTGCCCATTTCAGATCACCTCAATTGAAAAATTTTCAACTCGTGCAAATTTTCTGACACGCGAAGGACAAGAGGGCGGGTTTAAAACCCGCCCCTACAATTTCCTAATCTTTTTTGTGTCCTTTGCGTTCTTTGCGGCTATTCCTCCCCAACCTCATCCTCCACCCAGTCCGCTGCCGAGAATCTCCACGCCCTCGGTTCTCTGGATATAGCCGGCGAACTGATACTTGTTCTCGCGCGGGTCGGGCACGCGTTTGGTTTTTTTCGGGCCATCTTGGTCGAGCGCCTCGATGCGGGCGCGGATGAAGTGCGGACCGTTGCTCGCCAGCGCGCTGTGAATTTTCCCGCGAAACGCCGCGACATCTTCCACCGTGCACGCGCCATCGATGCCGCATCCTTTGGCCACGGCCTCCAAATTCATTTTGCCGGCGGTGGCCGTCGGCATGCCCGGCGCGTCTTTATTGCTCCCCAAGTAATTACCGTTGTCCATGACGACGATAGTCAAATTTTTCGGCGCCTCGTTGGCGATGGTGCCAAGCACGCCGAGATTCAAAGTGAGATTGCCGTCGGAGTCGAGGGCGACGATTTTTCGGTTGGGCAAAGCAAGCGACAGACCGAGCGCCGTTGACGAGCACATGCCCATCGTCAGGTGAAACAGATTCGCTTCCCGCTCCTTGAGTTGGCCCCAAAAGCCGCTGTTGTTGCCGATGCTGGTGAGCACCAGCACATCGTCGGGAACGATCGCCGATAATTCTTTCAACAAAGTAAAGCGCGTTACCATAAAGCCTCCTCGTTGAGCAGCACGGCGACCGGCTTCAACCACGCCCGCGCGGATTCATTGCAATCCTTGATCGTGCGCACGATATCTTCCGGCCGGCTGACAATCCGATAGGGAATATCCATCGCGTTAAGACCAGGCTCGGTGGTTTTCTTGTAAAGTCCCATCCAGCGCGGATCGCCGATGTCGCCGCGGTACGGGATCACCACCAGCACCGGCACTTCGTGGAGAATATTGATGCGCGCCAAATGGTAAGTCGCGACCAGCAAACCGGAAGTGGCGAGCATCAATGCCGGCTTTTTTCCGCCGAACCACGCGCCGAAACCAACACCCACCGCCTCTGCTTCATTCGCCGTTCCCACGTAGCGGATGTCGCGGTCTTCGGCAAGCATTTTATAAACTTCAATGAACTGCGCATCGGGCACGCCGGCGGCGAAATCGACGCCGGCCTCCTTGAGCCCTTGAATTACCAGTTGAGCTTTTTCTGGTTTCACATTTTCCTCCTTTGCTCACCAAGATCCAGAGGGCGGGTTTAAAACCCGCCCCTACATTCCGTTCCCTTTTAGCGCTTTTTGCGGTTAATTCTCCGATTCCGAATCTTCTTCCGTCAACGATTTGAACGGTTTGAACAACTGGAACAGATTTCTACCGCGCTGGCAGCGCTTGGGTGCCGCCGAGTAATTTGTAAAATTCGATCACTTCCGGATCGCGCGGCAATTCTTTGATCGCCTTGTCGTTGGCGTCGGGCAAAAGCGGCGTCGCCTCCTCACCGGTCATCTTCGCATATTCAACATGGAATTCTTTGTCCGCATAGATTCTGCGCATCGCCTCGCGCAAAATGTCCGCGCGATCCTTCGGCGTGCCCGGCGGCAATACGAAGGGCGATCCCGCGAGCCTGAACGTGCGGTGCAGCCCGAGCAGCTTGCGCTCCTTGTCCGACTTGACGAGGTTCTCCAGTTCCGGCAATTGGGCGAAGCGCGGATGTTTGTCGCCCCGGGGAATTTCAATGATGCTATGAAAGTCCATCAATCCTTTGTCGAGAAACTCCGGGTTTTGCTTGACGATGCTGCTGGCGACACCCGAACTAGCATCCAGCTCGCCATTTAGCATACCGACATCCAATTCCGGCGACGAGTATCCGACGACGAACTTCGGGTCCTTTAAGCCGAGCAAAAAAGCGAACAGACGGCCGGTTAGATAAATCGGATGGCCGACGGTCTGAGCGCCGATCCGCAATCCCGAGTGGGCGCGCAGTTTTTCCATGCTGCCCAGACCCAGCTTTCGATTGGTAAAAAACACATAATGCGACGCGCTGTTCGGCGAGCCGAGATAGCTGAACTTGTCGAGATCGTATTGTACGCCGGCTTCGCCCAAAATCGCGGAGGACACCATGCCGCTCGGCGCGCTGCCGATGATCAAGCCATCCGCGCGCGCGGTGCGGTAGAGATGATTGGCGGCCTTGGTGCCGCCGGCGCCCGCCATAAACTCTATCACCACGGTCGGATTTCCCGGCACATGCTTTTTGAGATAATTCGCCACCGCCCTGGTGCGCATCTCGCCGACGCCGCCCGGCGCGCTGCCGCGAACGATGGTAATCGTTTTCCCTTGGAAGAACGGTGCTTGCGCGAACCCAAACGAGGGTAAAAGGATAGTACTCACCACGAAGGACACGAAGCATGTCCTGAGCAAAGTCGAAGGGAGCACGAAGTTCTTGTAGGGGCGGGTTTTAAACCCGCCCTTAGATCCAAACCTTCGTGTCCTTCGTGACCTTCGTGGTGAATATTTCTTCACTGTAAACCTGTAAGTCCCGTTCATTTTATTACTTGCGTTCATTGGCAACCTCCTTGATCGCGCGCCAAATTTTTTCCGGCGTCAACGGCAATGACTTCACCCGCGCGCCGGTACACCAGAAAACAGCATTCGCCACCGCCGGCGCCACGGGGATGATGCCGCCTTCGCCTAAACCTTTAGCGCCGTAGGGCCCCGGTCCGTTGCCGTCTTCGATGAGAATCGATTCGAACTCGTCGGGCACATCGTCGAAGGTCGGCACTTTGTAATCGACGAGGGAGGAATTGATAATCTGCCCGCCCTCCCACTGGTAGGCTTCATAAAACGTGTGGCCGAAGCCCATCATCGCTGAGCCTTCGTCCTGTCCTTCGCATTGCAACGGGTGAATCGCTTTGCCCGCGTCGGCGGCGGTCACATATTTCTCGACGTGGACTTTGCCGGTCTCGCGGTCCACCGAAACTTCCACCGCGCCGATGCCGATTTCCCAGAACAGCGGATTGGCCGGCGTCGGCGCCATACCGCTGTGCGCGTAACCGGTGCCGACCAGTTCGCCACCCTGATCGGCGAAGTGCTTGTTGATCAATTGGCCGTAGCTAATTTTTTTGCCGCCAGCGCTGGCTTCGCCGTCTTGCAGCGTGATCGCGTCTTCAGGACACTCGAAATACTCCATGGCAAGTTCGACAATCTGCCGGCGCGCATCGCCGCCCGCCAACTCCACCGCTTTGCCCATGACCGTAGTCGAACGGCTCGATCCCGTGGAGCGGTCGAACGGCGTGAACGCCGTGTCAATCGGCCTTATCGTCACACGATCGAGCGGCACGCGCAGTTCTTCGGCGACGATCTGGCTCATGATCGTTTTCGCGCCCTGGCCAAGCTCAGACGTGCCGCACATAAAAACCACGCTGCCGTCGGCGAGCACATGCACCGTCGAGGTTGACGCCAACGGCGCACCGGGATCGGTGGTGCCAAAGCCAACGCCGCGGCCATGTCCTTCTTTCGAAACCGGCCCGTCCCAGCCCAACTTGTCGGTGACGAGCTTGAACCCTTTGGCCAGATCGGTGTCCAGCGGCCGGTATTTCGGGCGTAACTCTTCGCCTTTTTTGACGAGATTTTTTAGCCGCAACTCGACCGGATCGATGCCGAGCTTGTGCGCAATGATGTCCATCTGCGATTCGGTCGCCCAGGCGGTTTGCGGCCCACCGATGGAACGGAACGACGCCGCAGACACCGTGTTGGTGTAGACGCAGTAGGAATTGATTTTTAAATTTGGATAACGATAAGGACCGAGGATGCGCGTCAGCGTTCGCCCCGCAACCGTCGGACCGGTCTCGGCGTAGGCGCCGGTGTTGAGAAAAATATCGGCTTGCTTCGCCACCAAGGTGCCGTCTTTCTTGACGCCGGTTTTAACTTTGCACGTGATCGCGTGGCGCCGGCAAGTGACCATCGCCTCAGCCACGGAAAGAACAACCCTGACCGGCCGTTGCGCTTTGCGCGCCAGCGCGACAACTAACGGCTCGATTTTGCCGCCTGACTTGCTGCCGTAGGCGCCGCCGACGAAGTTCACATGGACGCGAACTTTGGACAGCGGCATGTAAAATACCTCAGCGACATCCTGGCGCACGCCGAACGGATGTCCCGTCGAAGTCCAGATCGTGATGCCCTCGCCGTCGACCTGCGCGATCGCGCTGTGCGGCTCCATCGCGTAGTGATAGATCATCGGAAAGTCGAACTCGTCCTCGACGATCACGTCCGCCTCGGCGAAACCTTTTTCCACGTCGCCCTTGACCAGCTCATGATGCGCGCAAACGTTGCGCTCGGCGAAATCATGCAAGCGCGGCGCGCCGTCGGCCATCGCCTCTTCGACGCTGATCACCGCCGGCAACTCGTCATAGACTACGTGAATTTTGCCCAACGCTTCTTCCGCCGTCGCGCGGTCGAGCGCCGCCACCCCCGCCACCGGCTGGCCGGCGAAGATCACCCGCCCCGTCGCGATGATCGGCTGGTCTTTGTTCTTACCGCGCCCCATGTAATGACCGATGTCGTCCAAATCTTTACTGGTGAGCACCGCGATGACACCGGGCATCGCTTCGGCTTCAGATGTATCGATCGAGCGGATGCGCGCGTGCGCGTACGGGCTGCGCAGGAACTTTCCTTCAATCATGCCGGGAATCGTCAGGTCGGCGACGTACTTGGCGTTGCCGGTGACTTTAGCCACACCGTCGACGCGCGGCACCGACTGGCCGACGATGGAAAATTTTTCGGGCGCAATGCTCATGGTCGTGCGAGCTCCTATTTTTTTCCAATCAATTTTTTTGTCTCGAATTTGGCGAGAAGATCACGCCAATCCCCCTAGCCTTCCTGTTTTGCCGCCGCGACCAATTTCGTAAGCTCCTTCACCCGCCTCGCGAGGTTGGGAAGATTGACGATCTGAGCGTAGGTCTTTTTGAACTCCGACATGGGCCGCGCCGGTGTGCCCCAGATCCGGCTGCCGCGCCGAATCACCTTGCCGCTCGGGATGCCGGCTTGCGCGCCGATCACCGCCTGATCTTCGATGCGAACCTTATCACCGACGCCGACCTGCCCGCCAATCACCACGTAGCTGCCGATCTCGACGCTGCCCGAGATACCGGTCTGCGCCGCAATCACGCAGTGCCGGCCGATGCGCACGTTATGGGCGATCTGGACCAGATTGTCGATCTTGGTTCCTGCGCCGATGATGGTCGTGCCCAGCGAGCCGCGATCGATGGTGCTGTTGGCGCCGATCTCGACATCATCTTCGACGACGACCCCGCCCAACTGGGGAAATTTTTCGTGCCGGCCTTCGGCGAAGACATAGCCAAAGCCGTCGGCGCCGATGATCGCGCCGGAATGGATTTCGACGCGGTTGCCGATCTGAACCTCAGGGTAGATGTGCACGCCCGAGTGAAGCACCGAATCGTCGCCAACCTGCGCCCCTCGGCTAACAACCACGCCGGCGCCGATCACCGCGCGCGCCCCAATCTTTGTATCGGCCTCGATGACGGCGTGAGCGCCGACGCTAACGTCGGGCGATAGTCGCGCGCTCTGATCGACCAGCGCGCTCGCATGCACTCCACCAACTGGAGCGCGAACCGGCATGATCAACGCCGCCGCGCGAATCAAGGCGAGCTTGGGATTGGCGACCGCAATCGTGGTGTGCCGCGCGAGCGTGGCGCCTTGCGGTATGAGAACGCAGCCTGCGGTCGAGGCCGCCGCCCGCTCCAGCGCGCGTGCGCCATCGACGAAGGCGAGATCGGCCGTTCCGGCCGTGTCCAAACTGGCGACACCGTTAATTTCGCGACCGCCGTCTCCTTCCACCTGCCCGCCCAATAACTTCGCGATCTCGGCAACTTTCATCCAGACCTCCGGCAACAGCGCGGCGACAGCGTGATGTTGAATTCCGCCGCCGCCGGGCGGCCCTGAGTCTTACGTTCCTGTTCGTCGGCCACCCGAGCAATACATAGCCCAAGCGGCTATCGCAGACAATCTGAATTCGCACTTACCGGTGACCGCACAAGTGTCATCGACACCCGTTGAACCGCTCATAGACTGCCGCATGTTTGACAGCCATGGACTGGCTCCGCTAGCTTAGGCCACCAGCGTTACCCAGCCCGGTGAAACGATCATGAACATGGAACAAAAGAATTTCGTTTTTCCCGCCGACTACCTCAAAGATTTTTCCGCCGCCGTTTTCATGCACTTCGGCGTGCCGAAAGCCGATGCCGAACAAGCCGCTGACGTATTGGCCAAGAGCGATCTGCGCGGCATCGACTCCCACGGCGTCGCGCGGCTGCACACTTATTTCGAGATGCTGGAGCTGGGTAGAATCAATCCCAGGCCGAACATAAAAAAAATCCGCGAAAAAGCCAGCGTCGCCACCGTCGACGGCGACAATGGACTAGGATTAGTCGTCGGACCCAAGGCGAATGAGATCGCCATGGACAAAGCCGAGCAGCATGGCTCCGGCTGGGTCAGCGTGTGCAATACCAATCACTTCGGCATCGCCGGCTACTATCCGTTGAAAGCATTGGAACGCGATTTAATCGGCTGGGCGATGACCAACACGACCAAACTCGTCGCGCCGCTGTGGGGCGCGGAACGAATGCTCGGGACTAATCCAATTGCGATAGCCTTTCCCGGTTTCAAAGAGCCGCCCATCGTCATCGACATGGCGACCAGCGCCGTGGCCTACGGAAAAATCGAAATCGCCCTGCGAAAAAATGAGCCGGTGCCCAAGGGCTGGATCGTCGACAAACACGGCCGCGGGACAACCAACCCGCAAGACATGATCGACGGCGGCGCGCAGTTGCCGCTCGGCTCCGATCGCGAAATGGGCGGCCACAAAGGCTACGGCCTGGCGTCGATGGTCGACATCCTCTGCTGCGTCTTGAGCGGCGCCAACTGGGGCCCCTTCGCTCCACCCTTCGCGCTGCGTCAAGAAATCCCTGAGCGCAGCGTCGGCAAAGGCATCGGCCACTTCTTCGGCGCCATGCAGATCGACGGCTTCATCGACAAAGACGAATTCAAAAAACAGATCGACGACTGGATTCAAGTATTCCGCAACACTAAGCCCGCGCCCGGAACAAATGGTCCATTGATCCCCGGCGATCCCGAACGTGAAGCCGAAGCGATCAGAAGTATAGAAGGGATTCCGCTGTTGAAGCCGGTAGTCGATGACTTGCTGGATATTTCAAGGAAGACCGGGATAGGGTTTGAACTGGTGTAAAGTTCACGTCGCGTATCAATTCTCATCGCGACTCGATCGATTTAGCCATTTCAACCGCGAATCTGAACGCGCGAGCTAAATCAAACGCTGTGAAGTCTTGCTCGCGCAGTACCGGCCGCAATTGCGTCTCGACTTGACGGCGGAGCATAGAGAAACGTTGCGGCGTAACGTCGACCGAATCATTTCCCGGCACCTCGAGCTTGTATTTGACCAGCGTGATGAATTTCTTATTCTCCGGCATTAGACCGCATCTTCTAACCGCGTAGTCGACATCGTAGAAGTCTCGGATTGCCGGTTCGCGGCGCGATAGTGCGGCGCGGAATTTTTCCGCCCAAGCCTCGTTCTCGTCGATGCTGCGCACGGCGATCGGCGCTACCATGGCATGATTTGTCAAAGGGTTCTGCAATATCGTCTGCGCCACGCCCTGGCGAGGCGTCAACAACAACGGCTCCCTCAAGCTCACTTCTACTTTGATCGTCTCCTGCTGTTGACTGATCGTCGAACCGTATCCGACAACCGCCAAGTACTGCGTCGACCGGTTCGCGCCTTTTAAAGTCTCGATCAGCTGAAGCGCGGGAATCGTTCGTTTCATTTCGTTTAGAGCTGTCTTGATGCTCTCTACTCGGACGCTCCGCTCCTTCCGCGTCGCATCCAGAGGAACCGAGATAGTAAAATCCAGGTCCTCGCTGAGCCGGTAAAGTTGAGCGTAGACCTTGGTCAGACAAGTTCCACCTTTGAAAACCAACTCGTTGCCTGCGCTTCGGTTCAGAAAAGCGAGCAGCAACGTGCAAAAATAATCCTTCTCAACCAGCCGCGCCGTAAACCCGCTCTGTGCCGCGGTGAATTGCACCGCGTCACGGAACAGCGCCGCGTCTTCGTGAGCGCGGACCACCGATGCTTCAGCTTTGCTCATTGATCACGACGCCCCAGCGGCGGTCTACCCTGCCGCGTTTTGGCTTGGTGGGAATCCACGGGATCAGGCTTGTGCTTCGTGGCAATGCTGTCTCTAATTTCTTTAGCAACGGCCGAGCTACTTTTTCTCGCTCGAGCAGCGCACCCATTCGGCGAATCGTTCCTACGTCGCCGTATTTCAATGTCATCGAAACCAACTCTGCTGATGTCACCCGCGCCGCTTTTAGTTCTTTTCGTATCCACGCATAGGCCCGCGGCAAAGTATCGAAGCGCGACCAATCGTAGACAGCGTCGAGAAGCGTCCGCGCGCGCGACGCATAAACCGTATTCGACCCCGAAGCGGTTTTCACGACCGTGGTGCCGCCAAGCCGGGTGTCGGCCACTTTGATCAGCGTCAGCGCCACGGAGCCAATACGACGGTCGCCCCACATGCGGTTGTTATAGACATACACTCGCGTAGGCACCTGTTCGTCAAAGCCATAACGGTTAAAAGCATTCGGACCGCAAATCTGGTAACGTCCTCGCTGGGCGGTCATCAGCGTATTTAGCGCCAAGCCTTCGTCAGGACTCCATGCTCCGCCTAGAGGTAATCGCTCCGGGACAAGGTATAGCCCGCGGCGCACCTGCGCGATCATGCCAGCGCGCGAGAGTCGGCTCAGTAATTCGCGCTCTTGTTTGGTGGAAATCTGCAGCGGGCCACTGAGGTCGCCGGCGCTCAGCGTCCGAAGCCTGCGGAGCTGGACGAAGGCAAATAGTTGCTGCTCTAAGCGTCCTAGCCTTTTTTTCATGACTGTATCCTATAAAGCCCAAATTGCCTGACAGGCAATTAAGCGATAATAGAATACAACCCCTTAGACGGCAATCTCTCCGCTCATTAATCGCGTCGGCAAAGGCATCGGCCACTTCTTCGGCGCCATGCAAATCGACGGCTTCATCGACAAAGACGAATTCAAAAAACAGATCGACGACTGGATTCAAGTGTTTCGCAATACCAAGCCAGCGCCGGGAACCAACGGCCCATTGATCCCCGGCGATTCCGAACGTGAAGCCGAAGCGATCAGAAGTAAAGAAGGAATTCCGCTGTTGAAACCTGTGGTCGATGATTTGCTCGATATCTCGAAGAAGACCGGCGTGCCGTTTAATATCAAGTAATGAAGGTGAGAAAGCGTCGCCGATTTAAACCGAAACGTAGTTCAACAACCCTCGGCTATTAGCCGAGGGATTCAAAAGATGTCGGCTTGAAGCCGACCGCAATACTCCCCTTCCGTCATTCCCGCGAACGCGGGAATCCAGCTCTCTCGCAGAACAACCTGGATGCCCGCCTCCGCGGGCATGACGATTTGGGTTACATTTTTTGCTGCAAACACTGCTCATGTTCGCTTCGCTAAATTATCGCCGAAACTTGCTTCACCTAAGGGCGAGAGATTTCAACCATCCCCGCGGGAGACATTAACTAACTAGGCTCGCCCGGAAAAGCATGACATTCGGATCAGATGGCAAACTTCCGTGGGCCGCTAAAATGTCAGCCTACCCACCCGCTCCATCAAATCGTAATTGGCGGCTTTGGCATCGGCGAGGATCTTTCGCTCGTCGAGCCGAACGAGCTTGCGATCGCGCATCAATATTTCGCCATTGACGATCACCGTCTGCACGTCGCTGGCCTTGGCACAGTGGACGATCTGGCTGTAGATGTTGTTCATCGGTTGGTTGTGGACGGCATCCATGTTGAGCAGGATCAAATCGGCGCGTTTGCCGACTTCGATCGTGCCGCAGACCTCGCCGAGTCCCAGCGCCTTCGCTCCGCCGACAGTCGCCATGCGCAGGACGGAATACGGATCGATGATGCCGGCATTCTGGTGATGCACCTTTTGCAACAGCGACGCCGCTTTCATCGTGTCGAAAAGATCCTGCGAGTGATTGCTCGCCGCGCCGTCGGTGCCGAGCGCGACGTTGACCCCTTGGCGCAACATCTCGACCACCGGCGCCACGCCGTCGCCGAGCATCATGTTGCTCACCGGGTTGTGCGACACCGAAGTGCCGGTTTCTTGCAAGATTTGAATTTCATCCTGCGACACATGAACCGAGTGAGCGAAAATCGAGTTCGATGCGGCCAGACCAAACTCATTTAAATACTCGACCACGCCGTTCTTGCCATGTTGCCGGCGCACCGACTCGAGCACCGATTTCGATTCGGCGACATGGGCGCTGATGCCGATGGCTTTATCGTCGGCGAAGCGGCGCACTTCTCTGAGCAAATCCGGCGTCGTATTGATCGGCGGCGTGTTGGGTCCGGTCATGAACGTCAATTGGCTCGCTTCTTTGTGTCTGGCGATCAGCGCTTCGATGTGGCGAAACGCTTGGTCCGGTTTTTCTTTGGTGCACTCGGGCACGATCTCGCCGCTGTCCATGATCGTGCGCGCGAACACCGCGCGCAGGCCGGAAGCTTGGATCGCGCGCAGCGTTTCGAAGGCGCATTCAGGACTGGGATTGAGAAAGTTATGCTCGCACAGCGTCGTCACGCCGCCGCGAATCGCTTCGGCGCAGCCGAGCAAACTGCCGGTGTAAAAATGCGCCGGCGTCAGCACCCGGGCACAACCGTAGATGCGCTGCAGCCAAGGCATGAGCGCCAAATCCTCCCACACCGCGCGCAGCAGCACTTGATAGAGATGGGTGTGCGCGTTGACCAGCCCCGGCATGAGCACGCAGCCTGACGCGTCGATGGTTTGCTCGACCAACCGCGCTTGTTGCGCTGCGCCGGCGTGAACCGTGGTTATTACGCCATCACGCAGGCGCAGGTCTCCTGAGAATACCGTCGCCGGCTCGGTCATCGGCACGATCAGCGCGTTGGTGATAAGCAAGTTAGCCATTTAGAATTCTCTCGCATTGTTTCAATCACTTTGGGTTTGATTCTCCGCCTCCCTGCGCGACGATTCGGCGTAGGATGGGTGGAGCCCTTCGACCGTGCTCAGGATAGACTCCACGATACCCATCATTGCGAACGGTGAGTATCGGCGCGTTGCGTCTCCACCCACCCTACAATTTAATACAATCTTTACTTGCCCTGCAGCCGTTCCAAAAAGCCGCTTTTGCGAATCTCCTCCAGCAAAGTCGAATCGGTGAAGTCTTCAGCGCGCGCGCCCTTGGCTTTCGGCGTCGGCAGCGAGTCGATCACATTTTGAATGCCGCGCGCTTCCGGCGTGGGAAAGTCGCGAAACGATTTCGCCAAACGTTCGTAAAGCGGTCCGATCACCTCCGCGTCGCTGTTGCTTTCGCGCAGCACCGCGCGGGTGATGTCCGGCTTGGTTTTGAACGCGTTAATGCCTTCGATCAACGCCTGTAAGAAACGTTTGACCTGATCGCGCTGAGTCTTGAGCAAACTGCCCGACACCACCACGCCGTAATTGGCGAACTCCAGCGGCAACTCCGACAAGTCCGCGAGCACACGGCAGCAACCGGTGGCGATAATCTTGGCCACGCCCGTGGAACTGACCAAGCCGCCGTCCATATGGCCGGCGATCAGCGCCGCCACCCGCGTCGGCGTGTTGCCCGACTGAAAAAAACTTACGTCCTTGTCGGGATCGAGCTTCCAATAGCGCAGCGCCACCCGCGTGATAATGTCCGAGCCGGAACCGAAGCGGCTGATGGTGACTTTTTTGCCTTTCAGCTCCGCCGGCGTTTTGATATTCGCGCGCACGACGAACATCGGCTCGATGCGGTTGATCGGCACCGCGACGATTTTCAGACTGTGGCCGGCCAAGGCGAGATTGAGCATCGCCGGCGTGTCGAAGCCTGCGATGCCGATATCGCCCGACGACAACGTCTGCGCCATCAAAGTGCCGCTCGACAGATAAACCACTTTCACGTCGAGCCCATGCTTGCGCCAAAGGTTGTTGCGCTCGATGACTTTGAGCAAGTCCGAACCGATGCCCGCACCGCTGTAGCCCATATTGAGGCTCGGTAAACTCTGCGCCGCCACTGCCATCGGCCACAGTAGCGCGACGGCGCCGACGATTCGTCGCCATGTCGTCATAGGTTCTCCATACGTGAGCGCATAAGTATTATACTCCGCGGTAAACCGTCAACGGCTTGGGGCGAATTTCGCCTGAGTAAAAAATCCTCTTAACCACGAAAAACACCAACCACACGAAAAAGATTTCCGACTTTCGTGCCTTTCGTGTATTTCGTGGTTGCATCTTTCTTTCCGGGGCGCGGCAGGGACGGGCGCAGCATGCCGCGCCCCTACCGAATATCCGACACGATCACGACCACGAACTACAATCACGTTTTCACTCCGCACGCTTGACCGCCGTCCCCAAACCGGACTAAGCTGGCGGCAAATCTTTGAAGCGAGGTGACCCATGGCGCAGGATGCAAAAGAGTTCCGACACAAGACCCCAGAGTTCGAGGGCCCGAAGAAAACCTGGCAGGTTTGCAACAGCGACCTGATGAAGGTTCAAGTCCAGGTTGTGAAAGACGGCGGCGAGAATAACCTTCACACCCACACGGGCGAAGATGCCTTCTGGTACGTCGTCAGCGGCGCGGTGAGGTTTTACGGCGAAGGCGACAACGTGATCGGCGAATACCAGAAAGGCGAAGGCCTCTTGGTGCCGCGCGGTTTTAAATACTGGTTCGAAAGCGCTTCGAGCGATGCGCTGGAAATCCTCCGCGTCACCGCTAAGGACCAAAACATCGACAACAAACGCGTCGATCTGTCACCGCAAAAAGATTGGATGATTCAGCGGAACACTTTCGGCGCGCGGCAGTAACTTAAAAATAGTAAGGAGTCAGGGGTGAGGAGTAAGGAGTTTCCGATCCGATACTCCTCGCTCCTTACTATTGACTACTGACTTCCCCTACTTTCCCGCTTCCATTTCCCTCTACACCACCCGCGCCGGCAAAAAATGATCCGCTTCGTCGCGCGCCGTGAGCGCTGGCGCACCGGCTGATTTTCGACTATAAGTTCAGAAAATTTTATCAGGGGGAGTCAAATGGCTTTTCATCGAACCAAACATCTGCTTTTGGCGCTCGTCATCATCGCCAGCTTATCGGCCAGGTCCGTCTGGAGCGCCGAGTTGATGCCGCTGCGCGCGACTTACGCAGCGATAGGCGGCGCCTTCGCGCCGCTCTGGCTGGCGCAAGACAAAGGCCTGTTCAACAAATACGGTTTAACCGTCGATCTCAAATACATGCTGTCCGCCACCGGCACGCAGGCGCTACTGGCGGGCAGCATGGACATCGTCAATCCTGCCACCGAGCTCGTCGAAGCGGGTTTGGGCGGCGCCCGCGTCGCGTTCATCATCGGCATTTTGAACCGCGCCGTGCTTTCGGTGTACAGCAAACCGGAAATCAAACAGCTCAGCGATCTGCGCGGCAAAATTTTGGCCGTGACATTGCCGGGTTCAACAACCGATTTAACAGCGAAGATCTTGTTGCAGCAGGCCGGCATGACTGGCGGGAAAGACGTGCAAGTCACGCACTTGCAGGGGATGCCCGACATGATCACGGCGCTCACGCAAGGCCGGATCGACGCGGCCGTCGTCTCTGCGCCGTCGACTCTAAAACTACGCCAAGCCGGACTGAAAGAGTTGATCGATGTCGGCGCGCAAAACATTCCCATGATCCACGCGGGACTAGCGACCACGCGCGACTTTATAAAGAGCAATCCCGACAAAGTCCGCCGCTACGTCCAGGCCTATATCGAGGGAACAAAAATCGCGCGCACCGACGCCGAAGCGACGAAACAAATCATCGCTAAATACACCAAGACCGCTAACAAAGAAGACCTCGACGAAACTTACAACACCTATGTGAAATTCTGGGAGCAGGCGCCGTACGTTTCCGCCGCCGGCATGCAGACGCTGCTCAACTATTCGGTCAATCCCGCCGGCAAAACCGCCAAGCCGGAACAGTTCATCGACAACTCGTTCGTCGCCGAGTTAGAGAAGTCCGGCTTTATCAAGGAACTGCACAAATAAGATAGAATCCACGAGCAGAATGGAGTACTGGAGTGGTGGAGTGATGGGTTTCCGGCCCAACACTCCAATACTCCATTACTCCAATTCTCCAACACTCCATCACTCCGAGTTATTGTTTTCCCAGCTCCTTCAGCGCTTCGCGGGCGAACGAAAAATCCCGCACTTCGTCCAGCGGCCGTTTCTTTTCACCGATGCGGACGATGATCGCTTCGATCTCGGCGTCGGTCATGGTGCCGTCACGGTTCAATGTCTTCAGCTCGACGTCATAAGAGTGTTCGGCGACATCGAGCGGCTGCGGCAGCCATTTGATCAGAGTCTGGATCGCATCTTGCCGGTTTTCGACAATATGGTAGTGCGCCCGCAACAGCGCCTTGAGCGTGCGCCGGACAATTTGTGGATTCTCTTTGATGAGACGATCCGAGGTGAGCATGCCGGCCGAAGGCAACCCCACTTCCGGCGGGCCGACCAACGCGTTGTAGCCCATTTTGCGCAGCATCAAATCGTGCGGCGGCGCCAAACAGACCGCTTCGACGGCGCCGCTGATCAGCGCCTGCATGCGCACCGGCCCGTCGCCGATGGCGACGGCTTGTAACAGATTGGTGTTGAAGCCTTTAGCTTGAAGCATTTCTTCGGCGACCAATTGATCCGTGCCTTTGATCGTCGCCACGCCGATCTTCTTGCCTTTGAGCTGCTGCACGTCTTTGATCTCGGGCCGCACCATAACGTAGTACGGGCCTTTTTTGATATGAATAAAGACGAGCTTCATGGGAAATCCCTGAAGCACGCCGCGAAAAGTGCTGGTGAACGGCGTGGCGAATGACACGTCGCCGTTGACCACCGCCGTGGCGCCGAGACGGGGATTCATCTGAATAATCTCAACATCCAGGCCTTCAGCTTTGAAGAAACCTTTTTGTACCGCCATATACTGCGGCAAAGCCGAGCTGCTCCGGCTCGCGTAAGCGATGCGCACTTTCGCCGGTGCGTCGGCGCTCCATGCCGATGTCGCCATGCCGAGCGCGATTGCGACGAAGAGAGTAACTGCGAGATTACCTGTGATCATGGAATTTACCTTCCTATTGAACGCCCAACTCTTCAAACCCCACGGAGTGATGGAGTACTGGAGTGGTGGAGTGATGGGTTTCCGGCCCAACACTCCATTACTCCAACACTCCAATTCCCCATTCTTCGTTCACTCCAATCTTCTACAGCGCATAAAACGCGCGCGGATTGTCGTAAAGAATCTTTTGCTTGAGTGGCGCCGGGATGTCTTCACGTATATTGATCGCGTTGACAAACTGATCTTCCCGCGATGGATCGCTGTGCGGATAGTCGGAGCCGATGAGCAGATGATCGTCGCCGGTGCATTTGGCGATATAGGAAATGTCCTCGTCGGCTTCACAGGCGATAAACAAGCGGTACTCGCGAAACAATTCGGCGCTCGAACCGAATTTAAAGCGGTCTTTCAACAGCCGGCGAATGATGTGCATCAAAAACGGCGCCCAGCCCGCCGCCGCTTCGATAAAACCGAAACGCAGACCGGGAAACTTTTCGGGAATCCGATTGGCGACTAAATCGCGAAACGCCAAGAGCGGCATCACCCGGGTGTGGCCGAAGGTGTGGTTGCGCGCCAGTTCGAACATTGCCAAAATCTGCTTCACGCCGCAGCCGGTATGCACGCAGATCGACAGATTATGCTTCTGCACCTCTTCATAGACCGGAAACAGATAGGGATTGTCGAGGGTGTATTCGCCCTCGATGCCGCGAAAAAAGATGCCCACCGCGCCGTTCTGCTTGGCGAAGCGGATTTCATCGAGCGCGACGTTCATCGACTGAAACGGCAAAACCGCCACCCACTTCATGCGCTCCGCCGCCTGGGCGCAGGCCTGGGCGAGAAAGCGATTGTAGGCGCGGCACAACGCAACTTCTAATTCTCGATCTTTCGTGTTGAAAACCAGAAACAGCGTCGGATAGACGATTTGCATCGCCGTGTTGAGCTTGTCCATGTCGGCGACCCGGCCTTTGATGTCGATCATCTCACGCGTCGCCGGCGTCGAGTCCTTGCGCCCGGCTTGGACTTTCTGCTCCGACGGCGTCACCAGCGCGAAGCTGCCCTTGCCTGCCGGCTTGGGATAGATCTCGCCGTCGATTAGCCAAAAAGCGTTGCGGTTGCCATACCAAGTGTCTTCCGGCACCGACAACATGATTGGCCGGCGCGACTGCATTGCACCATCCATCAAGGCCCACATCGCCGCGCCCTCGGAGATATGAGTGTCAGCGTCGATAATTCCCTGCATACTTCACCTCCGAAAATTTCTCAGACTCGCTGGCGCTTAAAAGAGATCATGCTCGATCGATAGATAGAGCAGTGCGCCGTAGTTAGAAGCGTTGCGATTGAGTCCGATGGGCGCCGCGGCGCCGACCACGACTTGTAATTTCTCTTCGTTGACCACGGCCGCGCGAAACCCCGGCGAGAGGATCGGCACGAAGTTCCGTTCGCGCCGGCCATTGTCGTTGATGCCGTCCTCAAAATTACCCAGCCATTCCAACATCAGATGAAACCGTGGAAACAACGCATAGATGCCGCTGGCGCCGAGATTGTACGAAACCAGAGAACGCTTCGGCGACAATTGCCCGGTGCTCGAATCCAACAACGCGCGCACATAGGGCTGGTACGTCAGTCCGAGGTTGACGTGGGTGGCGATCCGGTCGGTCAGTTTCTTGCTGAACGGCAGGGTCCATTGGTAGCCCACTACGTTATCGCCGGTGCCCTTGTCGCGGCTTCCAGTCGGCAGAATCAGGCTGAAGCGCGGCGCGAAGGCGGGTTTCATGTCGCCTTCTTCCAATAATTGATAACGGTAGTTGACCGAAATATCGCCAACCCCTGACACGCGCTCGCCGCCGCCGCGCAAGTGAAATGACGGGATCGTAAACGAGAATTGATGAGCCTGTGAAAAGACCGGCCATTCTTGGGTAAAGCTGAACGCCCAACCGCGAGCGCGCGAGTCCGCGCTATAAACAGCGTTGAAAATATGCTGCACCACTCCAGGTTCTTGGTTGTAGGCTTCTTCGATCAGAAAACTATTATCTTCAATCACGTCGATCGGTCGTTCCGCCGCCGGTGAAAATCCGCGCAGCCCAGTCAGCGCCGCCGCCGCCAATAAAACCCCAATGATTAATTTTCTGCCCATCAAGTCGCTCCGTTCGATCAAAATTTTATTGAAAATACCCCAAATCGATCAATTGTTGAACCGTGAGGCCCTTGGCTTTGGGATTTTCTTTGGCGGCGGCATCGAGCACGGTTTCCATGCCTTTTAGCGTCGGCCTGGCGTCATCCGGCGTCGCCCGCAGCGAGCCGTCAAAGACGGTCTCAGCCATCTGGCGCTCCGGCAACTTGCTGAGCGCGATGATTTTCTTGACCGCCTCGTCGCGGTGCGTCTTGTAGTAACGCACCGACTCGACGTAGGCGCGCAGAAACGCCCGCACGATTTGCGGCTGGCCGTCTAAAACATCGTCCCGCGCGACAAAATTCACATGGGGAAACTCGATGCCCTTGTCGATAAAGTCGAGCAGCACGCCGTAACCCATCTTTTGCGCCACAAGGGCTTCTTCGGGGCTCAGCACGGTCGCCGCAATCGCGCCCGACTTCATCGCCAGCAAGCGCGCCTGCGAACCGCCGACTTGCAGGATCTGCACGTCGCTCGCCGGCAAAGCGAATTGAGTTAGCGCCAAGCGCACGACGTAATCGGTATTGCTGCCAAAGCGGCTGATACCGATCTTTTTGCCTTTGAGCTGTTCCGCACTGCGGATGCCGCTGATCGCCACGAAAGTGTAAGGCAAAAGGTTGGTCACGCCGCCGATGATTTTTATTTTCGCGCCTTGCAGATAAGCATTCACCACCGGCGGCCCACCGGTCATCAAAAGATCGAGGCTCTTGCCGATCAACGCCTGCAGCGACAAAGAGCCGCCGGGAATGAAAATCATTTCCAGATTCAAATTCTGCTTCTTAAAAATTCCGACATCCTGTCCGAGATAAAGCGGCGCCACGCCGCCAAAGCCGTTGAAGGCGATGCGCACGATGGTCGTCTGCGCCAACGCGAATGCGGTCGCACCGAGTATCGAGGCAATGAGAACAACCAGTGCCAACAGTTTTTTTAAATTCATCTCGATGCTCCGAAGAAACCCGAAAACGATTTGAACGGCTTGAACGTTTGGAACGATTGGAACGGGCTCAATTCTTTTTAATTCCAAATCGAAATCCCCATCCTGAGTTTCCCATGCTCCAAATCGTCCAACGCTTCGTTGATCTGCTCGTAGCGATAGCTCTTGGTGATTAAATTTTTCAATTCGATGCGCCCCTGCTGCGCCATCTGAAACACTTCATCGACGTCGTTGGCCTGGCGGCTCGACACGCCGGTGATGGTGATCTCACGCGTGACGAAATTGCCGCTGCTGATGGTGAACGGGCCGCTGCCCAGTCCGCCGATGATCGTCGCGGTACCGCCCGACCGCGTCGCTTGGATGATCTGATCGGAAGTTTTTGCGTTGCCGATCGCTTCAAAGGATTTATCGACGCCGCCGGCGGTGAGTTTGATCACCGCTTTCACCGGGTCTTCGCTGCTGGCATTGATGGTATGCGTCGCGCCGAAACTTTTCGCCGCGGCTAACTTATCTTCGGCGATATCGACGGCGATGATCGGGTAGGCACCAAAGCATTTGAGAAATTGAATCGTGTTGAGCCCGATGCCGCCGCAGCCGATGACCAGCGCCGATTCGTTCGGCGCCAATTTGCCGCGATGCTTCACCGCATTGTAAGCCGTGGTCACCCGGCAGCCGACCACGCTCGCCTCTTCCATCGAGATGCCGTCGGGAATCTTGAATGACATATACGCCGGCACCGAAACGTACTGCGCGAAGCCGCCGACGTTCCAACGCGTCACCACCGTGCCGTCTTTCTTTTGCAGATTCGGCGGCGCCGGCCGGCGCTCGCAGAGATTTTCATGGGCGCTCAAGCAATAGCGGCAGCGCCCGCATTTGTAGCGCATGCCGATGATCACCCGGTCGCCGACTTTGAAGTCTTTACACTGCGCGCCAATCTGCTCCACCGTGCCGGCGACTTCATGGCCGAGAATGGTCGGCGGCGTAAAGCGATTGCGCCCCTCGATGACTTTCAAGTCGGTGTGGCACACGCCGCACGAGGCGACTTTGATCAACACGTCTTCATCGTGCACGTCCGGCATTTCGAGTTCTTCGATCTTAAGTGGTTGGCGAGCTTCATAGAGAACAGCAGCTTTCATGGGAGTTCCTTTCGACACTCAGAATAGAAAGGGCAACCACAGGGGGTTGCCCCTACAAGAACGATTTCTGCCTTACTTAATCCAGGCCGACGGCAAGCGTCAAGGGAAACGGCGGACCACAACACGACAAGGCGACAGTAACGGCGGAAAAAAGATTTCTAGATGAGCCCGAAAACGGTTTGAACGGTTTGAACTACTTGAACGTCTTGAACGGGCTTCTTATTTTAACGCGGATACAACTCCTTGATAAACCCTTCCCTCGCCAACTGTTCCAGCGGCGCCGGATCGTAGAAGCGGCGCGCGTCGGCGCCTTTGGCTTTGGGGTTGCGCTCGGCGAGGTCTTCCATCACCGCTTCCATCTCTGGCAAAGTCACGGTTGGAATGTTGCGGATGTAGCCGAGCACGTAACTCTTGAAGGCGCTCATGAGCAGCTTCGTGTCCGTGGTGCGCGTGTACTTGCCGAGCACGCGCACGGTGAATTCCGGATTGGCCTTGGCGTATTTGATTCCTTCGAGCGTCGCCTTGAGAAAGCGGTTGAGTGTTTGGGGCCGGTTTCGAATGAACGAATCGGTGGTCACCAGCGCGGTGCCGGGATAGCGAAATTTCATTTCGCCTAAATTTATCAACTCTCGGTATCCCAACTCCTTGGCCTTCTCCAAAGTCGGCGAAGAGATCAGCCCGCCCTTGATCACGCCTTGCTGCATGAAGAGCAAAATCTCCGGCACGCCGCCGGTTTGAATCATCTTGATGTCTTTGTTCGGATCGAGACCGAATTCGGCCACGGCTTTGCGCAAACCCAGATCGGTGAGCGAACCGAAGCGGCTGACACCGAAAGTCTTTCCCTTCAAGTCTTGCGCCGTGGCGATATCCGGCGTGGTCACCAGACTCATGGGAATCACGTTGATCGTGGTCGCGATGGTAATCGCATCCGAGCCCGACAAGCGCGACAGCGCCGCGGCGGCGCCCGACCCCTGCACGATATGCGCGTCGCCGGAGAGCAAAGTCGTAATCGCCTGGGCGCCGGCGACGTAAATGACGTTTACGTCGAGACCGTATTTTTTGTAGATCCCCGCCTCATGCGGCACCCAGGTGGTGATCGAAGTCGCGGCGATGGACGAGTAGCAGACGTTTAATTTTTCCAGCTCCGCGGCTTGTCCCGCCTGGGCGATGCCGGCGGTGGAAACTGCGAAAGGGAGTAACATGATCGCGACTAAAAGGAATTTCTCGAAGCGCTTCATCAAACTCATCCTCCGTATTACGAACGTTGAAAGCCAAGAGGGCGGGTTTCAAACCCGCCCCTACACGTCGAAAATCTTTTTTGCGCCCTTTGCGCTCCCGATCGCCCTGAGCTTTGTCGAAGGGTGCGGTTAATTAATCCCAGTCTTCGGTCCGAGGGCGCGATGAATCGCGCCCCTACTTTGTGACCCTTGTGCTCTTTGTGGTTATCTCTCTTCTCTTCTTTAGTTGCGGCTTCGCCGCACTAAGGACGCAGTAATAGAGAACGCCCTGCGCTAAGTCAAGGCGAACAATTTCACAACATTGAGTTGCCCTGTT
>Ga0137461_1000059_pt1 | contig 21809 bp, 18 predicted proteins | sample EasRivERMGT746_2_FD_104650 | JGI IMG/M metagenome (GOLD analysis project Ga0137461, IMG submission 104650) | Soil microbial communities from meander-bound floodplain in the East River, Colorado, USA - East River MetaG ERMGT746_2 | ecosystem: Environmental > Terrestrial > Soil > Floodplain ... | reverse complement strand
GAATACCTATTGATTTAAGATTACCGCTCATTTTTCAGGTGATTCTAAAATACAACTATGAACTTGCTGCTGAATATATTGACATTCCTATTGGAACTATAGCCTCAAGAATTTTCCGTGCAAGAAAATGGATATTTAATGAGCTAATCACCGGCAATAAAATTAATGAATCTCAGCCTAAACTTGACTATAAGGAAATGAAATTCATTTCTGCAGAAACTGATGGCGAAAAGTTAGAAAAGGGAACCTTCAGCTTGAATAACTTTTCCAATGAACTGATTATTCAACAGATAATTAAAAAAATACTCGAAATACATTTGAATCCGGTCGAGGCTCCAGGACGGATAAAGTCAAAATTTAAACGAAAAATAAAGAAACTGATAAGAAAAAGAGAGTAGAGCATCCGGAAATGATCAACTTTTAATCCTGCACCGATTCCAGTAAGGATACTACGCATCTGTTAAAATTTATTTATTCCTGATTAGCTTAAATAAAAGTTAAAAATAAACTTTTTAGAAAAGATTGGTATAACTCCGTTAAATTATGTTGCTTATGGAGGAGTTAAGTGATAAATTTACAGCTCGCTTTATTCTCAAATAATTTTGAAACGATGGCACGATTAAAAAACATAGAAGCATTTTGTAATTCCTGCAATACGGTTCAAAAAATGGAACTTGGCAGTGAAGTAACAGGCAAAGAAAGTGGAAACTGGAAGTGGGCAAAATGTAAAAAGTGTAAACATACAATGGTAATTGATGTTTCCGAAAATATGCTTTCATCTAAGATATCTCTCGAAGGAATTGAAAACGAAGACAGCACAGTTTATTCACCTTCAAAATCATATAAAGTCGGTGACCCGATTTATCATAAAGACTGGGATGACTTTGGAAGAGTTGTTTCCAAGGAAACACTTTCAACCGGTCAAAAATCTATTGCAGTTGAGTTTCAGAAATCAGGTTTAAAAAAATTAATAGAATCATTAAATAATTAATAACCCGGAAAGAGGTGAGAAATATTGGTTGGTATATCAATTGGCGAAAATGAATCCATTGATAAAGCTCTTAGAAGATTTAAGAAAAAGTATGAAAGATCAGGAGTTCTTAAAGAGTTTAAGAAAAGAACTTTTTTTGTAAAACCTTCAGTTAAAAAGCGAATGGAAAAAATTAAAGCTGTCAGGCGTGCACAACGTCCTGAGATATTCTGATTTTCAGCCCCCTAACCGGGGCTTTTTTATTTAAGATGAATAACAGGTTCGATTATTTCAGATTCTTTTTCTTTTGAATAATGTTTCTTCAAATGCTTTATTATAACATCATACGCCTGATCGATACTATTGCACATAGTGAATAGATTCAAATCATCCTGGTTTACAACTCCATACTCAACAAACTTATCAAAATTGATTACACTTTTCCAAAATTTTTCATCATAGATCACAACTGCAAGTTTCTTCCGGATTTTATCGGTCTGAATTAATGTTAAAACTTCAAACAATTCATCTATTGTACCAAAACCACCAGGAAAAATTATTAGTGCTTTTGATAAATATGCGAACCAGAATTTTCGCATAAAGAAGTAATGAAATTCGAAACTCAAATCCGGGGTTACATACTTATTCACATATTGCTCAAAAGGAATGCTGATATTTAATCCGATTGAATAACCGCCGGCTTTTTTTGCTCCCCGGTTAGCAGCTTCCATAATGCCTGGTCCGCCGCCTGTACAAACAATAAAACGATTGGCGCTTGTTTCCAGGTTTAACGACCATTCAGTTATCCTTCTGGAAAGCTCGACTGCATCTTCGTAATACTTTGACATCTCAACCGATAACTGAGCTTCTCTCAGCTTTTTTGCAAAGTCAGGAGTTGATTTTGGATCTTTCGATTTGAAATCTGTATAAATTTTAATTGCGTCGTGCTTTGATTTCAATCTAGCTGAGCCAAAGAAAACAATAGTATCTACTATTTTATGTTTTTTAAATTTGCTTTTAGGGTGAAGATATTCTGTAAGTATCCTGATCGATCTGCCATCAGAAGAATTTAAGAAATCCGGGTTTTCGTAAGCTTTTTTTGGTTTATGATTTTTTGCCATGCCTGGTTAACATTATTAATTGATATTGATGAATTAATTTTAAAAATCTCCGCAGAGGAGTTTTGTGGCTTATTATTTATTGAGTGAAAGTTATATATTTACAACCAAAAATTGATCACTAAGATATTATTTAAAGTAAATATTATATCTTATCAAAGATACTTTTAATCAATGGTTTATCAAATAAAATTAATATTCGAGCACCGGCAAGTTATTCATGACAAAAGCAATCATTAAAACTTCAGTTCTGATCCTTTTATTGTTTTCAAATATTCCTGGCAATTCCGGGGATGAAATTAAAGTAAGGATTGAAAAAGAACTCAGTAGAATCCCTTCAGGAACTACGTATGGATTAATGATTTATAACCCATTGACTCAGGATACACTGATATCAATTAATCATACCCGATCAATGATTCCTGCATCTACAACAAAACTTTTTACAACCGCAGCAGCACTTGAAATAATGGGTGGTGATTACATTTTCTCAACTCAAATACTTGTCGATGATAAAGATTTTTCCGATGAAGTTGTTAATGGAAACATTTATATAAAAGGACTTGGGAACCCAATGTTCACAGATGATGATCTGGGAATTCTGGTCGATAGTTTATATAAAAGCGGTGTAAGAAAAGTTGAAGGTGATGTAATTGGTGATGACACATTTTTCGATAATATTTATACAAGAGATGACTGGATAAAGGATGAGGATGCAAACGTAACACTTCCACCGATTTCAGCACTCGTGATTGACAGAAATAAAACTGTAGTTAGAAGAAAAAAGAAAGGCAGATACAGAAATTATTTTGTCAACATTACCAACCCGCCGTTATTTGCTGCTAAAAAACTCAAGGATAAGCTTGAGCAATCCGGAATAACGGTAACGGGTGAAGCAAAATCAGATTTAACTCCATCCGCAGCGTATCTATTTAATGAATCATCGGTTGAACTTCGCGAAGTAATAAAATTAATAAACAAAAATAGCGACAACTTTACGGCAGAATGTTTATTCAAATCCATTGGTGCTATTGCAAGCGGAAAACAAGGCAATTCACTTTATTCAACACAAGCAATAGTAACATTCATTAAAGAGAATGAAATTTATGCTGAAGGAACGGCTGTTGTTGATGGTTCCGGGATTTCAAGATTTGATCAGATAACAGTTGGTGCTATGATCGGTGTTCTGGAAAAAATGTATTTCGACATGAAACACTTTGATGATTTTATTAATTCAATGAGCATTGCCGGTATAGATGGCACGTTAGATTCAAGAATGAGAAATACTCCGGCTTATAATAACTTCAGAGGGAAAACAGGAACACTAAACGGTGTATCCTCGATATCCGGCTATCTTACTACGGAAGATGGTGATGACTACATTGTAGGGATGATATTCGAATTTACAAGAGGCGGATCGAATACTTTTCGAAACATTCAAGATAATATCATAGAAATTCTCGCTGGCTGGAAAAATGAAAGCCCTGATTCAATTGAATACCAGGGCTTACATGGTCTTGATGACTAATTTCTAATTCTTGTCATTCACCTTCCGTTTGCGGTGGCAATTGATTCTGCTGGGGAAGAGTAGGAGTCTCCGGAACAGTTTGCCTCCCGGTTTGCTGAATAATACTTTTTTGTTCCTGTGTTACTTTACCCGGAAGGAAAAATAGATTTATCACTATCGCCAAAATTGCGACTATTCCAGCAAGCCACCAGGTTGCCGTGCTTAGAAAATCGGCAGTTCTTCTCGAACCAAACATAGCTCCCATGTTTCCGGCACCTCCAAAAGTACCTGCTAGTCCGCCGCCTTTACTTGATTGCATAAGCACGGTTAATATAAGCAGAACTGCTGCAATTGCTGTCACTGATACTAATATTGTGTACATAATTTTATTTCTCCTTTAATTTGTAGCGGGGGAGGGATTCGAACCCCCGACACGTGGATTATGATTCCACTGCTCTAACCAACTGAGCTACCCCGCCCAATTGAGGTTGCAAATATAGTCACTGAAGGTAATAATTTCCAAAAAAGAAATTCGGTTGTATTAATATTAACTAACTTTTTCATTTTCCCTCATTGCTTTCCATAGGGCATCAAGCAGATTTTCCAGTCCATACCCAGTTACAGATGAGAAGACCAATGGTTTCTTTTTAATTCCTTTCAAACCAAGCCGGGAAAGTTTATTCAACTTCTGTTCATCGCATAAGTCAGCTTTAGAAAGCGACACCAGTATTTTCTTTTTTGTCAATTTATCGCTGTAACTTTTCAATTCATTGAACAGAATTTTATAATCTTTTTCATAATTTTCAGATGTTGATTCAATCAGAAAAAGAATTATTCCTGTTCTTTCGATATGCTTTAAAAATTTATGGCCGAGACCTTTGCCTTTATGTGCTCCTTCAATTATCCCCGGAATATCTGCCACAGTAAAAGTTTCAAAATCCTTATACTTTACAATTCCTAAATTTGGCTCAAGCGTTGTAAATGGATAATCGGCAATTTTAGGTCGTGCTGAAGAAATATTTGAGATGAGTGTTGATTTACCTGCATTGGGAAATCCTACCAAACCAACATCTGCAATTAACTTTAATTCGAGAATTACTTTTTTAAATTCACCTGGTCTACCTTCTTCGGCGAACCGTGGGGCTCTGTTCGTTGGAGTAGCAAAATTACTATTACCCTTTCCACCTTTTCCTCCCCTTACAATGACAACTTTTTTTTTGTCATTTTCAAGATCGAATAATACTTCACCAGTTTTAAAATCTTTAACAATAGTTCCAACTGGAAGTTTGATAATTATATCATCTCCGCTCTTGCCGTCTTTGAGGGAACTACCGCCAATTTGTCCATCAGCCGCTGAATATTTTTTTTTATAACGGAAATCAAGCAAGGTATGCAAATTATGGTGAGCTTCAAGAATCACATCCCCTCCCTTTCCTCCATTACCTCCGGCAGGTCCGCCTTTGGGAACATATTTTTCTCTACGGAAAGCCACAGCTCCGCTTCCACCATCGCCGGCTTTCACTTCAATCACAACATAGTCAATGAACATTATGACTGCCTGAAGTAATTAGAAACGGCGTTTGTGAATGTTATCGCATCTTTTGAATAATGGCTTACTTTATAGGAAGAAAATACGCTTCGTAAAATCTCTGAGGCTTCTCTGTAACCCTGACAATCCATGATCCGTTCTGCTGTGGTTACAAAATCTTCTCTGTCTCCTGAGAATACGTATGATATGATCTTTTTAATATCTTTTCTTTTGAGATAACTCAGAAGATCTTTTTTGCGGACGGGTTTTGCAAACTCTTCAACTTCAGGTTTATTTTTTTTCAATGGAGTTGATTTGGTTACAATTTTTACCTCATCCTCAGGATTTGTTATTTTACGCACTTGTGGAGGTTCAATCAGGGTTTTTGATTCAACTTTATTTTCAATTCCCCTTACTGATTGACTTTTGATTGCTTGTTCAACCGGTTTAATTACTTTTTTTTCTTCGAGAGGAGGAATTGTTTCCCGTTTTTCATCACTGAATGCTATCCGGTCTATCGTATCAAGATCCCTGTCAATCAAATCAAATTCGGATAACTTACTTTCATCCGCACCCAACTCATCTTCTGATATATCTTCACCTAATCTGTCCAGCTCATCAAATACGTCGAGTAATTCATCTTCGAGGGAGGACTCTATTCTCGGTGGTAAACTTCCATCTTCAAATTGATACGCAGCCAACTCCGTTTCCTGAGCATTAAGCTTTGAGCTCCCCTTATCCTCCACACCTGCATCCTCTTCAGCATTTTCTTCATCACCAAAAAAATCCCTGATCATTTCATCAACAATGTCTTTCTCAGGAATTACGATTTGCTGCTCCACTTCTTCTTTAGTTAAATCTTTATCCTTGGGCAGACGTCGTAATTCCTTCTTGCTGACATCATCAATGGTAAACCGTTTTGTCTCCGGCTGTTTTTCATCTGTATTTTCAAATTCGCGAAGGTCTAACGGATCATCTTTATGTGTAATTGCTTCCGCGACATCGTCTTCAAATTTCTTTAGTTCTTCATCATACATTGATAATAGTTTTTCTTCTTCCTCTGCACTTAATATTTCGCCGGTATCAGACATTTCAATTTCCTGAGCACGTTTATCGGCTAATTCTCCGATCGTGGTTTCTTCTTTATAAGTATCATCCTCAAAAACTATTTTATTAACTTTTTCCTTCAGAGTTTCTTCAAAATTTATATTTTCAGCTGTTTGCTTTTCAACAAGGCTTCTTGTAATATCTTCACCAGGTTCTGAAGGAAGATAAAGATTTCTTTTCAAATCTTCGATCGAAAATTTCTTTTTACCTCCTTCGGGAACGGTTTTTCTAAGCTTCATTAAATATTCAATAAGATTTTTTTCTTTGAGAAGAATTTCAACAGCCTGGGCCGAAACAGTTGTTTTATCAACTCCACCGATGTTAAAAAAATCACCAATCGAATTAAGTGCGTTGTCAATCAATTGTTCTGAATTAGATTTAAATAGTTCGCGGTCAATTTTATTCAGAATTAGTTCAAATTCAGTTAATGATAGTTGAACTACTTTTCTTTTAGAAAGGTATGCGCCTAAAACATTTTTTATATAATCATAGTAATAAACATATTTTAACATCACTTCCAGCTCATCAACACTGATGGAGTTTTGGTCGTTGTAAATTAATTTGATGAGCGACCATTTTGGACGAACGACAAAATTTGCATTGAATGAGACCGCCTGGATAATCAGCTTCTCAGTATCTTCGAAAGAAATCTTTTTGCTCTTTTTAATCTCGTCAGAGATTTGCAGAAAATGCTGTGAAATTTGTTTCCCGGTATAATCGAAGTAAGATTTTTGAAGAAGTTTTTTTCGGTCAGAGTATATCATATAATCAAGCTCTGCAGAAATATAACGGATTACTGTAGGATGAAGATCAGTAGCAGATAGTTTTTCAAAAGTAAAACTATTGCCAAGCTTTTTAACTTTGTTGACACAAAAGTCGCTTATAAATTTTATCTCTTTTTCAAACATTTTAAGCCGTGTATTGATTCAATGTTCTAAAATAAGAAATTCTTGGATAAAATATAATGAGGATTTGTAAAGAAATTAAACAACTTTTAACTGTAATTTTCCAGATATGGATTCAAATATCGCAAATTATTAACAAACCGGGCTATTGAGCTACTCCGGAAATTATTCAACCTAATATCCAAAACTAAACTCAGGAAGAAAAAGGGTGAGTTAACTTTAAGTTTATCCGGAAGAAATAAATATTAATTATAAGATACTTTTTCTTTATATCTCAACCTCTGCTGACCTGATTTTTGCAACAATAAAATCGTTATTCATTCTGGCAATGTTGGTAACCGAAATACCTTTTGGGCATTCAGCTTCGCACGCATAAGTGTTCGTGCAGCTTCCAAAACCCATTTCATCCATCTTTGCAACCATTGCCTGAACACGCTGATATCTTTCCGGCTGTCCCTGCGGCAGAAAAGAATACTGTGAAACTTTAGCTCCAACAAACAGCATCGCAGAAGCATTCTTACAAGCGGCAACACAGGCACCGCATCCGATACATTCTGCTGCATCCATCGCTCTTGCAGCAACATCTTTTGGAATCAGGATTTCGTTTGCATCAGGAACTCCACCTGTGTTAACTGAAATATATCCACCAGCATAAAGAACTTCATCTAATGCAGAACGGTCGACAATCAGATCCTTAAGCACAGGAAATGATTTTGCCCTGAATGGTTCAATATAAATTGTCTCGCCGTCTTTAAAATTTCTCATATGCAACTGGCAGGTTGCAATCTTCGGAATTTTTCCATGAGGATGTCCGTTTATTACTAATCCGCAGGTACCGCAAATACCTTCCCGGCAGTCACTTTCAAACGCAACAGGATTTTTTCCTTCTCGTTCGAGATTGTCGTTCAGCTCATCGAGCATTTCAAGAATCGATGCATCCGAAGAAACCGATACTTTAAATTCTTCAAATCTTCCTTTTGAAGATGATGATTCCTGTCTCCAGATTTTCAAAGTTAATTTCAAGTTATTGCTGCTCATTATTTGTAACTCCTCGTAGCTAGTTTTACATTTTCAAATTGCAGCGGTTCTTTGTTAAGATTCCATTTGCCGGGTGACTCATATTCCCATGCGGCCACGTAGGAATAATTTGCATCGTCGCGTTTTGCTTCACCATCTTCAAATTGATATTCTTCTCTAAAATGTCCGCCGCAGGATTCATTTCTGTGAAGAGCATCAACTGCCATCAACTCTCCAAGCTCAAGGTAATCCGCAACTCTTCCGGCACGCTCTAATGTCTGATTAATATCTTCATTCTGTCCAACTACTTTCACATCTTTCTTGAACTCTTCTCTTAGTTCCTTAATCTCAATAATACCTTCTTTTAATTTTTTTTCATTACGCGCCATACCGACTTTGTTCCACATTATCCTGCCGAGCTTTTTATGAATTTCATCAACTGTTTTCTTTCCATTAATTGAGAGAAGCTTTTTGATATTATCTTCAACTTCCTTTTGTGTGTTGTTGAATTCAGAATGATCAATATTTGCTTTCTCAGGTTTATCACCGGCGAGATAGTTGCCGACTGTGTAAGGCGCAACGAAGTAACCGTCAGCTAAACCCTGCATCAATGCACTTGCACCTAGACGGTTTGCACCGTGATCTGAGAAATTTGCTTCGCCTAAAATGAAGAGACCGGGAACTGTACTCATCAAATTATAATCCACCCAGAGACCACCCATAGTATAGTGAGGTGCTGGATAAATTTTCATTGGAATTTTATATGGATTTTCTCCGGTGATAGTTTCATAAACATCAAACAGGTTTCCATATCTTTCTTGAATCACGTGTTTGCCAAGACGTTTAATCGCATCCGAAAAATCAAGATAAACAGCATCACCGCCTTCAGCGCCTCTGCCTTCATCACAAACTTCTTTTGCACTTCTTGATGAGATATCTCTTGGCGACAAATTTCCGAATGAAGGATATTTCCTTTCAAGATAATAATCACGTTCATCTTCAGGAATATCATTTGCTTTCCGTGTATCTCCTTTTTTCTTTGGAACCCAGATTCTTCCGTCGTTACGCAAACTTTCGCTCATTAGAGTCAACTTAGACTGGCTTTCACCGTGAAGTGGTAAACAGGTCGGATGAATTTGTGTATAACAGGCGTTTGCAAATGCAGCTCCTTTTTTGTGTGCTCGCCAAATTGCAGTTGTGTTACAATTCATCGCATTAGTAGATAAGAAATAAACATTTGAATAGCCGCCTGTGCAAAGTAAAACTGCTTGTGCCGAATATTTTTCAATTTCTCCTGTAACTAAATTTCTACAGATTATTCCTTTTGCCTGGCCATCAATCACAACAAGCTCGAGCATTTCACGCTTTGTAAAAAGTTTAACCTGACCTTTACCAATTTGCCTGTTTAATGCACTGACAGCTCCAAGAAGCAACTGCTGACCGGTTTGCCCTCTTGCATAAAAAGTTCTTGAAACCTGCGCACCACCGAAAGATCTGTTATCAAGTAATCCTCCATACTCTCTTGCAAACGGAACTCCCTGTGCAACACACTGGTCAATGATACTTCCGCTAACTTCCGCAAGACGATAAACGTTTGCTTCACGTGCACGGAAGTCTCCGCCTTTCACTGTATCATAAAATAATCTGAAAATAGAGTCACCATCATTCTGATAATTCTTAGATGCATTTATACCACCCTGTGCTGCAATGCTATGAGCTCTTCTTCCACTATCGTGAAAAGTAAATGCCTTCACGTTATATCCGAGTTCCCCAAGACTTGCAGCAGCGGAAGCACCGGCTAATCCGGTTCCAACAACAATAATATCATACTTTCTTTTATTGGAAGGATTGACAAGCTTCATATTGAACTTATGATTTGACCACTTTTCAGCAATGTCGCCAGCAGGTATTTTTGAATCGAGTTTGATCATTTCAGTTCCCTCCGAAGAAAAATAAAAAGTAAATCGGTATCGAAGCGAAGCCAACAGCCATAACAACAGCGTATAGTGTACCGAGAGATTTTACAATTGGTGTATATCTTTTATGGGTCCACCCGAAAGTCTGGAATACACTCTGAAATCCATGATTTAAATGAAATCCTAATAAGATAACCGCGAGCACATAGAACAAAGAGTAGACAGGCATTTGTAAAAAGTTAACAACTATATCAAAATATTTATGCTCGTCGGCTAAACCTTCAGGATCAAAGAAATTAAATCTGTAAAAAAATGTTGCAAGATGAATTACTAAAAAAATAAAAACTATGCTTCCGGTATGAACCATTGTTCTGGAAAAGATCGAGCTGTTTTCTGAACCCGTGCTCACTTTATTATTGATAGGTTTTGCTTTTTTATTTTCATACCAGAGCTTTATTCCGTTGTAAATATGAAAAAGAAAAGCCAGGAGGAGAACTATTTCAATCACTCTGATAAGTGGCTTTACGACATCCAGCGCAAGTACATAAGTGTTAAAAGTTTCGGCACCAAAAAACAGTGTGAGGTTACCGATTAAATGAACTATCAAAAAAATTATAAGGAAAGAACCCGTAATTCCCATTACGAATTTCTTCCCGATTGATGATTTTGTGAATTTTAAAAACCAGCCCATTAAAAACTCCTTCTTAACTCGTTGCTTATAATCTGATGAGTAGATTTTTTCCGATGAGAAATATTTTGGGGTTCGATAAAATGATGAAAGCACACGTGAGTAAACATCAACTGGATTGGAACAATAATTAACATATTGAATTATTTTACGGATTAAACATATCAATTAGCATCACGAAAATCAATTTGGGTGTAGTAAACAATTATTTTACAAATCCATATTGATTTTTATTCTTATTAAGACTAAGTTTAGATAAGCATGGTAAAATTTTATTCATCACAAAAAAGTTTATCCAATGAAAAAAATCTGTACTTCATCGCTAATCGTGTTTTTCATTTCGCTGATGTTTTATACCAATCTTTCATACTGTCAAAAAACAGAGGACAGCATATCAGCTGACTTATTTGTAGCAGATACTGACACTCTTATTAAAACATACGACTTCCCACAAATCGATATAATCGGAGGGAAACCTTCCCTGCTAAATCGGATACCGGGTTCAGCTGCAATTATATCTAACTCGTCTTTAAATAATATCAAACCCTTCACCGGAAATGAAATGTTCAGAGAAGTATCCGGGATAAATGTCGTCGATGAAGAAGGTGCAGGTCTTCGTGCAAATATAGGTCTCAGAGGATTGGATCCGGACAGAAGCCGAACTGTGCTGATGATGGAAGACGGTGTTCCGGTTGCGTTAGCTCCATATGGAGAACCGGAAATGTACTATACCCCTGCAATTGACAGAATGGAAAGTATTGAAATTCTTAAAGGAAGCGGTTCCATTTTATACGGTCCTCAGACAATAGGAGGCGTTATAAATTATATCACAAATAATCCACCGCTAAGTTCCAAATTAACTTTAAATCTTAAAGGCGGTGAAAATGGTTATTTATCTGGTCAGCTTGGATACGGAACTTCAATTGACAATACCGGATTTTATGTTGGAATACTTCATAAGAGGGCTGATAATATCGGTGTAACAAACTTCGAGGTGAGTGATATTACAGCGAAAATAAAATTTCAGACTTCGGAAAATTCATATCTGGGACTCAAGTTCAGCTTATACGATGAACTATCCAATTCAACTTATATTGGTCTAACTCAATCGATGTATAACAATCAAGAATATTATACTGTCATCGCTCCAAATGACAAATTAGATATCCGGAGATACTCAGCAAGTTTAACTCATGATTATATTTTTTCTGAAAATGCTTTTTTAAGGACTACAGTTTATGGATACACAACCACAAGAAATTGGCTGAGACAGGATTTCAGCAGAAGTCCGGTCTCAAACGGAACCGGAGTTGTCTTTGGTGATACTGCTGTTACCGGTGGAGCAATCTATATGCGAAACTCGACTGCTAATAGAGACAGGCAATTTGAAGTTGCAGGCATCGAACCAAGAATACACTATAACTATTTTATCGGTGAGTTCAGAAATGAACTTGAAGGTGGAATACGACTCCATTATGAAAGAGCATTCGAGCAAAGAATTGATGGTGAATCTGCGGATGCCCAATCAGGTAATTTGAGAGCGGATGAAATCCGGACAGGATATGCCGGAAGCATTTTTGCACAAAACAGAATTTTTATCAACAATAAACTGACTGTGATTCCTGGTTTAAGACTTGAGCAGTTTAATTACGAACGCGATATTTTCAGAATAAATTATACAGATACAAGCATCACCAATAAAGATGATGTTTTTGCAGCGATACCCGGTTTAGGAGTTAATTATAATCTAGATAACTTCTATTCCATTTTTGCCGGCGTACATAGAGGTTATGCACCTCCAAGAGTTAAGGATGCAATTTCAAACGGTGGAGAAGCAATGCAGCTTGATGCCGAGCTAAGCTGGAATTACGAATTAGGAATAAGAGCTCAGTTAACTTCTTTCTTATATTTTGAGACAACTGGATTTTTACTCGACTTTTCAAACCAGATTATTCCCGTTTCTGAATCTTCAGGAGGAAGCGGAACTGGTTTGGTAAACGGCGGAGAAACGATACATCGCGGAATTGAAGGAACTATTCGTTTTGATTTTCAACAAATATTCCGAAGCGATTTCCAGCTTTCTCTTATCACAAGTGCTACATATAGCGATGCAATTTACAGCAGTGACAGATTTATTACAGTAAACGGCGAATCAGTAAACATTAGAGATAACCGGCTTCCGTATGCACCTGAATTTACATTTTCAGGAAGAATATTCTTTAATGTTCCTTCGGGATTTGGATTGCAGTTTGCAGCAAATTATGTCGGTAAACAATTTACTGATCAGTTGAATTTGATTGAACCTTCAGCAGATGGACAAACAGGACAGATGCCATCTTTCGTCTTGATGGATGTTACTGGAAGTTATTTAATTTCTCAGCTGAACTCCTCATTTTTTATTTCAGTAAAAAATCTTTTTGATGAAAGATACATTGCAAGTAAAAGACCTCAGGGAATTAAAGTCGGAATACCTAGAATGATTACTGCAGGAATTGATATCACGCTATAACCCTAATTAGAATTATTTCATTTTACTTACGAATAGAAACCGGTGAAAGCCGGTTTCGTTTTTCTTCCACGCCTTTAACATCTGCTTAATATTTAACAATAGCAGAAGATTACATTTTTCATCCCATTAGTCACCATTATTAATCTCAAATCACTATTTTACTTTAGCAAATTTCTATTTTTAAATATCTCAAATGAATAAAACACTCCATAAAATTTATATCGGATCTTTTTTCGTAATCGGAATTGCTGTTACAATATTGCTGGCAATCAATGGATTTGAATATTACAATACATCGCTAGAAGAAAGATTTTTCAATCCAAAGCACACTTCGCTTAAACCAAGCGGCAACTGGGGTCATGGATTCGGTATAATAGGAACTATAATGATGATCGTTGGTGTTTCAACTTATATGATTCGAAAAAGATATCGTAAGCTGTTCAGTTTTGGTTATCTTAAACATTGGCTCGAGTTTCATATATTTCTTTGTACCGTCGGACCAATTCTCGTCTTATATCATACAGCGTTTAAATTCGGTGGAATAGTTTCAGTCAGTTTTTGGAGTATGGTTTTAGTCGTTTTGAGCGGTGTGATTGGAAGATTCATATATGTGCAGATTCCAAGAACAATCCAGGGGAAAGAGTTGAGCATTCAGGAACTGAATAATTTAAAAGCAGAGGAATCACAGAAAGTAAGAAGAGTTTTGAGTGAAGATACAATGGCTCTTTCCGAATTTGAAAAAATGGCTTCCACGGATCGGTATAAAAATTTTCAACTCACACATGCAATTGGATTTTTCATTAAAGATTTTTTTAATATCCGTAAAGTATTGAATCAGCTCAATCAAAATTTAATGCTAAAATCAATTCCAAAATCTGAAAGAGATGAAATTCTTAAAGCCGCAAATGCAGAAATTATAATTGCCAGGAGAATAGGACTGCTGCGTACATTCCATAAACTCTTCCACTACTGGCACATTGCTCATTTACCCTTCGCAATTACTATGTTTGTAATAATGCTGATTCATGTTGCGGTTACAATAATTTTCGGATATAAATGGATATTTTAAAAGGAAATAAAATGAAGTTTAAACCAATTTATTTATATGGCGTCGTACTTGTTGCTGCTGTAGTACTTCTATTCTTTTTCTCCCGGGGCAAAGATTCAAATCTGGATCCTAAGACAACAAATTTGCAAAATGAAAACATTCCTGACGATGGTATCCACAATCAATTGAAGATGCCGGAGTCAAATCCAACGAAGGATAATGTTACTGAAAATTTCCATAAGAGGATGGGTGAACTAAAGCAGGCGGTTGAGAATAATCCTAATGATACTTTAAAGCTGAAAGAGTACGCAGACTTTCTTGCTGCAGCACATAAAACTGAAGAAGCAATCCGGATGTATGATAGAATTCTGAAAATTAATCCGAAGAGAACTGATATATATTTTTCTATCACGCTGCTCTATTACAACGAAAAAGATCTTCAGAAAGCGGAAGAGTATAACGAGAAAGTTTTAATGTATGATCCAACAAACTCAATGGCATTATATAACAGAGGTGCTCTTGCAGCCACTCGGGGTGATAAAGAAAAAGCCAGAACGATCTGGGAAAAAATTGTTAAGGACGATCCGGATTCTGAAGTAGGAAATCTGGCCAAGCAATCACTAACAAGATTGTGAACGGTAAGCACTTCAAGCACTCAAAAAATAATTTTTAATTTCCAAAACCGGCAGGTTCAATACTGCCGGGAAAAATTTGGAAAGACTTTGCACGTTTTTCAGCAGGAAATGTTTTATAAGCTAAAACATTTTCAAATACTCTGAGATGTTCCATTGCAGAAAATTCCCATTTGAATCCACGCACTCTAACTAAACCACGTTCGATTAACTTATTCCTGAGATTAGTATTTTCAACTAATTCAACTATAGCATCGGCAATTGAATTTGTGTTATAAGGATCAATATATAACGCAGCCCCACCGCATACTTCAGGAATACAGGATGTGTTTGAAACTATAACAGGGCAGCCGCAAGCCATAGCTTCAATCGGCGGTAAGCCAAATCCTTCGTATAAGGTCGGTGATACCAGCAGGGATGCCCTGCTCATGATTTTAATTTTTTCTTCTTCGCTCACATTCTCTTTGAAGATAATTCTATTTAATACTGCTTTGCTAAGATTGGTTTTTTTTATTTCACTATCGAGCGCTTTTCTGTCATCACTTATAACTACAAGATCTTTATTAATTTTTTTATGGATCATTGAATAAGCTGTTAACAATGCCCCTATGTTTTTCATTTGATTAATTCTGCCTACATAAAGAATATAATTATCTTTTTCCCACATTACACTTTTTACTGAATTAGCTTGAAAAGTATTTGCACCATTATGAATTGTTTTGACCCTCTCATCCTGCAGATTAAAAATATTCATCAGCAATTCTTTTGAATGATAGGATGGTGTCAGAATGTACCTGGCATTCGACAAACCATATTTTAAAATCAGTTTGAAATAGAAATACTGTTTCTTATGATACTTCTTAAAAAGAAGCGGGATGACATCATGTACGGTAACAATCTGATTGGACCGAAAGAAATTAATTTCCAGCTGGCTTGTGTTGAATTGAAGATAATCCCGGTATTTCAATGAAATTAAATTTGAAAATATCAATCGCAGCATATGCCCCTTAAATCTGTTGTCAGGTGATATTATTGAACTTACCCATTTCAGTCTGAAATTTTCAGGAAAATTAATTTCGTCAATATTCCTTTTAGCGCTGTTGTTCAGATAAACAATAAAGTTTAAATCGGTTTTCAGTTTTGAAATTTCTTTCAGAATGTTCAATGAATAAACGCCGATGCCCTGGAATTTATACCCGATATTTGTTGCATTAATTATTACTGTGTTTGACGGATCTTGTTTAAACATAGTCTTTCACCACTTTCAAATTAACCTGTTACTACCAGTTTTAAATTATTTTCGGAATTACGATAAGCTTCAGCAACTTCAAATGGATTTCCGTCCAATATTATCTCACCATTATCAACCCATATAAGCCGGTTTGACTGAGTGATAAGGAAATCAAGGTTATGTGAAACAAAAATTGTTGTAGTTCCCTTCTCCATCAACTTTTGCATTCTGCTGTTACATTTTCGCATAAAGAACTCGTCGCCGACACCAAAAACTTCATCAATCATCAGAACTTCCGGCTCTATATCGGTGGCAATTGCAAAAGCGAGTCTTGCAAACATTCCTGAAGAATAATTTTTAACCGGTTCATCAATAAAATCTCCGAGCTCTGAAAATTGAATTATGCTTTCGAGTTTGTTTTCAATCTCTCTCTTTGTGTAACCGATAAGATAACCTGCGAGGTAACAATTCTCTCTTCCTGAAAGGTCCGGCTGGAAGCCGATGCCGAGTTCGAGCAGCGGAGCAATATGATAATTATTTATTTGATGAATGCTGCCACTGGTTGGTATAATCACTTTGCATAAGACCTTGAGCAAAGTAGATTTTCCGGCGCCATTCCTTCCGATTATGCCAATGTGCTCTCCTGATGAAATTTTCAGATTTATGTTTTTAAGTGCATGAATTTTTTCAGTCTTAGCTGATTTTAATTTTGCACCAATAGTTTCTCTTAAGCTTCTCCGCTGGATAGCATGCTTTTCGAATTCAACCCAAACATTTGTTAATTCGAATATTAAATTGTTTTTCATATCAGACATAGAAATAAAATTTAGATTTATATTTATTTACGAGGTGAATACCAAGCATTAAAAATATTAATGCAAAACCAAAGGAGATTATCCAGTCACTTGCTGCAGGCCATGCAGCTTCATATATCGGTTTCTGAAAAAGTGATGCTAAATAAGTTACCGGGTGAAACTCCATGATTTGTGCCTGCAAAGAACCCGGTTCAAAAATGTTGCTGTTAAAAAGTATCGGTGAAGTAAAAAAAGCAAGCGTCAGAAGCATTTGAACAAATGGCTTCACATCCCTAAAAAAAGTGTAAAGCACCGAACAGCACAATCCGAAGCCAAGTCCAAGCATTGCCCAGGGAATTATTGACAAAGGAAGAATTATCAAATGGATTGTCCATTCCTCCTTAAGAAAAATAAATAAAGCAAAGGCCACTGTGATGGAAAATAGAAATTCAAAACTTGCTGTTACCCACCTGTTGAATGCGAAGGCATACGGAGACACGTACATTTTTTTAATCAGCCATTCTCCGCCAACAATAGATTCCATAACCAGGTTTACAGTTTTTTCAAAGTATCTCCACGGAATCAAAGCACTAAACAGAAACACTGCATAATCACTTATGTTCATCCTGTTGATCACGGAAAACACAAGACTGAGTATGACGAGAAATAGAGCCGGCTCCAAAAAATTCCACGCATAACCTAAGGCAGTGTACCGGTATTTGGTTTTTAACTGGCTCTTTGCAAGATGCCATGCAAATCTGAATGAAGGTGTATCAATATTTTGTATTGTAAACATGTTTTTATTGAATTAATTAATGTTTGAAATTCCAATTAACTTTTTTAATGAAAAATTCTCAGTCTTTACAGGTTTACTGGAAATCGAAATATGTTTGATTGAACAGCTGCCTGATTTCATATTTGCCAGTATTGCATAAACATAATCTTCATCCAGCTCAATATTTATTTGTTCAATTGTGTTTGAAGCAGCTCTTAGTTCAACATCTTTTTCATAAATACATTTCACATTACCTGAATTCAGAACGGAATAACTGTGCAATCTCAGGTTAATCACAACGGGTTCAGAAATATTTTCATCGGAGGTTTCGATGTTTACAAGAAAGGAACGTGAATGATTTTCGAACCAGAAATAATCAGTATGAAAAATCGATTTGTTCTGATGCCGGTTTAAGGATGGAGTTGTAAAAAATTCTGCGTGATCTATACAGAAAGGAGAAATACCATCAGGAAGAGATGAAAATGGATTTATCGTGACTTCGCTTGATTTTAATTTATCCTGAAATTTTATTATGCCGTCTTTTAAAAATTTATCGCTTGACGAGTAATTAATAAACTCTACTTTTTTCTTTTCCACATTCCCGGTTTTTTTTCTCAACACAAATAATATTGAAGTGAACGGGTATTTACCTCTCATTAATGAAACATGGGATAGTGTGCTATCCAGGTTCCCAAGCAAATTTTCTTTAGCTGGAATTAACATGTTTTTAATGTTTGAAGGCATAGGAAGGTTTGCTTCGTGATTGTTTAGAAATACATCAGGATTGATTTCAGGAGTTAATTTTATAGTGTCTATAATCTTTGCAAGGTATTCAGGCGAGAAAATATAGTTGTTCGGAGCTTTGATTGTTGTTTTTCCAAACTGAAACTCAGTAGTAAAAACATAGACACCGTCTTCTTTCAGACACCTGAAGACTTCATCGAAATGCTGAACAAAATCATCAAAGTCACCGATGTGTTCAACTGCACAAGAGGAATAACAAAAGTCAAATGTATTATCTTCAAACTGAAGATTTCTCATATCCATCCTCATTGCTGTAATTTTGCTTTCATCAACTTTGAATGGTTTGCTGTTAAGAATGAACTCAGTCGGATCACCTGTCCGGGCGCAATCCCAGCTTGTGTTCTCATCATATAAATCAGTTACTATAAGTTTCCTGACATAGTTTGAAATTGAATACAATACCCTTTCATTTCCGCCACCGACAGACAGCCCAGTTTTATCTTCAGTTAGAAATCCATATTTCTTCAGCGCAAGAAATATCATGGCAAATTCCCACTGCTTCCTGTGGAAACGTGCATTCTCTTTTAATTCTTCCAGAACAACCTGGCTGAATTCAGGATCAAACCAATCACCTGCATCGCAAATTTTACTTAGAGTTTTCATTTTTTATTCTTTCCATCATTTTTGATAATTCATTTGTTACCTGGCTTACACTGATACTTTCCATGCAAACGCTGTTTCTCATTCCTGTCAGTTTGCAAGGTATTGATTCGTTCCTCCAGCACGGAACGCAGCCTAATTGATCACGGAGATCTATATAGACACAATTGGCATAATGTTTTGTTCTCACCTTTCCATCGATCGGTCCGAAAAGAGCAATCGTTGGTTTGTCAAAAGCCGCTGCAAAATGTATGAATGAAGAATCTGGACCAATTATCACATCACATTTGTTCGCAAGGCTGAACGCATTTCTTAAAGACAATGAATCAATTTTAATTACATTTTCAAAATCATATCCTTTTATTTTCTGGCTGTCGAAAACAATAACAGTATGAGTTGAAGAAATTTCCCTTACAAGTTTTTCAATGTGCGGATAATCCCTGTATCTTTCATCAGAATGAATCTGAACTCCGATAACAGTTTTACCATTAAGCCTGAATGATTTCCAAAATTCGTGTGCAAATTCAAGTTCATTTTCAGTGAAATAAAACCCTGGTTTCAGATTCATCCTCAGCGAGCGGAATCTGCTTAATCCAAGTCCATTTGCAAAAAGAGTAATACGGCTTTTCTTTACTTTAGGTGATGTTCTGCTTTCAACTCTTGCAGCAGGACAATCGGAAAGATTAAACCATTTACTGTAAGAGAAATGAGAGAAAATTTCTTCTTCTATATCGATCAGCTTTACATCTTTATTGTTCTCAAACACTGGGAAATATCTTTTAGGAATCGCGAGATGAATTTCTCTTTTTGGATATTTTCTTTTCAATTCGCGAAAACCCGGAGTCATCATTAGTAAATCACCGATACCACCCATCGCACGCGTGACTAATATATTTTTACTCTTTAACGGAGCGGTTATTGTATTTGTTTGATTTACAATTCTCAGACTGTCCGAGTTTTCAAAAATGTTCTCTGCCATCACCGAAGTCAGGTATGCAAAATCTTTAGCTTTAATTACGTAGTTCAGAAAATAAATTAATCCAAGAAGAACTTGCTTGCTGATTTTATTTATGAATGACAATTTGATTTTTCCGAAATTAGGAAGCTTGAGGTAAGTCCAGTGAATCAGATAAAGTAATTTATTAGAGACCTGCAATTTATCTGAAATTAATAATCGGAATGAATTTCCATATGTGAGACGAATCTGCAAAACAAATTTTCTTCTTAAATCAAGATTTGTATAGAAATGGCGAAGACCCATAAATAAAATATCCGAGTAAGATTTAATTCTTCCGGCTTTGATCAGCGTCTGGCTAAGAGTAAAGAGTATTTCCGGGATTTGATTCCGGTTCGTGATTAAGTACGGATGCTTTGCAAGCTGGTCAAGGTATTCTAATGATTTTTCAACATTACCTTTTTTACTGTAAATGAGTGCAAGTTTGTTGTAAACATCAATTTTGAGTAAAGGATATTTTGAAACACCTTTTGCTATAGTTTTTTGAAGGTAATCATTTGCAATATCAATTTCAGACAAATGAATAAATACTTCAGCTGCCGAAATTAATGAATCGAATAGTTCCTTAGAGTTATTGCCCTCTTCGTCACAGTATTTGATAAACTCGTTCAATAACTGAATTAAAAATTGCTTTTCAATCCTGATTGAATCGTGATTATAAATGTTCTTGAATTTATTTATTTTTTCTATTGAAGCCCAGATTGCCTGGTTCAGTACATCCTTATTAAAATATTCAATCCAATTAATTTCCGGAATTTCTCTTAATGCTGAGTACACAAGTTCATACTGGCCTGTGTATGCCATATATGAAAGCTCTTCTGTTGATACTTTTTTGAGCGGCGCTTTGTGAATATAGTTCAGCATTTGATTAGTGCTGTGCATTAATAAATCCGGTTTTAAAATTCTTTTTTATGATTTTGATAATAACTTTTTCTATCGGTAATTTTTTCAAGTTTTAAAGAATTTTCTGAGTTGTCCCCTAGCTATAGCAGGTGATTACTCAGAATTTGTATGCCCTCAATTTTCAGGGTTGTTTAACTTTTATCAATAATTTACTTGTATATAGTAGTGCGTGATCAGGATACATCGTGACATGGGAAAAATTTATCCCGTAATTCAACATGACGGATTAGTGAATTAGGTTTGTGGGCTTTGCAGAAGAGATGAATAGAAGAGGATTAAGCTGTCCGGCGATTTAAGAAATATCTTAACGAAAAATAAATTATCAGGATAGCCGCAAGGAGGTATACAAATGTTAATTGAAATGAACCGGAAGATTCCAGGTTTAACTCAACAGGATTGCCTGCTAAAATAAAAGGTGACCAGTAATATGGATTGGCGGAATGATTTTTAATGAATGATAATTTTGCATTACGTAAAGCTTCCGGTTTACTCATTCCCTGCATAAGATAGCCGTAAAAACTTTCCATAAAGATAGAAGTATATTTATCGCTCACATCCCAGAGCGAAACCACGATGCTGTTTGCACCGGCTTCAAAAAAAGCTTTCTGCATCCCGATTACTCCTTCGGCTTCATCAATCTTTCCAAGCCCGGAACGGCAGGAACTTAAAACCACCAGGTCAGTGTTAAGATTTAGTCCAAGGATTTCATCAGCCTCTAAATAACCATCGTCTTCATTATCTG
>Ga0137461_1000058_pt1 | contig 21898 bp, 22 predicted proteins | sample EasRivERMGT746_2_FD_104650 | JGI IMG/M metagenome (GOLD analysis project Ga0137461, IMG submission 104650) | Soil microbial communities from meander-bound floodplain in the East River, Colorado, USA - East River MetaG ERMGT746_2 | ecosystem: Environmental > Terrestrial > Soil > Floodplain ... | reverse complement strand
CTCGTCGGCGATTAGAAGCGAAGGATTGCACGACAAAGCCATCGCGATCATGACGCGCTGGCGCATGCCGCCGGAGAGCTGGTGCGGATAGGAATCGACGCGCGACTCCGGGTCGGCGATCTTCACCAAGCGCAGCATGTCGATGGTCTTGGCACGGGTCGCTTGTTTGTTTAATCCCTGATGCAGCTTGATCGCCTCGCCGATCTGGTTGCCGACGGTAAACACCGGGTTGAGCGAGGTCATCGGTTCCTGAAAGATCATCGAGATCTCGTTGCCGCGGATCTTGCGCATCTCCTCGTTACCGAGCTTGAGCAGATCCTTGCCGCGGTAAAAAATCTCGCCGCCGACGATTTTTCCCGGCGGCGACTGGATCAAACGCATGATCGACAGCGAAGTCACGCTCTTGCCGCAACCCGACTCGCCGACCAAACCGAGCGTCTTGCCCTCGGCGATCTCGAAGCTGATGCCATCGATGGCGCGCACTTCGCCTTCGGGGGTGAAAAACGATGTCTGGAGATTTTTGACTTGGATGAGATCAGCCATGGTGGCGAAGTCGATGTTGTATGCCTAAAACTTTCTCGGCTTGGGCAAATTCTCTGACGTGCCGTCGGCGCAGTGGTAAACCGATAAGAAACTATCTCACCACGAAGGCACGAAGGTCACGAAGGGTTCGGATAACCAAAACTCCGGCCTTCGTGCTCTTCGTGTCCTTCGTGGTGAAAGCTCTTTCCCATTCGGTTGCGGCTCTGCCCCGCTGGGTTACCTCACGTTGTACGGCCTCCGCGCACACGATTCAACATGCGCGGGTCCAAAATATCGCGAATTGCATTTCCCATAGCATTAAATCGTCAAACTGCCAAGATGAAGCGTTGGCACCGATCGAACCACTGCCAAGGAGGTTGTCATGGGCCGAATCAAAAATCTCGATGAAATCAAAGCGATGATCCGCGCGCGCACCGGCAAGCGCAACACCTTTCGCCACGCCAAGATGGGCGATGTCGAATCGGTCCTAGCCAATCTGACCAGCAAAGATCCCGAGCTGTGGGCCCAACAGTGGTCGCGCATCGCCAAACCGCACGAAGAGCAAGGCGCGCAGTTCGAAAAAGATGGCAAATTCCAAGAAGCCCGCGCAGCCTACGTCCAAGCCTACGCCTACTACGCGACCGGACGCTACCCGACACCGCACACGCCTGGGAAGATAGAATGCTTTCGCAAAAGCTTAGAAGTCTACGAGAAAGCCGGCAAGTATTTCGCGCCGCCGCTGGAAAGAATCGAGATCAACTCCGCCGTCGGCAAAATTCCGATCTACGTCCGTGTGCCGAAGGATGGGCAAAGACATTGCATCGTAATTAACTTCGGCGGCATCGACTCGTTCAAAGCCGAAAGCTACGAATATGACGAAGGCTTGCAGAAGGCGGGAATGGCGAGCTGCGCCGTCGACATGCCCGGCGTTGGCGAGTGTCCGATCAAAGCCTCGCCCACCGCCGAGTCAATCTTCAGCGCCGTGATCGATTATTTGGAAACGCGGCCTGATGTCGATTCGAAAAGAATCGCGATCATGGGCCGCAGCTTCGGCGGCTACTGGTCGGCCAAGATGGCCCACGTCGAAGCCAAACGCTTGCGCGCAGCGATCGTCTGGGGCGGCGGCGTGCACTATTTTTTCCAGGAAGACTGGCTGCGCGAATCGACCAACGCCGAAAGTTATCTGATGGACCACGACATCGCCCGCTGCCGCTTGTTCGGCGCGGAAAAATTCGACGACCTGTTCAAACCCTGGTCGCAACTCTCGCTCAAAAACCAAGGCTGGCTCGACAAACCATCCTGCCCGATGCTCATCGTCAACGGCAAGGAAGATCTGCAAACGCCGATAGACGATCTTTACATTCTGTTGGAACACGGCGCGCCGAAATCCGCCCGCGTCTTCCCCGGCGGCCACATGGGGCAAACGCCTGAGACTTTTCCGACGATCGTCAATTGGCTGAAGAACGAGTTAGCTTAGAAAGTGTCTGTAGCTTTGTAGGGTGCACTCCGCGCACCGTTCGCTCGATGGTGCGCACAGCACACCCTACGAAATTGCATATTCAGAGACGAGACGCTAATCCCCACTAAAAGCCAAAGGATTGCGGTAAGACCGAATTAAGACTATATTTAGGTCGTAGTCGGGAGGCACCTTCGATGAAATTATCGGACCAAATCAAGCCCATCAGTTATTTGAAAGCCAATACCGCGCAAATATTGCGACAAATGGCCGAACGGCGCGAGCCTTTCGTCATCACCCAGAACGGTGAAGCGAAGGCGGTGATTCAAGATATTGTGTCGTACGAACAAACCCAAGAAACGATGGCGTTACTGAAAATTCTCGCGCTGGGAAACCGCCAGATAGAGGAAGGTAAAGTGACGCCAGCGCATGCCGCCATCAAACGGCTGAGAGCGATGAAGGCGCGTGATTGATGCGCTTCGAGGTGCTGCTAACCGAGGACGCGAATCGCGATCTCGAAGATATCTACAGCTACATCGCCGATCACGACTCTTTGGGAAAGGCCGAAGACCTACTCAATCGCATTGCCGATGTGGTCGAAAACCTTAGCAACTATCCGGACCGGGGTTCCTACCCCAGGGAGCTTTCCGCGCTGGGGATTCGGGAATACCGCCAATTATTCTTCAAACCCTATCGAATCATTTTCAGAGTAATCGAGAGACGAGTGTACGTCTATCTGATCGCCGATGGCCGAAGAGATTTTCACACTCTCCTTGCGCGCCGCCTGCTGAGATCCTAACCGTCAGAACAGTCATTGGTTGAAGAACGAACTCAAACGAACCACCTTAGCCAGAGTTTTTTCCTGGCAAATTTTCTCCAGATCGCCTAACTTCAACCGAGGTTACGCGATGCGATTTCTCTTCAAGCTAATTGTCCTGCTGATTTTTCTCCTGCCGCTGGCCATTGCCTTCGCGATCTATCTCGCCGTCGACAGTCATCCGACCATCGACCGCGCCGCGGCGATCACGCCCGCCAGCGTGGAGCGGGCTAAGCGCATTCTCGATAACAACGATCCGCGCAAGCTCAAATCCGGTGAAACAAGAACGGTCGCGACGAGCGCCGCCGACCTTAACCTCGCCGCCAACTACCTGGCGCAACAATTTGGCCGGGGCAGCGCTCGCATCGAGTTGCGTAGCGGCAATGCCTACGCCGGCGCGAGCTTGCGGCTGCCGCTAATTCCGATTGCACTTTTTGTGAATATCGATGCCACGCTCGCTGAAAACGATCCCACCGCCAGCTTGGAGTCGCTGCGCATCGGCCAATTGCCGGTGCCCGCGTGGCTGGCGCGCTGGTCCGCGCCGCGATTGCTTTCGTGGCTCCTGCCGGAACTCGATTGCAACGCTTTCATCGACGCGGTGAAGAAAGTCAGCATGAACGAAGCTCTGCTGTCGGTGACCTACCAATGGCAAGCGAATCTCGCCGATCAACTGCGCGCCGTGCTCATCCCACGCAAGGATCAAGCGCAACTGCGCATCTATCAAGAACGCTTAGCTGAATTTACCCAAGCAGCGATAGCGCCGGATTTGCCGTTGACCGAATTGCTCGTAGCGATGTTCAAGCTCGCCGCCGAGCGCTCGCGCAGCGGCGATGCGCTGGTGGAAAATCGCGCCGCGCTATTTATTCTCATGCACTACGTCACGGCGAAACCACTGGACGCGATTCTCCCCGACGCGAAAAGCTGGCCGGCGCCGGCCAAACATCGAGTCGTGCTCGACAGGCCGGAAGAATTTCCCCGCCACTTCATCACCGCCGCCGCGCTCGCCGCCAACGCCGGCGGCGCCCTGGCTCAAGCGGTCGGCGTGTATAAAGAAATCGAAGACGCCCGCGCCGAGAATGGCATCGCGATCAAAAATTTCGCCGCCGATCGTGCCGGCAAAAAATTCGGCTCCTACGCCGGCAACGGCGCAAGCGCGAAAAAGCTCCAAGCGAAACTCGGCAATGGACTACGCGAGCAAGAGATCCTTCCAGCCACCGCCGATTTGCCGGAGTTCATGTCGGCGGAAGAATTCAAGCGCCGCTTCGATAGCGTGGAGAGTAAGGAATATAAAAAAATCATGGCCGACATCGATCGGCGCATCGCCGCGCTGCCGCTGTATCGGTGAGGGCTTAAGGTCTTTCATTGGAAAAGTTGCGCTCCCTAGTCTTGATTCACAGGGCATATCCGTCATGCCGGTGAAAGCTTGCCCCGGACGCGATCCGGGGCCGCCATCCAGGTGACGGACAGCGTCCGTCATACCGTTGGAAAACGGTATCCAGGTTGTGGAGCGGCGTGGGTTCGAAGACTGGATTCCGGCAGGAGTTTACCCTCGACCTGATCCGGGGCCGGAATGACGGAAGGGATCTCAGACTGCAATCGGCGGTCAGCGCCGCGACCAGAACCGGCGCCTGGCGAATGAAGATCGCATTGGCGCTTACGCCATGCTTGACGAAGAAACCGAAATCCTCGGCGACCCACAGCGGCGTCACCCGCGCGTTTAACGCCGCATGGCCAATGACGGCTTTGCGCACGGGCGTCGCCGCATGCGAACGAACGCCGCAGAGGACTGCTAACATCGCTACGATCAATTTAAGCACGATTCTGTGCATCGACGTTTTGAACGGCTTGAACGGGCCTCAGTCTTACTTCTGAAACTGCTCGCGCGGAAAATTCGCCGTCGCCATCACGCCGCCATCGACGATCAGCGGATGACCGATGATAAAACTGGAATCGTCGCTGACCAGAAACAACGCCGCCTTCGCCTGATCGTCAGCCGTGCCGAGACGGCCGGCGAGATTCTGAAACGTCCGGCTGCCGGCCACGTCGTCGTCATAACCCACCGGCGAACCGGAACGGTTGGGCACGATGCAATTGACCCGAATACCGTACTCCGCCAGCTGCACCGCCATGGCGCGGGTCATGTTGATGACGCCGGCTTTGGCCGCCGCGTAAGCGATGCCGTCGAAGCGGCCGACCAGCCCCGAAGTCGAACCGAAATTCAAAACCTTGCCGCCGCGCCCTTGGTTCTTCATCTGCATGGCGACGTATTTCGTCACCAGATACGGGCCCTTCAAACTCACCGCGATGACTTTGTCGAACTCTTCTTCGGTGCTGTCAAAAATATTGGCGTGATCGGTCAGCGCCGCGTTGTTGACGAGAATATCGATGGCGCCGAACTTACCCACAGCTTCTTTCACCAAGCGCTGCACGTCCGCCGACCTGGAAACATCGCCCAGCACCAGCGCCGCTTGGCCGCCCGACTTGTTGATCTCGTCGACCACCGCTTGGCCGCGCCCTTCATGCATCTCGGCGACGACGATCTTCGCCCCCTCGGATGCGAAAAGTTTCGCCATCGCCTTGCCGATATTTCTGCCCGCGCCGGTAATCAGCGCCACCTGTCCTTGGAGTTTCATGTGAGCCTTTCCTTCCTGAAATTTAACTATAACCGGAGGCTATCCATCCGTTCGGCACTGTGTCATCGAATCCAACATATCTGACGATGCCGAATCAAATCTTCAGATCGTCCGGCGGCGTAGTGGTATAAACGTCGAAAGTATTGAGCGTGCAGGCGAGCATCGCGTAGTAGCCGACGGTGGCGGCAAGCTCGACCATACTTTTCTCGCCGAAGCGATTGTAGATCGCCTGAAAGGTCGGTTCGCTCACCTGGTGCGTGTGAATCATCTCGCGCACGAAGCTAACGATCTGCGCGTCTTCGGAGGAAAAACTCCCCGCGCCTTTTTTCGCATGGACCAAGCGAATAGTTTCCATCGGAATCCCGGCCTTCGTGCCATGATTGATATGCGCCGCCCACTCATGTTTGCATTCGAGCTCCCGCGCCGCCACCAACGCGGTGAACTCAAGAACCTTGTGATCCAAGCTCGACTCAAAGCGCACATAGGCACCAAGATGCATGGTGCGCTGCGCCATCTCCGGGCTGTGCAGCAGCGCCAGCCAGGGCCCGCCGACCACGCCGCGGCTCTGCGCGATGGCGTCAAAAACTTTCTGCCCGGCTGCGTCGAGTTGTTCTTTTTTAGTGATGGTTGCGATACGTGCCATTGTTCCTCCAAAAAAAGTTACGCCAATTTCTTCTTCAGCCAGTTCATGATGATGTCGACGACTTCGTCGTTCGGCTCGCCCTTCTTGCGCCCCATGTGGCCGGCGCCGGCGATGATGCGCAGATCCTTCGGGCTGCCATGTTCGGCGAGCAAGTACAGATCGCTGATCGGATGCTGATCATCTTCTTTGCCGTTGATGCAGAGCAACGGCGCGCAGGGCTGGTCGATCAGACCCTGCGTAACGAGCGAAAGAGTCGGCGCGGTCTTGAGCACTTCTTCCAAAGTCTTCACGCCGAAAATGTACGAGCGCGCGTCGAGCAAGCTCGCCGGCCCCATCAAATATTGCGACGCCGTCAAGGTCAGCGCCGGGCGCAGCCACTCTTCTTGGAAAGTCCGGTGCACGCCGGCGCCCCAGTTGACCGCGCCGCGCAGCCGCTTGGGTTCCGTATGCGCCAACTTGGCAGCCCAGTAGCCGCCAAAGCTGCCACCCATGCAAGCGATGCGCTTGCCGTCGATGTCGCTGCGCGTTTCGAGATAATCCATCGCCGCGGAAAAAGTCCGCTCGGCGTGGGGATCATTCCCAAGACAAGGATTCTCGCCGGCGCCAGGCATGTCGATGGTGAAGCACGCAATGTCCATTTTGAGCAGCACGTCGTTGTTAGTCCGGCGATCTTCCTTCCAGCCGTCGACGCCGCCCCAGTGCATCACCACCGGTGGGCGCGTCACACCCTTGGGCACCTGCAAATAACCGACAACCTTTTTGCCTTCGAAGGGAATCTCGATGCGCTCCACTGGAGGATCCATCGTCGCGCCGGCTTTGATAAAAGTTCTGAGCGCCCCCGCGTAGCATTGCTTTTTCTCCGGGCTGCTCGGCACCGGATAGCGGCCGATGCGATAATATTCGTAGGCCAGATAGTAAATTTCGCCGGCTTCTTTCTTCAGGCCTTGCTTTTCCTGCTCCCGGGCGAGCGCCTCGTACTTCAAGCCGAACTTGCCCCACTCACGCCCCCAGAGATCGCCATCGAGACTGGTCAAATTTTTCAGAACCTGTTCGACGTCGGCTTTCTTTACCCGTTCGAACGGATTGATCCGTCCGGCCCGATGTAAAATATCCGCCTTGATTTCTTCGAGAGTTTTTTCCGCCATAAAGTTATCTCCTTAAATTAAATATCCTTCGGCTCGAAGCCGAGAAATTCCAATAAGATTAACTGGAAATTGACTTCCCCTTCCGTCTTTCCCGCGAAAGCGGGAATCCAGGGAGAGGGCGGACACGTAGGTCCGCCCCTACGGGAAAAAACCTGGATGCCCGCCGGAGCCTGCCCCCGACTTTGATCGGGGGCGGGCATAACGGACTCTTTCTTCGACTGAAGCCCACCCTGGGCACCGTCGAAGGGGCGAAGGATTTCAACCATCCACGGATGAGACATTACGATTTCGCGCCGGGTTCCTTGGCCAAAAGTTTCAACGCCGCTTTGTAGAAGCGATCGTCGATAAACTGTTCCGGTTTGAAATTCGGCTTTTCTTTGAGCACGGCGAATTCCAATTCGGCGCGCTTGTAAAGTCCTTCGGGGGTGAGCGACGGAATATAGGCGTCGCGCATCAAATCGTAAAGCGACGTGGCGATTTCCCGTTCGTTCAGCCGGCCGCTCTTCATGATGATATCGATGGAACCCTCGCGGTTGGCGCGAATCCAGTAGAGCGCTTTCATAACTGCGTTGACCATGCGCTGGGTCATCTCCGGCTCGTCCTGCACTTGCTTGTTCATCGCTTGCAGCGCGCTGAACGGAATATTTTTGAACTCGTCGCCCATGTACAAAAGCCGCTTGAATCCGGCCTTGAGTAACGGCCGATCCGTCGGCGGCGCGAACAAGGCGCCGGCTGCCCGGCCTTGAACCAGCGCGATCGCCTTGCCTTCATTGTCGGGAATATTCAAATACTCGGCGAATTTTTCGTTGTAGCCGTGTTTGGCGAACAACGCTTGGAGCACGCTGTAGGTCGAGCCGCCGAAAGTGACGGCGAGCTTTTGTCCTTTTAAATCCTCCAGCCGTTTGATGTCAGGGCGAACGATGAGACCGAATGGGATTTGATTGAAAATTTGCAAGAGCACGCGAATCGGCTCGCCTTTGAACATCACTTGCATCGACGGCCCGAAGGCGGACGAATAATGCACGCTGCCCGAAATCAACGCCTGCACGTTCATGGCGTTGCCGCGCAGCACGACGATGTTGACGTTGCTGAGGCCGAACTCTTCGTAGAATTTTTCCTCCTCGGCTACCCCTTGCGCGAGATGCTGCACCTTGCCGGGACGCGGCAGAGGGACATAAATCGGTTTATTGATTTGCGCCTGGAGCGATATTGGGTTGAGCAAAACCGCGAGCAAGGCGACGAAAAGAGCCGGGGGCTTCATAAAATTCTCCGACAACGAATAGTGGCTCAACGAATTAGCAGAAGTAACTAGACTAACGCAAGCCGCGCAGGCGCGGATCGAGCACTTCGCGCAAGCCTTCGCCGACCAGATAATAGGCGAGCACGGTGATAAAGATAGCGAAGCCGGGAAAAACCGCGAGCCACCAGGCATAGGTTGTGGTACTGGCTTCGTGAAGTATCGAACCCCAAGTTACCAGCTCGGCCGGCACGCCGATACCGAGAAAGCTCAAGCTCGATTCGACAAGTATCGCGCCAGCGATACCAAGAACCACAGAAACGATGACCGGCGCTAGAGCGTTGGGCAGGATATGTTTGAACATAACCTTGCGGTCCGTGCCCCCCAGCGCAATCGCCGAGGTCACGTAATCAAGATTACGAATCCTTAGGAATTCATTTCGGGTAAACCGCGCGATGCCCACCCAACTGGTCGCGCCGATGATGAACATCGTGAGAAAAATGCTCGGCGGCAACAGCGCGGCAATGGTGATCAAGAGAAAAAATGTCGGAATCGACAGCATGACCTCGAAGAAACGCGATATGACCAAATCCGTCCATGAGCCGAAATATCCAGCGATGGCGCCGAGCACGACACCGATTAGCACCGCGATGCCGACCGCAACAAAACCGATCGATAATGAGACGCGCGACCCATGAACCATCCCCGCCATGACGTCCCGGCCCAACTTGTCGGTGCCAAACCAATGACGCCCAGACGGCGGCTCCAGCGGCTCGAGAAGATTAATGTTACTGGGGCGATAGGGAATAGGCGGGTAAAATGATTTAGCGCCTTCGAGTTTCTTGAATTCGACGTTTAAAAGCTCAGCGGGCCACTTGCCGAGCTTCAATCCGACCAGATAGCTCCGAAAGATTGGGAAATACGATTTACCTTTGTAGTCAGAATAGTAAGGCTTGTCGTTAGCGATGAAGTCGGCGAACAGCGCCATGAAGACAAAAACACAGACGACATAAAAGCCGGTGAGCGCGATCGGATTGCGTTTGAAGCGCTGCCACACATCGGACCAGAGTCCACCAGCTTCGGTAGTCTCCGTTACTGCGTCCCGTGTTGTCGAATTCGTCGATGCCATGTCCGTTGAACTTGGATTATTGCGCCCGGCGGCCGAAGGCTATTCGCGGATCGACGACGGCCAGAAGCAGATCTGAGATCAAGATGCCGACCAGCGTTAGAATCGATGTGACCGCAAGCAAGGCCAGCACAACGGGATAGTCGCGGGATAAAACTGACTCGAAGCCAAGCTGCCCGAGGCCGGGAATCGAAAACATCGTCTCGATGATCACACTGCCGCCGATCAGTCCGGGCAGGATGGAAGCGAGCAATGTCACCTGCGGTATGAGCGAGTTGCGCAGGACATGCTTAAAGACGACGACGCCTTCTTCCAGCCCCTTGGCGCGAGCAACCTGAACATAATCTTGGCGCAACACTTCGAGCATGCTCGCGCGCATGTAACGCGACAACCCCGCGAAGCCGTCATATGAAAGCAGCACCACGGGTAAGAATAAATGCCACGCCTGGTCTGTGAACTTATGCCACCAAGACCAGTTTGCCGCCGCATCCAAAGACTCCAGACCGCCAGGTGGGAAGAGATAATAGAAATCGCCGCCGCAGATAAACACCAGCGCCATAGTCGCCGCCCACACCAGAGGTACGGCAAACAACACGAAGGCAATCAAAGTTGTCGCCTGATCGGCAAAAGAGTTCTGATGGGTGGCGGAATAAATTCCCAAAGGGATCGCGACCAAATACACCACCAGGAGCGACCAAAAGTTGAGCTTGAGCGTCACCGGAATCCGCTCGGTAATTTTGCCCCAAACCGACTGGTTGTCCTTGAAAGAGTCGCCGAAGCTTAGGGTGAAAAGATTCTTAAGCCAGATCGCATATTGAACATGCAGCGGCTTGTCGAGGCCGTACTGGGCACGCCATTGAGCCAACGCTTCATCGACGACGCCACGCTTATCCTGTGATACAGACGCATCCTTGGCACCGCCCAATCCGCCGGCGGCACGCAACTCCGCAGGATCACCGGGAGCCAGCCGCATTACCAGAAAACCAATTAATGTGACACCGATGAATGTCGGAATCAGTAACAATAACCGCTGAACAACGTATTGTCCCATGTCCTTACTTTACCAAGCCGTAAATCTGTTCCGGCAATGGCACCCACCAAGTTGGTGGCTTAAGCCCCTCTGGATAAACTTCTACGCCTTGAAAGCGCCGCTGCACGGCACTAACGTTCTTGCGCGCAAACAGAAATGTATAAGGCTGATCGTCGTTAAGAATCCGTTGAAACTCTTGATAGATTTCTATGCGTTTCTTCGGATCGAACTCGCGCCGATTGTCCTCAAGAATTTTGTCCACCCGTGGGTTTTTGTAGCTGACATGGTTTGAGCCCTTATTGGCCGCCTGTGATGAATGGAAAATCTGATAATCATCTGGCTCATGCGCAGGCATCCCCCACGCCATGATAACGGTATCGAATTTATGGTTCTTCACATCGTCCAGGAAAATGGTCCAGTCAAGCTCCCGCACACTGGCCGCGATCCCATACCGTTTGAGTTCGTCTTGTAGAACCAAACTTGTGCTCTTGCTGACTTGCGCACCGGCTGGAATCTTAAACTCGAAGCGGAAAGGCGTCACTTTGCCGTTAATGACCTTATCCAAAATTCCATCCCCGTCGGAATCTTTCCAGCCAGCCTGCTTAAGAATCTCCATGGCCTTCTTTGGGTCGAAGGGGTGGCTATACAGATTTTTGTCGTACTCAGGTCGAAAAAAGTAAACCGGTCCATCAACGACTTCTGCGAGGCCAAACATGATCGTCTTGGCAAGCTGTTTTCGATCGGTAAAGTAAGTCATCGCCTGACGGACCCGCTTGTCGCGAAAGATCGGGTGATCGTTATTCCAACCAATGTATGAATAGTAGGGAACAAAATATTCGAATTTTTGAAATTGCCGCTTGAATCTATCACTGTTGGTTCCGCGTACGCCCTGGATTGGAGTCAAGCGCTCTATGAAATCGAGACCGCCACTTTTTAGAAGCGCTAATGCCGCGTCCTGGTTAGTGATGAACCGATATTTGATTTGATCAACGTATGTCTGGTCGATTCCTTGCTTCCCATTCCCCCAATAGTTCCGGTCCCGCGCCATTTCAATTTCTCGTCCAGTTTTCCACGTCTTAAATATATAGGGCCCGCTTCCCATTGGGTTTCGACTAAAATTTTTATTGAAGTTGTCACCAAAGCGCTTCACCTCATCGGATAATTTTTTCGGATCCTGCGTCAGATCGCGCACGGTTACTTTGCCGAGAAGGTTTTCCGGGTCATAATAATGGCGGGGTAGTTGTAAGATTGCTCCTAGCTGACTCTCATTTAGAAAATAGGGCTCTTTGGTAATGATTCGAACCGTAGCTGAGTCGACAATCTCGGCATCAACGACCGAGTTGTAGTAAACCCGCAGAAAAGGCGCGTTTACGAACGGGCATTTTATTGCTTTGATGCTAAACAGGACGTCCTCGACCGTGAGTGGATTACCGTCCTGAAAATGAACGTCACCTCGAATCTTAAACGTATAAGTCAGCTTGTCCTGCGAAATCATCGGGCGCTCGGCCGCGATGTAAGGTTTAAGCTCGAGAGTTTTTGGCTCGCGGGTTAAGAGCGGTTCAAAAATATTGCCGAGTACATCGCTGGCATACTTATCACTACTAGTAAGTGGATTGAGCTGCTCTGGTTCGCTTTCGAGATTGTACACCAGCCAATCCCCGGTTACCGGCTTGCCCGCTTCTTCTTTGCTCACCGCCGGCTGGACATCGGCGACTTTGACCTCGCTCTTGTCGCCGCAGCCGGTGACCAACAGAATTGCTAAAATGAGCCGCCAACTTCTCGCAAACATCGTTCAACTACCGATCATCTCGATGGGGATTTCTTGGGCATGGGCCGGCTTTTGTTGTGAAAAAGAGTCGGCCGGAATCGTCGCGTTCAATTCCGGTTCTTGAAAGCGGATTTCCAGCTTTTTATTTTGCAGCGGCGCGTCGAGGTTGATCTTCGAAGGAAACAAGCCGGCGGGGGTCGTGATGTAGTCGGAAAAAAGCGCGGTCAATTCCACCGCGCCACTGCCGTTGAAACGCTGCCACTTGGTCGGCACCGGCAACTGGGATTCAAAGGCCACGCTGTCTTTACGCAAGCCATTGACGGAAAAGATCAACGCGTTGCCCTCCTGGCGCCACGGCATCGCCGCATCCACCGGCGGCAGGCCGGCAAGCAGTGCGGTAATTTCGTCCAGCTCCAGCGGGATCTGCGTGTAGCGCAGCAGATTCGCTTTCGAGCTTTGGCCGCGCACCAGCACGCCTTCGCGCGGGTGGTAACCGATGATTTCTTTTTCGTTGGCGGTGACGATCAGAATCGCGCCCAACATCGACAATGTTTCCAAACGCAACCGGTCGGGGCGCTGGACTAGAACCGCTTCGTCGAAGCCCTGCTTGCCATCGGGACCAGCATAGTTAATTCGCGCCAACGCGCGCAGCGAACGGAATTGCTCGCGCCGCTGGCTGATCGCTTCGATCAGTTTACTGGATTCCCACTGCGGCGCCGGCAACTGCGGCATGCTCGGCGGCGCGACGGTGGTCGTGCAGGCCGAGAGCAAAACCGCGAAGGTAATGAGAAAAAAAAATCGCCGGGAGCGAAATGAAATGGCACCCGCGTGCGAGCCAAACGGCATCAAGCCTTTTTCTCCAGGCGCTGAATCTTGTCGCGGATGCGCTTGCTCTGCTCGGCTTCCTTGGTGCGCTTGAGCGCGTCGCGGTAGCGGCTTAAAGCGCGATCGGGCTTGCCGGCTTTATCGTAGGCGTCGGCGAGGTGCTCGATGATCGTCGGATCGTCGGCGGTTAATTCGACGGCGCGCTCCAACTGTTCCACCGCCTTGGGATAGTCGCCGCGCTGATAATAAACCCAGCCCAAGCTGTCGATGTAGAATCCGTCGTCGGGCTGAATCTTGAGCGCGCGCTGGATCAAGTCTTCGGCCTCATCGAGCTGCACACCCATCTCGGCCCAGGTGTAGCCCAAGTAATTCAGCGCCGGGGCATTTTTGGGATTGAGCTCAATGGCTTTTTTCATCGAGGCGATCGACTTGTCTTTATTCTTGATCTCGTCGTAAAGCGCGCCCAGCTGGAAATGCGCCTCGTCGCTTTTCGGATCGAGCACGACCACGCGCTCCATGGATTGAATCGCCCGCGGATAATCTTTGGTTTTGCGGTAAAGCGCGCTCAGGAATGCGTGCAGCTCCTTGCGGTCGTTGCGCTTCTTGAGCGCCGGCTGCAACACTTCGATGGCTTTCTGGATCTGCCCTTTGCGGTCGTAAAGATAGGCGGCTTGCAGCCGGGAATCGGCATAGAGCGCGCTTTTTTCCAGCACCCGCTCGAACGCTTCCAACGCCTTGTCGTCGGATTTTAACTCGATGTAAGTAGCGCCCAGATAATAACGCGCCCGGTCGTTGTCGGGATCGCCGGCGAGCACGAGATTGAATTCGGTCGCGGCGCGCTCGTAGTCGCCCTTCTCAAAGGAGATCAGACCGATTTTAATCCGCGTTTCGCGCGGATCGCTTTCAGCTCCTTCGAGGGATTCGAACTGGCGTAGCGCGTCGTCGAGTTTGTTTTGGCCGACGTACAGTTCGCCCAGCCGTTTACGCGCCCAAGTGTTCTGCGCGTTGACCTGCAAAAGGCGCTGGTAGGTCTGGATCGCCTCCTCGGTTTTGCCTTCGAGCTCATAGACCAAAGCGAGATCCATCAAAACCGCATCGGACTTGGGATTGAACTCAAGCGCCTTACGATAACTCTGCTCGGCGGCGAGATAGAGCTTGCTCTTGGCGCGCACCCGGCCGAGATAGTAGTGGCCGAGAGCCGAGTTGGGATCGAGCTTTAACAACTCGTCCAATCTTTGAGTGGCTCGGGCGTAATCTTCCAGCTGCAAGTACAACGCGCCCAGGTACAAGCGCGCTTCTTGATTCTTGTCATCGAGTTTGAGCACTTCGTTGTATTCGCTCAGCCCCTTTTTGGTATCGCCAAGCGAGGAATAGAGACCGGCCAAAAGCAGATGATGCTCGGCGCTCTTGGGCTCGAGTTTGGCGGCCGCTTCGGCCTCAACCAGAGCCTTTTTGAGATCGCCTCTCCGCAGATAAAACGACGCTAGACGAAAATGCAAAAAAGCTTCGTCCGGTTTCGCCGCCGCCGCCGCTTCGAGTTCTTTGAGCGCGCCTTCGAAGTTGCCCTCGCCGAGCAGCAAGTGGCCTTTGAGAAAATGATTGAAGGCGAGCGCTTCCGAGGGGATTTCGATTTTCGGTTGGTCGCGGAACGGCGCATCGGGCGTCCAGGAAATACCGTCAGGGGGCACCATGAGCTCGGGCACGGCCGTGGCGCAACCGGACAGCACCGCAAGCAAGAAAGCCGCCCATAAAATGCGCATATCCATCGCTGAAAATCTAACACGCTAGCCACAGGGGGTCAACGTAAGGGTTTGCCAACTTCATTCGATTCGGCAACTATGTTAATTATTTCTCCGCGGCGCGATAAAGCAGCCGCCGAAGATATTTGCAAAGATCAAGCCTATGGCAAAAACCGCTCGCCCAGCCGCTGAACGAGAAATTTTCGAACTGCGCCAACAGATCGACAAGCACAATTATCAATATTACGTGCTCGACGATCCCGCGATCAGCGACGCCGACTCTTAAGGATGACTATGTGTCATGATTCTCGCTAATTTTTTACGTAAGCTTTGAATTATATGCGTTAGATACCCTGGATTGATGAAACTAAGCATCCGATGAACTTCGTAGCGATTGATGTCGAAACCGCTAATCCAGATCAGGCAAGTATTTGCCAGATCGGCGTCGTAGTTTTTGATGACGGAGTAGTTACCTCCGTTTGGGAACGAGTGATCAACCCAGAAGACGACTTTGATGGATTTAATGTCTTGATTCATGGCATATCGGAAGCCGACGTTGTTGATGCCCCTAAATTTCCAGATGTCGTCGCCGAACTGCAGGGCTTTCTCAGCGAAAAAATTGTAGTAAGTCACACCGCCTTTGATCGCGTTGCACTGAATCGAGCAACAGCGAAGTATAGCTTACCGGAACTCAATTGTATTTGGCTGGACAGTGCAAAAATAGTTCGCCGAACATGGCCTACGTTTGCACAGAGCGGATATGGCCTCAAGAACGTAGCAACATCGCTCGGCCTCGTTTTTGATCACCACGTAGCGAAAGAGGACACGCGGGCGGCGGGGGAAATAGTTTTGCGAGCAATCGCTGAAACTGGCATCGATATCACTCAGTGGTTAGAAAGAGTCAAGCAACCAATTACGCCAAATTCCTCGGATATCGATTTTGAAGTAAATCGCTCCGGGCCTTTGTTTGGAGAGATTATTGTATTCACAGGCAAAATATCGATACCGCGTCGGGATGCCGCCAGAATAGCGGCTGAGGCTGGCTGCCGTGTAACTGACTCAATCAACGCTTCAACGACACTCTTGATCGTCGGCGACCAGGACGCTCGCATGCTCGCAGGTCATGAGAAAAGCTCCAAGCAACGGAAAGCCGAAGCGTTAATAACAAAGGGATGCGCTATTCGTATTCTCACGGAGACCGATTTTCGTGAACTCGTTAGGACTTGACTGAAGACTCATTTCCGCTGATTTTAGACTAACGCTCTTGAGAGAATAAAAGGCAATGGAAAACCCTCTCACTTCATTTTTTGACGTACCCGTAACTCAGCTAACGGAATTACAGGCCATCGCCGAATTGAAAGCGCTTGCTGATTTAATCGCTCATCACGATCATGTTTATTACACGCAAGATGCACAAGAGATTACGGATGCAGAGTATGATGAGCTGCGTCTACGAAACGCCGCTATAGAGCATCGGTTTCCTAAACTTATACTGCCCAATAGCCCTTCGCATAGCGTTGGTGCAGAGCCGTCCTCCGCTTTTAAGAAGATCCGCCACGCGGTGCCCATGACATCGTTGGACAACGCTTTCACAATAGACGACGTACGCGACTTCGTCAGCACGATTCGAAACTTCATTATTGAGTTAAAGGCGCCAAACGAGCCTATCGAGCTGGTCGCTGAACCTAAGATAGATGGTTTATCTTGCTCGCTTCGATATGAAAGTGGCCGATTGGTCTACGGAGTGACCCGAGGCAACGGCATTGAAGGTGAAGATGTAACCGCCAATGTGAAAACCATTCATGACATACCCCATCGATTGAAAAGCACTGATTTTCCGGCCGTGGTTGAAATACGTGGCGAAGTTTATATGTCTGACGCCGACTTTGAACAACTAAACCGGGAACAGCAGAGTCTAGGGCCCAAAACCAAGATCTTCAAAACGCCGCGCAACGCAGCAGCTGGAAGCTTGCGACAGAAAAATCCTGCTATTACCGCGAAACGTCCACTCCACTTTTTCGCGTACGCCTGGGGTGAAACTTCTTCGCCCTTTGCGGCTACGCAATGGGAGGCGCGTAATGCACTACACCGATGGGGGTTCAAGCTAAACGAACCGTCAAAATTACTCTATGTCGATGATAGTAACTGCTCGTCCATAGTAACTTACTACGAGAGCATCCAGTCTCAACGGTCTTCTCTCGAATTTTCAATCGACGGTGTTGTCATCAAAATTAACCGCCTTGACTGGCAGGACCGGCTCGGCGCGGTGGCCCGAGCACCGCGTTGGGCAGTCGCATGGAAATTTCCAGCCGAACGCGTACAAACGGTTCTCCGAGAGATAAAGGTGCAGATTGGACGCACGGGAAAAGTCACACCGGTCGCCAAACTCGAACTTATAAAAGTAGGTGGCGTTAACGTAACAAGTGCGACATTGCACAACCAGGATGAGATTGAACGAAAAGACATTCGGGAGGGAGATACTGTCATCATTCAGCGGGCCGGCGATGTCATTCCTCAAGTCGTCGAGGTGATAAAGGAATTGCGACCCGAATCTAGTGTTCCTTTTAGGTTCCCTACGCGTTGCCCGAAGTGCAATAGCCTACTTTGGCGAGAACCGGACAAAGCTGATACATATTGCACCGGTGGTTTGGTATGTCCTGCCCAGGTCAAAGAACGACTACGTCATTTTGTGTCGCGGAACGCGCTCGACATTGAAGGTTTGGGAGCGGAAAATATCGAGCTTTTTTATGCAAAAGAACAAATCCGAAACCCTGTCGATATTTTTACCTTTGAGGAAAGAGATCAACGATCGCCCAACCCTCTCTCGACATGGAAAGGCTGGGGAGGGAGCGATAAAAAGAAGATTACTGAGAAAAAGAGAGCAATGAATCTCTTCAACGCGATTGCTCGTGCACGAACTGTTTCTCTGGACCGATTCATTTATGCGCTCGGCATTCGACAAGTAGGCGAAGCAACAGCGCGCCTATTGGCTCGTCATTACGGTTCATTGAAAAATTGGCGTTCAAGTATGCGCCGTGCTATCGACCCGGAGTCCGATGCGAGAAAGGAATTAACGTCAATCAACGGAATTGGCGCTAACATGGCAGAAGACATTCTAGCGTTCTTTAGCGAACCGCAGATGCAACATTTGCTTGATCAATTAACAAAACCTATCGATGATCGCGAACCGTTGGTGAAGGTGACAGATTTCGAGTTACAAAGCACGGAGAGCGAGATAGCGGGAAAAACTGTTGTCTTCACTGGCACATTGGAAAAGATGACGCGCTCCGAGGCCAAAGCCCGCGCTGAAAGACTCGGAGCGAAGGTCTCAAGTTCCGTATCGAAAAAGACTGATTTCGTCGTGGTCGGACCAGGTGCGGGTTCAAAAGGCAAGGACGCAGTTGACCTCGGGGTTAAAACCTTAACCGAGGACGAATGGTTGGCTCTGATCGAGACGAACTGAATTTCGTCTAACTCTCCCTAAACACGGAGCGCTTCGTCTCACCAGGCTCTTGTCATTTTCCTCGGGAATTAAACTGCTAAATTGAAGTCGCGAAAAGCATCGCGCGCTTTTTCGCCCAGAGCGAAAATCGTCAGGTCGTCGAGAAATTACTGCGCGCCGGCGTGCGCTTCAAAGTTGAAGAGAAAAAAGCCAGCCGCTTAAGCGGATCGACATTCGTTTTAACCGGCACTCTCGAAAGCATGTCGCGCCCGGAAGCGCAAAAGCGCATCGAAGCTTTGGGCGGGCGAGTGGCCTCAAGTGTCAGCCGCAACACCGCCTATGTGGTCGCCGGCGCGGCGCCGGGAACCAAGCTCAAGAAGGCCCCAAGAGCTCGGCGTACGCATCCTTACGGAAGCGGAACTGATGGAATTGCTCGGCGCGAATCAGTAGCGATCGCGCCGCGGCGGCCGGTCGCCGCCAAAACCGCCCCGGCCTTCCGATCGCGGTTCCCGCGGCGCTTGTGGCCGCGCTTCGCTGACCACGATATTTCGGCCCTCGAAGTCGGTGCCGTTGAGCGCGCTGATCGCCTTCTCGGCGTCCTGATCTCCGCCCATCTCGACGAAGCCGAATCCTTTGGACCGGCCGGTAAACTTGTCGGTGATGATGCGCGCGCTCAACACCGAACCATGCTGCGCGAAATGTTGCTGGAGCCGCTCTTCCGTCACGTTGTAGGGAAGATTGCCGACGTATAATTTTGCTCCCATCCTCTGGCCCTCCTTGTTGATTCGACGTTAGCTCATACTCCCAGGGAATCGACGTAGCCAAAGGGCTGGGCCTCAAACGGATCTCATCAACGGGAACCTGTCGGCGCGCTCTTCGGTAACCGGACCCTTGCAAAACGGCGCCAGCCTACAAAACTCGCTGGTCGCTTGTCAAATCAATTTGTCGAGGGATATGCGCTTGCGCAAGTGGCGCGCGTGGGCTAAAAAAAAATGGCGGACTGAAGATGGTCAGAACAGCTGCAGAAACTCGCGTGCATTTAAAAATCTCCGGCCGCGTCCAAGGCGTCTACTACCGCGCCTCGGCGCTCCAGGAAGCGCAGAAGCTCGGCTTAACCGGCTGGGTGATGAATTGTCCCGACGGCGCCGTGGAAGCCGTCGCCGAAGGCGCCAAGCACAAGCTCGAAGAGTTAATCGCCTGGTGCCGCCAAGGCCCCGACGGCGCGCGCGTGACCCAAGTCGATGTCTGTTGGGAAAAGCCGGAGAATAATTTTTACAGCTTCAGCATCCGCCGCTAACTCGTTGGCGATCGAATCCCATCCTAGGCGCGTATTGCATACGCCCCTCTCGTTTCAAGCAACGATTCCAATCGTCGGCACGCCGGTCACTTCGCTCTCTGCGCGCTTTTACTCTCCAACGCCAAGCGATAAATCTCGCGCTTGGACAACCCGTAGCGCTCGCCGAGCAATTCGGCAATCTCCTTCACACCGGCGCCCGCGCTGGTGAGCCGACCAATCTCGGCTTTTAATTGCTGCACCGAAACTGGCACGTCACCCGCGGAGCCGTGAACGACGATGGTGATCTCGCCCTTTACTTCCCGACCGGCGAGCTGGCCGATCACTTCGCCCACCGTGCCGCGGATAAACTCTTCATGAACCTTGCTCACCTCGCGGGCAACGACGATCTGACGCTCGCCGAGAATTTGTTGCAGGTCGCCGAGGGTTTCACCCAGCCGATGCGGCGCTTCATAAAAAACCATCGTCGCGACAATTTCGCGGAGCGCCTGCAATTTGGCCTTGCGTTGGGATTTTTTCGCCGGCAAAAAACCTTCGAACTGAAAACGATCCGTCGGCAAACCGCTGGCGCTCAACACCGTTGCCAACGCACAAGCTCCGGGCAGCGGAACGATTGGAATGCCAGCGCGAATCGCGGCAACCACCAGGCGAAAACCCGGATCGGCGATAGCCGGCGTGCCAGCATCGGAAACCAACGCGACGCTGGCGCCATTTTTAATCTGTTCAACCAGCGACGACGCCTTTTCGCGCTCGTTATGCTCGTGATAACTGGTCAGCGCCGTGGTTATGCCGTAGTGGGTCAACAGATGGCGCGTGTGGCGCGTGTCCTCGGCGGCGATCACATCGACTTCTTTGAGCACCCGTAGCGCCCGCAGCGTGATGTCTTCAAGATTACCGATGGGCGTGGGGATTATATAGAGAGTCCCCGCCATTAGAGAACCCCAGACTGGTCGAGGATTGAGGATGGAGGATCGAGGATTGCGGAAGAACTTATGCGTTTTATTCGAATGGCGCTCTCACCACGGAGGCCGAAGCCACAGAACGAGGATTGAATTTTTCCATCCTCGATCCTCCGTCCTCCATCCTCAATCTTCCATCCTCGATCCTCGACCTTCATTTGCCCCAATCTCTGGAATAGCGGAAATCGCGGTCGATGGTCCTTTGCGACACCTTGGCGATCACCGGCAGGCGCCGTTTGAATTGGGAATTCATGATCCGCAGGGCGACCTCATCGACGAATCGTTCGGCAAATCCGGCGCCGATCAGTTCGGGTTTGGTGTAGCGTTGATCGACCATGAGATAGAGCAGCTTGTCGACTTCGAGGTAGCTGAAGCCCAACTCGCCTTCGTCGGTCTGGCCGGTCCATAGATCGGCCGACGGCTCTTTGTTGACGATCGCCGGCGGCACGCCGATGGCCTCGGCCAGCGCCCACACTTGAGTCTTGTAAAGATCGCCCAACGGATTGATCGCCGAGGCCATGTCGCCGTACAGCGTGCCGTAGCCGAGCAGCAGCTCGGTTTTGTTGCTGGTGCCGATGACCAAGCCATTCCAGCGCGCCGAGTGATCGTAGAGAATCGTCATGCGCTCGCGCGCCATCTTGTTGCCGCGCCGGCGCGCATCGGCGTCGGGAAACTTGGCGAAGTAGGCGTCGATCTGCGGCGTAATTTCCACCAGCAGCGATTCGATACCGCTCTGGCGCGCCACCAGCTCGGCGTGGGTCTGGCTATCCGGATGGGAACTCTTGTAGGGCATCAAGATGGCGAGAACATTCTCAGCGCCGAGCGCTTCGGCCGCCAGCAGCGCGCTCAATGCCGAATCGACGCCGCCGGACAGGCCGACGATGGCGCGCTTGAGCCCGGTCTTGTGCACCTCGTTGCGAATAAAGCCGGTGAGAATCTGGCGCAGCAAAGTAGTATTGGTGGGAATTTGGATCATGGATTAGCGATCAGTTATCAGCGGTCAGCCGACAGCAAAGTCGAAAGGGCAACCACAGGGGGTTGCCCCTACAATTCCGATTCCTTTTTGCGTTCTTTGCGCTCTTTGCGGTTAAATGATCCCCGTCTTCCGTCCGAGGGCGCGATGAATCGCGCCCCTACTTTGTGACCTATGTACTACTATACTTTAGAATTTGCGCGGCATGCGCAAATTTTCTCAGCCCAGAGCGCCCCGGATTCGGATATTCCTCGCGCCAAGGACGCCAAGGTCGCAAAGATGGAAATTT
>Ga0137461_1000056_pt1 | contig 22066 bp, 26 predicted proteins | sample EasRivERMGT746_2_FD_104650 | JGI IMG/M metagenome (GOLD analysis project Ga0137461, IMG submission 104650) | Soil microbial communities from meander-bound floodplain in the East River, Colorado, USA - East River MetaG ERMGT746_2 | ecosystem: Environmental > Terrestrial > Soil > Floodplain ... | reverse complement strand
CTCGTCTAACGATAACTAACGGTGGTGTTTTCAACTTCACAGTAAACTCTGGTCCTTATAACATAGCTAACACAGGAGCCACTGGAAGACTTCAGTGGCCAGTGGCGTTTGTGAAGGAAGACACGAGTGCTCACGGTGAACTGATTGGTACTGGTGATGGAGGAACTACCAATTTCATGTTCACTGTTAGACACCGACCAATAGTTCCGGGGTCTGTTATAGTTTTCGTGAACCTAGTTTCAATGGGAACTGACAACGGAGTAGGTGTGTTAACTGGCGCTGGAATTATGTCTGGTACGATCAATTACACCACCGGAGCAATAGATGTCACTTTTAACGCTGCTCCTGGAATAAGTGAGTCAGTAGAGATAACGGATGTTATTTCAGGAAATGTTTTTGTTGGAACGACCAACACAAATGCTTTCTTAGTTGTTCCTAACGACATAAAAATAGACGGAGACCGAGGTCTTGGCGCACTATTTACAACTACCGCTTGGAACGAGGTTGTTACTGACAGACTTGGTAGCGTGTTTCCAACAGACTCAAGACTTGGAACCATTTCATTCTTTGCTAAACCAACAGCTATTGATCCTCTCGGAATGAAAAAACTGTATTTTGTGGACTCGGATTCGAACGAGTATCAAGTTTGTGACACTACAAGTGGATGTGGTGCTGGTGGTGTGGTAACTAATGTCACTGGAACTGATCCAATTGTTTCAACTGGCGGAACGACTCCGGTGATTTCGTGTCCAACATGTGGAATTGACCCGACAAAAGTAACAACTGGTGGGATAATTGGTGGGTTCACTAACAACACAGCATCTAGTTGGTCAGTTCATGGTTCTTCTCGAAGCGCGTCGTTGATTCTTGCGGCTGCTCCCACTCCAACAGGAGGCTATGTACGGAATGAAACTCTTACTACTGGGCTAATCACAGCGTTTGTTGCTTCTAAGACTCAGATAGTTTCTCAGGTTGGAATGATCGCGGCTGACGTAGCCACCAGAAACGCTCTTACTGTTTTTTCTCCTGGAATCAATACGTCGAGTTCAGACTCTAGTGGTCGTTTCATTCGGGTTAACCAAGGTGAGAACTACAATTTTGGTAATAGATGCACAAACGGAACATGTGGAACGATAGCTGGTTGGAGTGCAGAATTTGTTTCTGACAATGGTGGCTCCATCGTTGGAAATGTTACTCCAACAGGAACGTTGACAGCAGGAACGACCTTTTATAATGCTCCATTCGACTCGATTACGATTGCACAAGCCACTGAATTGATTACTGAGTTTACAATTCCGTTTGCGGCGACTCTCAAAAATCTTGTCATCGTTACGGATGGAGTACAAGTCGGTACCGGTACCTGTGTCGCTCGTGTTAGGGTAAACAACGCTGATTCTACTCTTTCAATTACTATTCCAATAAATGGGGTTGCTGGGGTTTACAGGAATGTAACAGATTTTCCGACTATTTCAGCCTTCGACGAAGTGAATCTTGCTCGTACCAACAATGGAGGGACAGCAAGTTGTAGCATTCTTTACTGGGCGTTTGAGGTTGTTCCAACGACACCTGGAGATTTCTTAATTGGTGGGTCTTCTAATAATCCAATTAGTGTAGCAGGAATTTTTCCTGCCCTGTTTAGCCAGAGTTCGTTGGCTGCGGAAACGACTGGTCAAAATGCTGCACCGCGAGCACTAACTGTTGATTTGTGTTCTGCTACTATTTCAACTGCGGGAGCCGCAGGTGGTACGGTTACTTGGACGCTCCAGAAGGGTATGGCAGATACAGCAATTACATTTACCGCAGCTACAAATGCTACTGGGCAATTTTCCGACGTTGTGAATAGTGTAGCTTACGCAAAGGCAGATTTATGGGGTTTGGCTGCTAGTAGAGTTGCTGGAGGAGACCCAACAATGGGGACTTGGAGTTGTCGGGTTAGATAGCTAACTCTAGCTAGATAAAGGAGACCTAATGCCTGTTGTAGAAAATCCAAGTCTGGTTCCACCAGTTGGTGGTGGTGGTGATAACGGTAGTGGTGTTGTATTTCCACCAGGAGGTGGGGGTGGAATACCTCCAGGCGGAGTACCAGGTGGCGGCGGTGGGAGTGGGCCAAACTTCACTTTCACTCTTAACGACATTGTTCCTTGCGTACTTCGTAAGGTTGAGAACCGAACTACTGACCAAGCACTCGCACTTGACTGGCTCAAGGACGCGTTGCTTGAACTGTCGTCAAATGGTGATTACAGAGACGATTTCATTGACCTTGAACTTCTTGGCCCAGCGTACAACCTAACTGCTGGAACTCAGGAGTACAGTGAATCAGTCATTCTTCCAGTCGGGCATTTGAACATTGCAACCCTTGACATTCGTCTTTGGATAGACCCTCCAACGAATAGTCAATGGATCAAACTTCAGCCAGCCCACTACCAAAAGGTAGACAAAGCGTCTCAAGGGCTGTCGCAACCTAACGAGTGGTACAGGTTTGGTTACTATATAGGTTTCAATACTGTGCCTGACCAAGCGTACCAAATTCAGGCCAGGGTTTTGAAGTACCATCCAATTTCGTTCAATGCAGGTATTGGAAGTACAGTAATCCTCCTACCGAGGGATTGGAATGAAATTCTCTGTTGGGCTGCTGCACAACGTGGGTTTATGGAGCTTGAGCAATACGAAAAGGCCTCAAACATTCACAGACTTCTGTATGGTGACCCGAAGATGCCTGACAAGCCAGGACTTGTGGCAGGTCGGGTTAAGAAACGAGCAAACGAAGCCTGGAGACAGCAAAGACCTTTAAGTCCTACAATCAGACAAGTAAGTTACAGGAGATAACATGGGATTTGGTGCGGCGAACCAGTATATGCAACTTCCCTCACTTGAAACTCCCGGAGTTCCAGGTGTCCCTGGTATGCCAGGTGTTGGTGGTGATACCGGCCCGACCACAATCGCAGGACCAACTGGAGTCTCTGAAAACTCTTTAGGAGTTCCTGGGGTTCCTGCCACCGGTTTCACTGGACGTGAGGCTTCTCCATTTGTTAGTGGTGAGGGAACGTTTAAGACTATTTCACCATACTCTCCAGACTTCTACAATCAGTTTATAGACTATATTGGGTCAAACCTCGCTGGTGGTGCGTCTCCTTACAGTCTGCCTGCTTATCAACCAAGCACTGGTAGGTTCACCGAACCTGGGCAATTGACATCTTCTCTTAGTCCATTGTTACAGAGTCTTCAAGGGTTTTTCATGGGTAAAGGTACAGGAGGAATACCTGGTCTTCAAGGTTTACAAGAGACAGCTCAAACAGGACTACCTAGTAGCTTTGCTGAAACAGGAGAACCAGTTAACGTTATACCTGCTTGGCAGTCGATGGTTGATGCACAAGAACGAAACCTTGGAAAAGGAGCAGCCAACCTTAGAGAACAGTTTGGCTTTAGTGGAAACTTAAAAGGGTCCCCCTTTGGACAGGCTATGGTTGACTACGAGACACAGGCCCGAAAAGACCAAAACGCAACTCTTGGTGAACTGAACGTTGCGGCACTTGAGAGTGCTATGGGACGTAAATTGACGTCTCAAGAGACTGCGAAAGCACGTCAGTCTGAAGCGATTGGTATGTTAACTCAAGGTGCTTCACAGCTTGCCAGCGCGTTGCAAACACTCGACCAATCTTCGATCCAGGCTACGCTTGCAGAGTTCGTCAGAACTCGTCCTGAGTACGGACCTTTGTTGAATATCATGTTCGCCCTCGCAACAACCTTCCCACCAGTTGTTGGAGACAAAGGTTTTGGCCTTGGTGCAACAGGAGCGGCGTTGAGTGGTGCTGCTGATGTTGCTGGTGTTATAAATGACATTTTCAACAAAGATAAAGATAAATAAAGATAAGCAGTAGCCAGTAGGAGGTATCAAATAATGCCAGTTCCACAAGAACAACCAGCGGTTCAAACACAACCAGGACAGTCGACTGGACAGGTTAACCCTGGGTTGATGCAGATTCTGCATGACTTAACAAGTAGGGTCGGGAAGGCATTCACTAGTGCTGGTAAACAACAGGAGAGTAGTCCGGCTCCTGGCTACGTCTCACCAGGAAGGGTTGGTGGTGCTCCACAACCGTTGGCGGGGACGCCGACTGGGGTTCCTGGTATTGCTACCACGGGTCAAGCACCAATAGCCTCTAGTAGCGCACGTGCTCCTGGTACACCTATGCCACAGAATGAGTTCGTTGGAATGCCTGGACCGTCTACACCAGGAGGTTTTGAGTTCGGAACCCGGCAAGGACGAAATGCTGCAACGGTTACCGGGGTTATCGAGAACCTAACCAAGGTTGTTAACACATACAAACAACGAGAAGCGCAGAAGACTGAACGTCGGGCTGAAGTTTTGACGAGGTCTTTATATGACGCCCTTGGTCGTGGTGATGAAGGAACAATTAACGACATTTTGTCAGACGCGAAGAACGTCAAAATCCTTGAGAAAGCGGGGATTGGTGTTCCTCCAGAAATAAAAAAGGTTGAACCGCCTTCGGCAGAACAGAAAGGTGTTCAGAAAGCTGTTCAATGGGCTATCGGTGCAAAGGCCACACCACAATCTCAAGCTCAACAAATTCAAGGACAAGCCGACATCACAAAATCTCAAGGAAACCAATTGGTCCAACAACAACGTCTTGAGGACTTACAGAAAAGTCCAGAAGCTCGTCGTCTTGAGTCAATGGGGACAACCTTAACACCAGAAGAACTCAAACAGCATGAACGTTGGTTAGCTGGCTTTGAAATGAATCCTGTGATGCGAGAGTCGTTTACGTCTGACATGCGCATGAAAGATCGAGACCTTAGCATGAACATGGCGAAACTTGTTGGAGACATGAATCAGTTTCGTGAGACTCTTGCATTTCAGAAACTCAGTTTTGGTGTTGGGGCATCTCAACAACAACAACAGTTTGGTAAAACTCTCGAAGAAACCAAACGGATGAACAACGCACAGGTTGCTCATTGGGATATTCTTGCCAACCTTGAGAAGGAACGTCTTAACGTCGAGAAAGCAAGAGCTTCTGGAACCGACGCAAACGAAATCTTCAAAGCGTACTCTGCTATGGTAGAAGGGTACAGTGCTCAATTAGTCAACCTTCGCACCCAAATGACTGAGCTTTTGAAGACCCCATACGGAAGCGAGGAAGAAAAAGGTAACTTGCTGTCGATTTATCGGAAGACTGAACAAGACATCATGTCCTCAGTTGACAATGCAAAGTCTCTCGTTGAGCTTCATACTGCTAACAAAGAGTGGCAAAAGATCATGGAAGAAGTTACTGGTGGAAAGAAAGTTGTTGAAGAACCAAAGACTGAAAAGAAGGAGTAGCTTGTGGGTTCTTTTCTTCAAACCCTTAAAGACCCAAAAGTTCGGGCTGTCTTTGACAAACGTCCTGAACCAACCAGACGTCTGATTGCTGGCATGGCGTGGGAACATGAAGTGAAGTCACGTCTTCCACAAGGTATGCAACAACACGAACTAAAAAACGCGAAAGAAACTTTCGTTGATCGTTTTATTGGATCACAATCTCGTGGGCCAATAGAACAAACTGAAACACCAACGGCAGGGGCTTTCGCGGGTTCTCTTGGTCAAGCGACCGCACCAGCGTTTGAGGGTGCGTTTGATGCAATGGCAACTGGTTCTGAATTGCTACGAAAACGTTGGGGTTACAAAGAACAACGAAGTCCCTTCCGTAACGTTAGTGAAGCTGCAAAAGACGTTGGAAAAGAGTTTACAGAGGCTCATCCGGATATCGCAGGGGCACAAAGACTTTTACCTCAGATGCTTGCTGCTGGTCGTGTTGCATCAATAGCAGGACCTGTTGCTGGTGCGTTGGCCGGCCCAAAGACACAACTTGCTGCTGAGGCGTTTACAGGTGGAGTGTCACAGATACCGTTCGCTGAAAAGACTGAGGATATTCCATCTCAATTCGCTGTTGGAGCAGTAGCCGGGCCAATTTTTACTAGAGGAATAATCCCAGGTATACAAAAACTCTTTGGTGGTACCTTTGAGTCAGCCAAAGCTGTTTTGAATAAGGTTCGTGGTTCATCGGTTAAAGGTGAAAGCCTAGCTGACCTTGAACGTCGTGCAATACTAGAAAGTATTGGGTTGAATGAGGCTGGTAAATCTGTTTCAGAAATCATATCAAAACTACCTGCAAACAAGCAAACTGAGTTCAACAAGTTGCAGAGCGCGGCAGGGCAAAGCAAAGTGGCGGAGGTGGTGACGAGCGAGAAAAGCGCAAGGGCCGCGCAAGCTATTGAAAAGAAAGCACTTATAGAAGAGGCAAAGGCACGGGGGCGTTTGGATGGCTTCCAAGCCAAATATGGCACTCCGACCCCTGAGCAGGCTGAAAGGCTCAGGAAGGGCGGCCCAGAGGTCGCCTCAGTCTACCGAGAGGTCGAAGCTATACAAGAAGCAACGAATAAAGCACGAACTTCGTTGGCTGCTATTCGACTTCGTAAGGCACGTGCTGACTCAAAAGGGCAGTTGGCTACTGACCAAATAAAAGCCATCATTGATGACGTCAACAAGATGACATTGGATCAGATAAATCCTGAGTTGGCAGCGTCAAGGGTGAAACCACTAGCTACAACAACTACACCAAAGGTTGAGAAACCCATTGGTGAGGTTCCGGGACCGGCTCCTCAAAAACTAGTCGAAGCCCAACGTAATGAAGAACTCATAACCCCGAAACTTGTTGAGGAACGTCCTGATGTTGTTGCTGCGGTTGAAGCTGTAAAGACGTTGTCTCAGCCTGCTGCTCCGTCTGTTGCTCCTTCACCTGACTACGTCATAAAGGTTCTCGATGAGCCATTTACGTTGCTGACCGACGTTGAAGCTCGTTCTGGCAGTGGAGCAAAGCTGGCTCTTGACAGACTTATTGAACAAAGCAAAAAAGAAATACTTTCGATGAAAGCCAGTGGAGCAAGTATTGAGACAATGAAACGTGTTGCTGGGAAGTATACACGTTTGAACAAGTTCTTGTCTCAGGAAGGAATGGACGAGTGGCTAAGTCGTGAGGGTGTTGAACCGTTAAATATGGTTGGAAAGCAAGGCCGGCCAACTAAAGCAGAGGCTTCGTCTATGACCTCTGCACAACGTGCTGACGCAACAGCTAAACGTGAAGCATCAGCACTTGAACAAAAACGGAAAGAAATTGCTATAGGTAGTGGTGGAAGCGGTACCGGTGAGATTGCAGAAAGAAAAGCTGCTCAACGAGCCAACCAGACGAAACAAGACAACGAAGCAATCTTTCGGGATTTATACAAACGAGAACCAACAGAGTCTGAAGTTATCAGGTTAGATACAACACATAACCCAGCAACAGCAGTTGATACAGATTTACAAGTCGAGTTTGAGAACTCTCACCCGGAGTTGTTTGAGTAACCGTTATGGGAAGCATCGCATCAAAAATCACCACAAAGTGGGCAAAAGGCATTGCCAAAGTTGGTGTAACGGAGTTAGGCAAAGCCTTTCCAATAAGTGGTGGGGCAGTCCTGAAAGGACTTGGCCCAAGGTCACAGGCATTTTACGAGGCAGTTAAGACTGGTACGGAAGCTGGGGAACAGCTATGGTCATTGCCAGTACATGACGTTTATAATGCTGTTAAAGGTATTCCAGATGGAGTCATTGCTAAGGAACTGAAGTCTGGAAACATCACCCTTCCTGCATCAACAATAGTGAAGATGAAACAAGAAGATGCCTACTTTGCTGCTAAAGACCTTGGGATAGCTAAGGAGTTTACTCCAAATTATTGGGCAAAAATGTTTCCTGACGGTCATTTTGATGACATTGGAAACATGAACAAAGCTATCAAACATCTTGTTGATACTGGAAAAGCTCGCAACGCAATTCATGCAGAAAGCATTATTAACTACCACCGTGGTGGTGGTAAGATGGCCTACAACATTGAAAAGCGTCGGCTTGCTGACCTTCCTGGAGAACGTGAAGACAACATGGTTCCAATTGACTACCTAAAACAAGTCTGGAATCGAGTTGCCCAAGTAAAACAGTTTGGAAAGAACGACGAAATCCTTGAAGACATGTTGTTGCAGGTTAGACAAGAGGAAGGACCAGTTGCTGAGACGTATGCTAGGTTCATGGGTGAACACAAACTTGGCAGGTCGATTGGTTCTGGACCAAGCAGCTACGCTGGCAAAAAGTACTCACCACTTGAACATAACATTTCTAGTGTGGAGGCATTAACCAAACTCGGCTTGGCAACCATTTCACAAGCTGGACAGTTCGTTAACGTTCCTATCTTTCTAAGAGGTATTGCACCAACAATTCGTGGTGCGGCACGAATGGTTGCGGACTTTGGTGACGCTGAAAGGTTCACTGTTGAGGCTGGTTCAACTGCTTACCAAACGTACCGTCAAGCAAGAGAAGTTTTGTTGAAAGAAACAACTTTAGGTGGGCAGGCACTAAAGTATACTCGGTTCACATGGATGGACCGGATGCTTCGTATCTTTGCCAGCAACGCTGGTCGAGAGTCTGCTGAAGCGAATTTCGCAACGTTGTTAAAGAATCCAGACAACGTAGGTGCTCGCAGTATGCTTCAAACACTTGGAGTTGACTTCCGTGAAGCACTAAAAAAAGGTTCTCTTAGTCCTGACGACCTACTCACCGCTGCAAGGCGAACGAGTGACATAACACAATTTACTTCGTCGATAGAAAACCTTCCGCCTGCCTGGAAAACTGATCCTCGAATTCGTGTTGCAACGATGTTTAAGACGTATGGTTTTCAGCAAACGAAGTTTATGAAAGACTACGTCTTTTTACCAGCAACAAGAGGAGATGTCAAACCTCTTATGATGGCGGCTATCTTGTTTCCGACTGTTGGTGAGATCATAAAAGATACCTCAGAACTTGCCAGGCGTGGTACTCTTAAGGAAAGACCAGACTGGAGTCGTCATCCTTACGATAGACTCTTAGAAAACGCGATGGCTGTCGGTGTTCTTGGTATCACTTATGACACAATGAGGTCACTTTCATACAACGATCAGACACCTTTTTGGCGTTTTCTAGGTGGCCCGGTCCTGGGTGACGTTGTTGACGTTGCAAAAATGCTCACGTCCTTCGACTCACGACGTTCTCATCCACTTGACAGAATGACCGATCAAGCCAAACAGAAATTAACTAGGAGCATTCCTGTTGTCGGGCCAAGACTGTATGAAGAGTGGTTTGGGAGGTATCATAAACAACCACCTTTCGGGTTTAAGGCTGGTGTTGTTACTAAGTTTGTTGAAGACTTGACTAAGACGAAAAAGAAGTCAGTCTTTGATGTTGAGTAGACAGGAAAACAAGTTCCGATTGAGTTGTGTCCTACCAATTCAATCCTTAGATCAGTAGGACAAAACACGTGTTTAAGGAGTACCATATGGCAACCCAAGACAACAACCGAAGTTTGGCAAGTGTTAAGAGTGACCTTTCCAGCATCAGCATGTCTGTCTGCGAAGGCAACATGAAGGGGCAACCGTCTTCACCGATCTACAAAGGCGGTGGTACAGGTGGTGGGTCTGAGATGAAAGGACCCAAAGCCTCGAAGAAGACTGGAGGGACCTCAAAGGAGTACTAACAGCAAAAAAAAGTGCGTGTCACAGTCTCGAGTGAAAAAGGAAAAAGGGGACGGTCAAGTACTGTCCCCTATTTTTTGTTTGCTAGGCTACGCAGCAGAAAAGTCAAGACTAGCTTCCTCAACAGTGGCGTCAATTTTGCAGAGGACTTCCTCAACTGTGAGAACCCGGTAGGCAGGACGTTGTTTGAATTGAACCAAGGTTCCGGAGTACATACCGAAGAGGATACGGTCTCCGACTTCAAGAATCGTTCTATTACCTCCTTCAAGAAAAGGGACATCTGGCCCGACCGCAATAATCGTCCCGGTCGTTGGACGACGCTTCACGTTGTCTGGTGTGACGATCAGTCTTGAAGACTCTTTGAACGGGTCTTCTTGAACCACAACTCTAGCACCGCATGGGATAAGAAAACATTGCATTTCCTTTTTCGTTACCTTATCTGTTTCTGTCATTTCGTTTTTTCAACTCCTCTCGGATGATGTAGACTTCTTGACACCAGTCCTTAAAGCCAATGAAACAACTTATCGTTGACTGAGGACTTGGTTTAACTCCAAACTCGTCGTACAAAATACTTCCGGCCTTCGGGTCACGAAACAAATCAAAGCACAACCTACGACGCTTACGAGCAAAGCGAAGTTGTGTTTTAAGTTCAGCGATTGTCGCCACTTCCTTGAATAACACCACGGTTGGCCCGGTCCTTTAGCTTTGCCATGTTGATCTCAAACAACTCTTCAAGGTGGACTTCCCTTTCTGGACAAGCGTTACAATATTGGACAGAAATTTCACGACAAATTTGTGTTAGGTACCAAAGAGGGTCACTAAGTTCTTTAACAAGGTCTGCAAAGAACTTATCATCGTCAACTGCATCACCTAAATATCCACCTCTGTCACGAACAAGTTTCTTGATCTTCTCAGCGACCTCACCGGCTTCGCCGCAAAGTCCGAGAGCAAAGTACATAAGACGCTCTTTGTGGGACATGTCACGAACTGAGCCACTTTCTGTGGTGCCAACGAATTCTTCGTATTCTTTCAACATTTAACCTCCTCTTTCAATTTGTGTTATATCTTTGAACATTTGCATAATCACAAATCGCAGTTCCATCTTTATGCCAGAAAGAACGAACGATTAAATTGCCTTGTGCTTCCTCTTTCGCAACCAAAGGCTTATGACGAACACTACAATACATTTTAATCTCCTGACGTCCGCATCTTTTGGTAGTATAACATCTGTAGTAGCCAAGTTGTGTTAGCAGCTACAATAGATAAACCCCCAACGAAAGATAGCCACTGATTTAGATGGGGATAGTAATACAAATTCCAGAACCCCCAAGATGCAAACAGTGCGGTTGGACCTATACGAACGCCTCTAAACTGTTTGTCTCTATGCAATGCCACTACGTTGAGCCACACACCAGTAGACCCAAAGAATTCAAATAGCCCGTTTATCACATCAGGCCATGTCAACATTTAACCTCCGTTTTCTGTGGTTATTGTATAACCTGAACCAAAAACAAGTTTGAACTTATTTGAGTTCTTTAGAAGGAGAACTAGTTTTCGTTCAGCCTGCTTCGCGTCTTCGGAAGTACCAAATAGAGCAAGTAGTTTATAAGTAAGAGGTTTATACTTTCTTGTTGCTTGAGCACCACGACCTCTTAAATGTTGATGAATACGATGATGTATGTTACTAGATACACCAATGTATATCACATTCTCACTACAAAATATTTGATACAACCAAAACATAGTCAAGAATCCTCGGGGCGTCGGAGCTTCGCTCCTAGCCCCTGCGGGGGGGACTTTGTGGGGACAGGAAGGGCCGCTTCTTAGTCGCTTAATGGTTCACCGTCTAGGTTAACTGGATGTGGAATTTCATCCTTTGTTAAGAACCTGCCTAAAAGAGGTCTAGCAGCCTCTTCCTTTTCTTTGTCACAAACAACAACAGCAGTGTCAAAGTGTGAGTTGTTCTCTCGTGGAATCTCAAAGAAGTAAGTACCAACGTGGCGCTTACCAGGTTTTGCGTGTTTGTCGACTATCGAGACTGCAAGGATCATGTTAGTACTTTCCGTTATGCGTAATCGCGGAGTTACAATCCATACGTGCTTCTCGTATCTTGCGAAGCGCAGCCGAGCGATCCGGACACGAGGGAACGTGTTTGAGAACCTCTAGGAATGCGTCCTCTAGTGCTTTTCTAACAACAACACCGTGGTTTTTCTGTTCATCGTTCCACGGATGGTACTCAAACATGTCTCTGACTACATCAAAAACTTCTGATGTTAGTTCAGTCGCTCTTGTAATGTCCATTTAATCCTCCCCCTTTTCTTTGTCAAAGTAAACACCATTGGAGGCTCACCTGCTAGTTTGTAAGCCCGTCTGTCCCCCAGGACTGAAGTCCCCACAACAGTTGCCTGGATTTGAAACGGACTGCACCTAGACAAGTAAGCCTCCAATGTTATTCACCAGCTCTTCGCAAAATGTAGTTACGATAAGACTGTATTACCATAAGAACCATTTGAGCATAGTACGCAATACTTGGATGGTAGTTATGTTCATCCACTATTGCTCTCTTGTATAGCCGTTCAAGAACCTTCAACCTTTGTTCGTCTGTCATCTTCAATAACCTTCGCTGCGTCGTCTTGTTTTTGTTGTACCGGAGTTCTGGAAAGGCCACGCCACTTGCGTAGTTCCTCACAATACATCTCAAGTGTCTTTGCAAATTCTCTTATCATAGAGTCTCTTAAGTTGTTTGAGGAGCAAAGTGGGCAGGTCGGTGCTCTATACTGAATCAAAGTATGACCGAGAGCACAGTCATGAATGTTTGGGTACAGACACTTACAAGGAACAGTTTCTAGTCCGTGCTTACCTTGGATCATGACTACTTGAGTGTCGTTACACATGGTGCACATCAACGTTCTCTCGATTCAATCTTTGCTTCGTTTAGTATTCGTTTGTTTTGATCTTCCTGCTCACGTCTCTCTTGGTTTGTCCGACGACTTTCTTTGATTCTTTTTTCTGGTGACATTTCTTGGCTCCTTTTTGATCGTGTCGTGATGTTGACAATCAGTGTCGTGATGTATAAGAGCTGCCATACCCCACATAACTTTGGCTAGGTGGTTCTCCGAACGGTCACCCAACAAATAAAGATTCATATGTTCACGTGCGTGGTCGAAGACGTCTCGTCTGAACTTTTCAAGGTCTTCAACAACAGTCCAGTTGTCAATACCGTATCTAGCGTCGCCTTCTTTGTGAATGTTAGCGAGCTGTTTTTCTGCCGTTGGGCAAACTGAGGAGTAGTGCGGGATATCTTTGTTTTCTCGTGTGTATGCTTTTCTTTCCACAAACGTCTCCTACGGAATCTTTTTGAAGGTGTAAATTGTTGAGGTTCCAGACATTCCCTCTCCAAGTAGTCCAGCACCAACCAACGTTGACAGAATTCTTATTGTATCGTCCTTTGATGAGTGACGCCAGGTTGCTTGTAAGATATGGCTAAAAGTTGCTTTTCCTCTTCGTTCAACGAAGTTCAAGATATGACCGGCTGCGACTGTGTCACTGCTTTCACCAACTGTTCTAAACACTAGACCGAGGTCTTCTTCAACTTTGTCAGTCATTTTGATGGCGAGGTTAAGGTCTTCTTTACGAAGTAGGAAACTGTCGTCCCTACTAATGCTAAGAATCATACATAACTTTGTCGTGTTAACCCACTTAGATGCCTTGAAACCAGTCTTTGACTCGTCATCAAAGTCGTCAAACTTCGTTGCTTGTGTATATGCGTCGAAGGTCTTGATAAATTCTGGTGTAGCTTTGAATTGTCCACGAAGTCCATGAATTAACCGTAGATCATCTATCAACTCATCGCGTCTTTTACCTGTGCCATTCAATGATGGATGCAGTGGTTCCCATGTTGGCAGGACCGGGTCACTCTTTGTGTAAACGAAGTTCACTCGTCTCGTAAACCCACCACCGACAGCGTCATTAGGAACAGATTTAGCCAACCAACTAGGAGGACTGCCACCGAGTAAACTGACACAAGGATTCTTAATTGTGTACATGCCTCTCTGCCTTGTTCCGTAGTCAAAGTCTGGCAAACAATCCCAGAGCTGTGCCAAATCTGCAAGAGCGTCGGTAGACTTACGAAGAAAAACAGACAGCTCAGAAGCAAAAATGATAGCACTACTGTCCACTGCTGTTGTGATTTGCCCACCAATGATATTCGTCGACGGGAACCCTGTGGAGAGTCGTTCAAGGACGTATTCGATTGTGAGTCTGTCTGAAAGGACATTTGCTGTGTTTGCCTCCTTCAAAAGTGCCATTGCTGGGTTTATCGAAGTGCCCTTTCCAGTCGCAGGCCGGCCAACCAAAACTGTATACAGGTTTGGGAACAGCTTCCAGTTGCCTCTATCAATCCAGACATGCCGCTTGAGAGAGGCGGCGAGTATCGTTATCGCAGACCACCAATGGAACTCGTCAGGTGACTGTGAGGCCGGACTGACATAGTCAATGTATGACTGTATCCACGGCTTTGTCAACTGTCTTGGCACTAACGTAAGCCTTGTCTATTTCTTCGTCTTTTTCAAAAGTTACAAGAGTCCCGAAACTGTAGCCAAGTTCGTACTCCTGTGGGATTTCGATTTCTGTGCCGTTTGGGAAGACTATCTTCCGAGTGTAGGCACTTCTTAAAAGTGCAACTGCTTCGCGTATCGAATGAATATCGTTATCGACCTCACAATAAATAGCATCGTGTCCGTCGGCTACAACAAGTCCTGGATTATGTGTTTCACAATAAAGAATAGCAAGACCGTTGTTATCACCCACGGTAGATTGAGGGATATAGGAATACCCGTCACGAAAAACACTAGAATTATCAGACTTAGGACGAAGGTCAAGGAACCTCCTTCGCCTGCCAATTGGTGTCTCAAGTTGGCGAGTTTTTGTGAGTTTGTTTTGAATGTAAACATGGAATGTTTGTCTTATGTCAGGTTCGGCCTCGTGGAATTTGTCGAGGAAAATGTTGCAAATTGCACCTGGAAAGAACTTACCTTCCTTTGCAAGTTCTTCAGACATTCTGTTGCCATGCAAGTCGTAGTTACCACCATGCCGAGTTTTCTTGGCTAGGTAGTAATAGATGGTTGTCTTGTCAACTTCGTCCCAAGGCTTTGCAAAGACTCGACAGGCGAGCTTACGATGACGATTGATACCTGTGAGAAGCTCTGTGAGTCCATCGTGGCTGCCGCCGTTGTCAACTATAATGCCTTGGACGATCCAGTCTTCCGCGCCTTTTTGGTCGCAAGCAACAAAAATCTTGCCCGGCCTTGCAACAATACATTTTCTATAGGCTTTGCCTAGGTCACTGTACTTAGGGAGATTCTGGTGATTAGTACCAATATCAAGGAAACTAGCCCTGCTAGAACGACGACCACCAACAGTTCCGGTTGGAACGTAGGAACAATAAAGTACGTTGTTCCAAAGTACAGCGTTAACGTAAGTTCCTTTACATTTGGTTAACTCTCTAACACGAAGCATTGCCTTCGGCACGGGGTGGCCACTGTCTGAAAAGATGCGTTGGAGAGCAACTTCGTTTGAAGTCTCATGACCTGTTCCACGTATTGTTGGAACCTTGAGTTTGCAAAACTTGAGAAGTTCAATGACGTCCTGTGGTGCATTTAGACAAAGACCATCTTTCGATGTTGTGTCTTTCTTATAGATTGCGACGTCTTTTCCAGTTACTTGTTTGATAATGTCAACTTGCTTGATAGACTCTTGGTCTATGAATTGACTCAACTGTTCTAAGCGAAGCTGGTTGACAAACAATCCCCGCCGTTCAATCTGGTGGATTGCGTGGGCAAGCGGGAGTTGGTAGTCTTCATAGAACGACTTAAGGGTCGGGAAAAGCATTAACTTTGTTCCTCTTTCGGCACACACGGACAATGTTCTTTACAACAACCACAGATTGTGTGAATTGCTTCGATAGTTACTTTTCCCCAAGTCTCCTGATACTGTTGACACTCAGGACACGTTCCGGTTATCCACATGTCTGTTGGCATTTGACCTCCTCTTCGTTTTAGCTTCGCTCAGTTCATCAATGCAAATTCTTTCTCTTGTTCATTGAAAACCTCGTAGGTAACACAACAATCCCTACAACAGTATTTGCGAATCTGTGCTCGGTTCGCACCGAGTGGCCACACCTTACCAGTGTCTTTGTAGTAAGGTTCTCTGGTGTATTGCATGGTCATAAAAGCTAGGGAGTGAGGAAGTTCGGGCCATAAGGTGTGGTGACGAATAAGTGTATCACTAACAAGATTGACACGAGGTCTCATACCTATGGCGCGAAGCCAGTGAGCATCAAACGTAGTATAGTTTTGCCCAATTTGTCTTTTGTGAACCAGTATGGTATTCATTAACCTCAAAACTTTATTTTGTCTGTCTCCCTCAAAACCCCACATATCAAACGCCATTGCGTCCCAAGGACTCTTTGCTATACCAAAGATACTCGGGTAACGAATGTTTAGGTTGAGCTTTTTGTTGACCGCAAACAGAAGTTCAATATCAATTGACAATGGGTCAGGTTGTTGAAAGCACTCGATGAGATACTGAATGATTTCGTCGTAGCTGGGGCTGTGGTATAGCTGGCGCGTCGGAAGCGGTTGTATAGTTCCAAAGGTGTTATAGTAGGAGAGTTCTTCCCAGGCTTTTCCGTAGATATGAACGCTAACCTGACGTTCGGCCCAGTTTCTAAGAACAAAAGCGGGATGATAGATAGGTATAACCCAATGAGGCCAACTGAGCTTTGGACTAGTAAGTAAACTTCCTCGCCATTTACCAAAACCTTCTTTTTTTTCGTCGACTTCCCCTTTTCTTCCACGTTTGCGTGGTATTGTTTCGGGGCAGAGAAGATTTGTGGGGGTTTTTCCAGTAGTGATGATGATTGTTGGTCGGTTAAGTTCAAGTTCCTCAAAGAACTGTTCTTCAAAAAGGTCTTTTTCGATGCCATGTTCGCCCAACCTTTCTATCTTGTTGTCAGGTGGTCTCACTTTGTAGGGGTTGGTGTACCAACAATCATGTCCTGGCTGAAAGCCTGCCTCGCTTAACATCCTGTCTTGTTCCTGTCCACTGTACCCGACAAACGGACGCCTAGATTGGTCTTCTTCTGTACCAGGAGCTTCGCCTACTATACAGACTCGACTTGAGAGGTTTCCTCTTGTGCCAACGTATCGTAGACCTCTTGTAAGGATAGCGGTTCGGAGACGATCGTCGGCAGGGGCCGTTGTTGAAATGGTATGTTCCAAGGTGATAGTCCTAGCACTCGACGTGCTGTTGAAACTGACAAAGTTTTGCCGTGGATACAGGTGACTTTCTGAACTTCTGCTTCTCTAGGTTTTTTCAAGAAAGTCTCGTCTGGAACCAGGTCAAATCGACAACGAAGTTGACGAAGTTCGAGAAGCTCATGTTCGAGAACCTGTTGGTTCGATGGTACTGTTTGAGGCCATTTTAACATCTGTTTCCTCCTTCACGCCTAGCGCGGCGAGCGCGAATTCTAACTCGTGAATCTTTCCCCGTATTACTTCCGTTGCTTCTGGTCCAGGTGAAAGTAGTCCATCGAACCTAGCGATAAGCTGGATGCGCTGCTCTTGAATCTTCCGCACAGCCTCGTCGTGTGACTTTTGTACAATCCGTTCCACTTCCTGCATCACGATGATATCTCCTCCGACATTTGGGTACTCTTTTAACGAGCTTCTTATTCTGTCTAACATAAGATTCTCAGATTCATCAGCCTCACTTGTCCACTTATAATAAGTAGCACATTCAGGACACCAGACCGAGGTTGTATGTCTTTCTGAATTATAATGCACTTGGTAGTTTAGCACTTTATGATTACAAGGAATCTTTAGTATAGCTTTGTCACTTGCTTTTTGTTTGTCTCGCTCCGTCTCTGTGAGACACTTGGCCGGGATTGCACTGGGAACCTCATTCACTGGTTCCACATGTTTTGCCTCCTTTAACAAGGATTCCAAACATTCTGGTTCCTCTGGCGGGAGCAGGGCTTCCATTTCTTCTACAATCGCAACAAAGTCAGGTCTCCATTTTATTGTGTTTCTAGTTCTTTCGCTGAAACCAACAGAACCTTTGAAGTATTGTAGGGTGTTTCTAGCCGCCTTCCACAGGGAGCGAAGTTCTGAAATGAGACGCATGGTATCAGCTTTGACCTCATCATTTCCAGTAATCCATGCCCTTGTTCTTATCTGCACCAATTTCTTCTGGCTCAACGGTCGCGGTTCGCTCATGGCTTTGTAACCTCCAACTTGTTTCTAATTATCTTACAAAACATTGGATCAAGTTCAAACAAAACAGAAGTGCATTTACACCGTTCTGCTGCGACAGCAGTTGATCCTGTGCCAGCGCAAAAGTCTACTACGCCCGCACCAGGAGCCACCAAGTCCTTAATAATATCCACAACCAAGTCAACCGGCTTTTCAGCCACGTGTAGTTTGTCCTTTGAAGGAACAACCGGAAATGTTTTGACATTTGACGCTCCTGGTCGCATGAGTATTGGAGAACCTTTTATTGCAACGATGAACGCTTCATAGCCATTTGAGTATCTGCTATTAGGATTCTCACCAGATTTTGTGTTCTTAACCCAGATAACCGGAACGGGGCTAATGGAAAATCCCGCAAGTCGAAGTGAGACCACAAGTTCTGGGTAATAATTAAACCCGAACCAGAAGCAGGCATATCTGTTCTGACGTAGTATCCTAAAAGACTCCCTGGCAACGTCTGTAAGAATACTAGTAGCTGCCCCTCTTGAGTCGTCGAATCCAAGTTGACCACTATGACTTGACATCTTCTCAACAGAAGCCCCATAAGGAAGGTCAGTGTGGATAAGATCAACCGATTCGTCAGAGATTTGATGTACGTAATCACGAAAGTCTCCCTCAAAGAGTGTCCAACTTTGTTGAGGTTCACCAGAACCTAATAATTTGTTTTGTTCTTTCTTGGCTTGCGCGGCCAATGCCATTCCCACTACGGAGTTGAACATCCTCATTCGTCGGAAGGCAGCCTCCTTGGTATCTGATTGTTTGAGGATCGGCATTTCCTTTATAGCGTTGGCTATCGTAAGGTCCCTCGATGTCGTTGCGGGACTTTCCCCTAAGACCGCAGCCAGCTTGACGACTCCGAAAGAGTTCTCTGTAACCCCGTGCGCGGCTAAGGCCGAGTTGGTCTGAGGTTGTTTCCCTGGGATGACCGCTCCGTGAATTTGTTGGAGCGTTTCGAGAAGAAGTCTTTTTCCTTCGAGCTGTTCTTGCCATGAAAGGTCCTTTCGTTGTAGGTTCTCTTCGAGTTCAACTGACCTGCGACGTAGAGCGTCTTCCTCGTCTCTCCAGATATAGTGAACGGCATGAATAAGTTCTTTGATACCGAGACGGTTAAGAGCCGTGATACGACGTCCACCTGCGACAAGGATCAACGAAGTTCGTTCGATGACGATTGGCTGTATTAGTTGGTGCTTTATAATACTATTACATAAAGCATCAATATCTCCAAGGTCTTTCCTGATACGGCCTTCGGTGTTGACTTGGTCAATGCTGAGAGGCTCTCCGTTTTTTTGCTGCCTCTCTAAGACAATGTCGACAGTGTCTTTTGTTTCCAACTTTTCCACGCATCCTCCTAACTAAAATGACCAGTAGTACCCCTAGCCTTCTACTGGTTCCGTTCGGAGGTCTAACGAGGACTGTCAATCCCCGCCAGGGGAACGGACGCTACACTTCCTGAGATGATGTCGAATCAATTCAAAGATTGAATCGAAGCAACAGCAAGCGTAGCGATACTGGCGTCAGGGGCCACCCTGTGTTACAGGTACCATTACGAGTGGGAACCATACCAACCTGTTTGAATCATGGTTCTTGAACCCCTGACGAACTTTTGGACCGCCACCTCGTGCCAAATTTGCAACCTTAAAGGTTGGGCCGTAGGTGGCGGCTTCACATTACTGGTCCTTCGGACCCATCGGGTCGTTCTACGAACCAGCGATGATCTCGTTACTTACGTTTCCCAATGAGGTCTAAAGAGTGCTTCTCTTCACACCCAGGAACTACGCAGTAGAACCTTTTGATCGAATTCTGGAACTTTCCATCCAGAACCTTACCTTCCGCATCGGTTCGAGCTTCGTTGACAAGGTCAGCGGTGCACGCCAGACCAAGCATCGGGCCTTCGTAGACATAAGTGGTGAGGTCGTCATCTTTTCCAGAGAACTTCCCTGGAATGACATAACCCTCACCGTCGTCGGATAACACGAGAGTGTGCCCGAATGCGTGAGCGAGGTCCACGATTCCGGGACGGAAGCCGGAATTCATGTTGAAGTAAATCCGTTGACCATCATTCTCCCCACCAACGACTTTCAGGACGGGATTGTAGTTAATGGATTCTTTGTTCTTAGACAAGGCAGGCTTGAACCCGTCCAAGCGCAAAGTTATCTTCCCTTCCTCGATAATCGGAGGTCCGTCGATGGTCTCTTTTGGTATCTTGAATTGGGGCAATTTGTTTCTCCTTTTGCTTGTCAGCTTAGATTTGTTTACTTCCACTTTTTAGATGGAATTCTTTTGCTCTTTCACGAACACAAGTTCTGCATTGTCTTTTTTTACCGTTTCTGTATATAGCAGTGTTTTCCGACGTGAACTCGTGTCCGTTTATGCAGTGCGTTTTCTGTGCGTTAATTGACGCAAAATTTCCTTCGTGAGTCTTTCTTTTTGTTATTTCTAAATGATTTGGATTGACACACTGTTTGTTGCAACACTTATGATGTAGCTCATAAAAAATTGGTATAAATCCAATAATAATCTTGTATATTATCCTGTGAGCTACGTCTACTTTATTGTTATAGTATGCTACACCATAACCGTGAGTTCCAACCGCACCAACCCACAACCAACAATCGTTCTCTTGAATGGTTATTTTCTTTCTTAGTCGTTCTGAAAGTTTCTCAAACATTAGTTTGGTTTGCTTTCTTCTGGTTTGCTTTCGCTTACAGAACTTGTTGGCTTCGCCGGAAGTTGTTTCTGTGGATAAGCCTGTTTGAGTTGCTCAAGCCCACGTTCGACTTCCTCTGGCGTGATGGATTGGTACGCACCTTTGATCTGAGTTATCTCAGTTTCGTCTAGCTCGGCTACACCACAAAGTGTGAAGATTGCGCGGTTGGTCGCCTGAGTGACAGCCTTTTTGAGTGCATTAGCAAGGTCCACTCCACCGTAACCCGCGACAGCAGTCGCTCCAATGTTCTCAGCCGACCGAGTACCCAGGATGTGTCCGTTAGAGATAAGAGGACAAGAGGCTTCGATTGTCACAATATGAATACCGGCCTCGGTTATCGTCTTGACAATCTTGGTTGAGACGTGCCGCTTGGCAGTGAGTTGCATCGCACAGTTCTTATTGGCATACAAGACCGTTTTGAAAGCAGTCCTCGTCTTGTCTATCGGTGTGCGGATGTAATCGAATGGGTGACCAAATGGATCGAGGCCGAGCATCTCACATCGGTAACGGTAATACTCGTTACGAGCCTCAGGCGAGAGACGTTCAAGGTCTCCCATGAAAATCGCTTCTTCATCGGTTAGCGACAAGCGGAGCTTTTCTGTTCCTTTGACGAAGTTCTTTGCTGCGTTCGCCATCTCTTCGTAGACGTCTGGCTGTTGACTTTGGTTTTGTGTTTCCAATTTGACCTCCTGGTTTTGTTTCTAACAACTGTTTGAGTTGTTCTAGGTTTTTGAACCAAAAAGCGTTTATAAACTTTCGGCTCACTAATTCCTGGGCAGAACTTTCTATCTTTTTAAGACGTTCGTATTCTGTCGTACTTCTTTCGTCAGATGTAAGAATAAAAACTCCTTTCCAATTCGTCATTCCAGTGGAAAAAGGCATTTTTTTTCATACCTCTTTCCTCTCCCCAACAATCTCAGGAGTCCAAGGCTCAACCGTCGTGTAGTGGCTCTGGAACAAGGCTGGCCTGTCGCTCGGTGACATTGAGTCAGGTGTCCTGTACTCACAAGGGTGACCAAACTGGTAGTTGCAAGCTGAGTTCTTCCAGGTCCAGACATTGTTCTCGATGCAATAACGAAGTCGGGCTGCCTTCTCAACAACGTCTCGTCTCCACTCAGTGAGGAGTTCTTCGCTGAACTTCTGCCTAACTCGGTTGAACCGAGGTTTGACAATGCCGTCTTTCGGCTTTTTTGTGGGTTCGTCTCTAGCAGCACCATTGATGAGACAAGACTTGATCTCAGTTTCTACTGGCAACCACGGACATCTACCAGAAGAACGAAGTTGCTTAGCAAGCTCACGCACAGCAACAACGTACCCTTTAAGTTGCGAGTTGGTGGCCCAATCAGACTCCCAATCACCAGTGACACTTGAAGTTGTCTTGTGGTCTCCTGGTTCGAGAAGTCCCTTTCCGACGTCATAACCGACAATGTCAGGCCGACCCTGATAGTAAACTACGACCTTG
>Ga0137461_1000055_pt1 | contig 22132 bp, 22 predicted proteins | sample EasRivERMGT746_2_FD_104650 | JGI IMG/M metagenome (GOLD analysis project Ga0137461, IMG submission 104650) | Soil microbial communities from meander-bound floodplain in the East River, Colorado, USA - East River MetaG ERMGT746_2 | ecosystem: Environmental > Terrestrial > Soil > Floodplain ... | reverse complement strand
GTTTGCGCACCTTGCGCAAATTTTTCGGGCCACTGTTCCTAAGTTGCTGTGCTCAATGAGAAAATACGACCTCACCACGAAGATCACGAAGGACACGAAGGGTTCGGATAATTTAAATTCCGAGCTTCGTGAACTTCGTGTCCCTCGTGGTGAACATTTTCTTTCTCATTTGGTTGCGGCTCTGCCGCGCTAGGCGCTTTGTGGTTAATTATCCGTATGCCAATTTTGTTCAAAGGGAGTTCCAAACCGATGCAGCAGCATAGTCACCGGCCCATCCTCGGCATCCTAATTTCCCTCGCAATGCAACCTTTGTGGTCGCTTCCCGCTTTCAGCGCCGCGGCGCCGGCGAAATATGTCGTCGGCTACGCCACGTTTACGGCGCGCATCGTGCCGCTCTGGCTCGCTCAAGAGCAAGGCTTCTTCGCCAAGTACGGCATCGACGTCGATCCGGTTTTTATTCGCGGCGCGCCGACCTTGGTCGCCGGCCTCGCCGCCGGCAGCATTAACATCGGCCGCACCGGCGGTAGCGCCATGCTCGCCGCGGTCGCCGCCGGCCATGACTTCAAAGTGCTCGCTGCATTCAACACGCGCAACACCTACGATCTCGTCGTCCGGCCCAACATCAAACGCGCCGAAGATCTGCGCGGCAAAACTTTTGGCGTTACCAGCATCGGCGGCACCAGTTGGATGGGCGTATTGCTTTGGCTCGAACATTTCGGCTTGGATCAGCAGCGCGATAATATTCGCTTTCAAGCTATCGGCGATCAGGGGGTGCAAGTGCAATGCGTCGAGAACGGCTTGTGCGATGCGGCGGCCGTGGACGGCGTCTTTACCAAGCGGCTCAAACAAAAAGGCATGACCGTGCTGGGTGAATATAGCGATCTCAAGTCTCTGTTGATCGGCCAGTCGATGGTCGTGCCGAGCGCGATGTTACAGCAGCGTGCCGATGCCGCCGAAGCTTACTTGAAGGGAGAAATCGAAGCTTTGGTTTTTTCGCTGGCGCCGAGAAACAAGCCGGTCGTTCTTAAAACTCTAGCGCGCTGGCTCAAGGTCGATGCATCGGGCACCGAGGACGCCTACCTGGATCTCGTCCGCGGCGTCGATCGAAAACCCTTCGCCTCCCTCGAAGGCTTGCGCAACGCCCAACGGCTGTTGAAACCACGCAACCCAAAAGTCGGCGAGGTCAGGGCCGAAGACGTTATCGATAGCCGCTTGATGCGCAAGCTCGACGACAGCGGATTTATCGATAAGCTCTATGCGTTCTACGGGGTAAAATCATAGCGCAATCCAAGTCCCGTAGGTCGGGTTAGCGCAGCGTAACCCGACACATGCCCTACTCACGTTGGCGCGGTCGAACGTCAACGCTTGCGTGCCGAATTCGGCAGCAAGGCTTCTGTCATCACGGAGCCGACGACAGCGCTCCGTTGTCACCATCGCGAAAAAGGGTAGTGGTTCATTTTAATTTTAACGAATCGTCAATGTAGGGGCAGACCCTGTGTCTGCCCTCTGGGACGGGCGACCACAGGGGGGCCGCTCCTACAGATGATTTCGAAACTGAACCACTACCTCGCACAGTGATTGCGCCACGCAGCGGCCAAACGCTACGATCTCTCTGTTCACAACAATTCGGTTGCCGAACCGGAAGAATCGCAGCTATAGTCCGCTCAAGCGCAAACCAGCAACGCGACGGAGGTCAGATGCCCTTTCTCAATATCAACGACAGCGAAATTTACTACGAAGTCCACGGCGACGGCCAGCCTTTTCTTTTTTGCAGCGTCACCGGCCTCGACCATCAAGCCTGGAAGTTTCATCAGGTCGGCGAATTTTCCCGCGATCACAAAGTCATCCTGTTCGACTACCGCGGCACGGGGAAATCGAGTAAGACGATTCAGAAGTACTCGATCAAAATATTCACCGACGATGCCGCGGCGATTCTCGATCATCTAAATATCGAGCAGGCGATCGTTTGCGGCCACTCCATGGGCGGCGTAGTCGCGCAACTCTTAGCGCTCGACTATCCGAGCAAGGTGAAAAAACTGATCCTCGCCTCCAGCGGCGCGGCCCATCCGGGCGCCCACGGCATCCCGCTCGCCATGTGCCGCGATATGGTGCGCGATGGTTTCGAAGGCTACATCCGCAAGCACACCATCGAAACCGGCTGGACCAAAGAATTTGTCGCCAAGAATCCCGAACTGATTGAAAAGTTTTTGCAGGTGAGAATGTCCGGCATCGCGCCGCTGGAAAATTATTTACACTTCGTCCTGGCGCGCCAAGGGCACGACCACACCGAGCGCCTGAAAGAAATCAAAGTGCCGACACTGGTCCTGGTCGGTGACGACGAAAACCACGGCGCCACCGACAACACCCACTGGGCCGCCGCGCACCAACTCACGCGCGCAATCCCGAACGCCAAGCTGGTGGTATTGGCCGGCGAAGGACATCACTATTTAGCAACGAACCCGCACGCCGCGCACAAAGCGATACGGGAATTTATCAACTAGAAAAAAAATCCTGACAGCGCCATGCAAAAAAGATTTCAGATCGCATTCATTCCCTCTCCCGCTGTGCGGTAGAGGGTAAGGGGAAACTTCATGCACAAAAAAATCACTCGGCGAGCATTTTGCTCGATGCTCTTGGCTCTGCCCTTGCCAGCTCGGGCGCAGCAGCCGAAGAAAATCCCTCGGATAGGGTATCTATCGTCGTCCGATCCAGCTCGTGAGGCCGCTCGTTCCGAGGCAATTCGGCTGGCTCTGCGCGAGCGTGGCTACATAGAAGGACAGAACATCGCTACCGAGTACAGATATTCGGAGGGGAAATCTGGTCGGCTTCCTGAGCTTGCGGCCGAGTTGGTGCGTCTCAAGGTTGATATCATCTTGATAGCTGGAGGGACCGGACCGGTCCGGGCGGCCAAGAATGCGACCAAGACGATTCCCATCGTTATGACGGGCGGTGGCGTCGATCCTGTCGAGGCAGGTCTAGTTGAAGGTCTTGCCCATCCCGGCGGCAACGTCACCGGCATTACAAACCTTACCAGAATGCTAGGCGGGAAGCGGCTGGAGATACTCAAAGAAGCGGTCACCAAAGTTACCCGTGTCGCGGTTCTCTACGATCCGGCCATTCCGGGCACTGTACTCGACATGAAAGAGGTTCTCCCAGTCGCGGCGCGTGCGCTGCGGTTGACTCTTCAGCCTTGGGAGATACGAGCTGCGGACGATATCGACAAGATTTTTGCTGCGATGGGCAAGCAGCGCCCGGATGGACTCTACGTGTCCGGGGGTGGGCTAATGAATCGTAACCAGAAACGGATTGTGGGCTTTGCGATAAAGAGCCGGTTACCGGCGATCTATTCTTTCAGAGACTGGGCAGAGACTGGCGGCCTCATGTCCTACGGGGCGGACCAAGCGGAGAGCTACCGGCGCGTCGCATATTTCGTGGACAGGATTTTGAAAGGCACCCCACCCAGCGAACTTCCGGTGGAACAGCCGATGAGGTTCGAGCTGGTGGTGAATCTCAAGACGGCGAAGCAGATCGGGGTGAAGATCGATCCGAATCTGTTGGCGCGGGCGAACAAAGTTATTCGGTGATTCAACTGAACAATCGTCGGCTTTTGCGTGATTGCCGTGAAAGCGGGAATCCAGTCTAACCTCATTTCACTGGAGGAACTCTTATGAACATCCACCGAATCACCAACAAGAAAACCGCCCTGCTCTTCTTCGACATGCTCAACGTCTACTTCCACGGCATTCCTGAAGAAAAACAAAAGTCATTGAAGCCGGTGGTCGACAACGCCGTGCGTTTGATGAACGCGGCGCGCCAGCATGGCATTCTCATCTACTACGCCATGGCCAATCACCGGCCCGACGGCCACAGCCGCTATATAGCAATCACCGACACCGACATGCGCCTTCGCCCCTGGCCCAACGACGATTGCAACCCAACAGTGCACGGCGCCACCGAAGGATCGTGGGAACAAAAAGTCATCGATCAGATCGCGCCAGAGCCCCAGGACTACATCATTCCCAAATATCGCTGGAACACTTTTCACCAAACTTACTTCGATCTCGCGCTGCGTTCCCGCGGCATCGATACAATCATTATTTCCGGCGGCGCGGTCGATGTCGGCGTCGCATCAACCGTCTACTCCGCCCGCGACCATGACTACAACATCATCGTCGTGCGCGACGCGTGCAGCAACTCGCACGAAGACTCCATGGCCGCGCTGATGAATACAGTCTTCCCGCGCCTGGCGCGAGTCCGGACGACCGATCAGGTCTTGGATATGATCCGTAGAGGCATCTCGTAGAAAAATTAACGTACAGGCTGGAACGTTTTAGGCTTTTAAACGTCTAAGCAGCATAGAGGTTGGACCCGTGAACGCTAAAAACATCGTCAAATTGAATGTCTTGCTGCTTTTGCTGCTGCTGGCAGCGCCGTCATTCCTTTCAGCCCAAAGTTTGCCCGCCACCGAGAAGCAAAAAATCGAGGCGCTCATCACGCAAGTCGGAGATCTCCAAGACGCCAATTTCATTCGCAACGGTTCCACCTACGAGCCATCGACCGCCGTCTGGTTCCTGCGCGGCAAATGGAACTACAACTCGACCGACGTCAAATCAGCCCGCGATTTCATCGACAAGGTTGCCAGCATGTCGGGAACCTCCGGCAAGCCTTATCTCATCCGCTTCAAAGACGGCAAAGAAATCAAAAGCAGCGAATTCCTGCTCGCCGAACTGAAAAAAATCGAATTCCAGTTCGGAGAGTCCGCGAGCAAAATCGCGCCGTAAAATTTTATTTGCTGAACGCCTTCGTGCTGTAGGGGCGACCGGCCGGTCGCCCTGACATTTCGTTTTGTCCTGATCTCACGGCTCATTGAAAAGCGTATTTCTCCTTTGACAGAAAAGTCCTGCAATCTAACCATTGCAGCCCACGCCTAACACCACGGTCATTCGCCAGGGCACCGCTCTTGCTCCGGCAAATGGTTGTGAGATTGAAAAAACTCTTCCTGCTGAGTTTGTTAGCCGGTGCGCTATCGGGCCGCTGCTTAGCAGCGGGTCAGTCATCCATCGTTGGCACTTCAGCGCCATTTGAAGCGGCCAGCGCGCGGGCCGGCGAGTTTAGAAAAGTCGTTCGCGTCGTCGACGGCGACACAATCGTCGTCAGCCCGAACGAAAAAGTGCGGCTCATCGGCGTCGACACGCCGGAAACGGTTCATCCGAAAAAGGCGGTCGAGTGTTTCGGCAAAGAAGCCAAGCAATTCACCCGCGACGCCGTCGAAGGAAAATCCGTCCGATTGATACTCGACAAAGTAAACACCAAGCGCCGCCACAAAGACCGATACGGCCGCACCCTCGCCTACGCTTATCTCGAAGACGGCACGATGCTGAACGCTGAACTAATTCGCCAAGGCTACGCCCACGCCTACACTCGCTTCCAGTTTCGCCACCTTGTAGAATTTAGAGAATTGGAACGCGCTGCTCGCGCCCAGCCTGTTGGCCTGTGGTCGAGCTGCTCTTTGACCGAACAATAAATCGTTGGAAGAATCCACAAACACGCTCGCAAATCTCTAGTCTTAACGTGCCCCGCATGCTAGCGTGACAAAATCATGCCGCTAGACACGTCAGTCGAAGCTGCCCGCGTACAAACCGAAATACATCGCTCGCTCGGCGCACCCGGCCGCCTGCAAATCGCGTGTCAGATGAGCGAAACCGTTAGAGACCTCGCCCGCGCTCGTATCCGCTCCAAGTATCCTGAGTTCGACGACTCAGCAACTCGCGACTGGCTTACCTGGGAATTGTATGGCGTCCGGCGAAACGGTCGATGACGTAATTCGTCGCATCATCACTCGAAGCATGGTATGAGTTCTTTGGCCGTTGAGAAGAGAGAGCCGCAGGCTCGAAGCGTTATCGTAAATGAAGAGTCTTTGACGGTGGATCTGATGGACGGGCGCACCATCATTGTGCCGCTAGTTTGGTATCCTCGTCTGTGGCACAGGACGTCTGAGGAACGCAATCACCTGGAGATCTTTGGCGATGGGACGTACATTCACTGGCCCGAATTGGACGAAGAACTGACCGTGGCTGGCCTTTTGGCCGGTCTTCCGTCAGGTGAAAGCCCTCAATCCTTGACGACATGGATGGAAGCGCGAGGACAGAAGAATCACGAATCGATGTGACTCGGTTGGTTTGCTACTCGTTGCAGCTCAGCAAGAGCATTAACCAACCGAGACTCAGCTTACCCTTTTTCATTCTCCAAAAATTTCTCCGCATCGATCGCCGCCATGCAACCTGTTCCCGCCGCTGTGATCGCTTGGCGGTAGACGTGATCCTGCACATCGCCGCAGGCGAAGACGCCGGCGATGTTGGTCTTGGAGCTATCGTGGGTGAGGACTGCGCCCACTCTATCAGTCCATCTGCCTACACGATGATTACTTGGGAGAGATTATTCAGGTCAGTTGGCACCGTCGTTAGATTCGGGTACCCTTTGTAGAGTGAGTTATGAGTTCGACTGGGATCCCGCGAAGGCCGCGGAGAATCTAAAGAACCACAGAGTTTCATTTGAAGAGGCGTCGACGGTGTTTGGCGACCCCTTGGCAATGCTTATGGCGGACCCTGACCATTCCGAAGAGGAAGAACGCTATCTCTTGCTCGGCTTGTCCTTAAAAGGCAGACTAATCGTAGTGAGCTTTGCCGAGCGTCCACCGACAACCCGAATCATTAGCGCCAGAGACGCGACGCGGCATGAACGGAGAGAGTATGAAGAAGGTCAAAGTTAGACATTCGAAAACGAACGGCCGCGATCGGGACACGATGAGACCGGAATATGATTTTTCCGGTGCGGTACGTGGGCTCACGGCGGCGCGCTATGCTAAAGGAACCAACGTGGTTGTAGTCGACCCGGAGGTACTTGATGTATTCCCAGATAGTGTAACGGTAAATGAGGCCTTACGCGCTTTGGCGCCGGTTTTGAGGCGACGTCAAGCCAACCGTAAGCCCAGAAAAGTGGCCTGAGGATATTGCAATCCACACGCCCCCTTGTTGCGTGAATTCTAAGAAGCTAATTCAATCAAGCCCTTTTTTCCAACGGCAAGCGATACTCAACAGCGATAGCTCTCACTCTCCCTGACTCTCCAAAAACCTCTCCGCATCGATCGCCGCCATGCAACCTGTTCCCGCCGCTGTGATCGCTTGGCGGTAGACGTGATCCTGAACGTCGCCGCAGGCGAAGATGCCGGGGATGTTGGTCTTGGTGCCGTCGTGGGTGAGGATGTAACCCGTCGGATCGAGATCTAACTTGCCGGCGAACAATTTCGAATTCGGTTCGTGGCCGATGGCGATGAACAGGCCGTCGCATTTGAAGTCCTCGGTCTTGCCGGTTTTTAAATTTTTGAATTTGACGCCGGTTACGCCGCCGGATTTTGCATCGCCGTAGACTTCTTCAACCGTCGTATCCCAGACAAAAGAAATTTTAGAATTCTTTTCGGCGCGCTCTTGCATGATCTTTGAGGCGCGCAGTTTGTCGCGCCGGTGAACGACCGTCACTTTGCTGGCGAACTTGGTGAGAAAGGTCGCTTCTTCCATCGCCGTATCGCCGCCGCCGACCACCACCAGCTCTTTGTCTTTGAAGAAAAAGCCGTCGCAGGTCGCGCACGCCGATACGCCGTGGCCCATGAGCTTCATTTCCGATTCGAGTCCGAGCAACTTGGCGGTCGCGCCGCTGGCAACGATCAGCGTGTCGCAGGTGAACATTTCTTTGCTGACGCTCAATTTGAACGGGCGCTGTTTCAAATCGACGGCGGTGACTTCGCCGAACAAGGTTTCGGTGCCAAAACGTTCGGCCTGTTTTTTAAATTCCTCCATCAGCTCCGGTCCCATGATGCCTTTGGGAAAGCCGGGGTAGTTTTCCACGTCGGTTGTGATCGTCAGTTGCCCGCCGGGCTGCGAGCCCTCGATCACCAGCGGTTGGAGGTTGGCGCGGGCGGCGTAAATTGCCGCGGTTAGACCGGCGGCGCCGGAGCCGAGAATGATTACGCGGTAATGACTTTTCTTATCCATCCGAGTTCTGTAACATAATTTCTTCGAGGGAGAAAGAAAGCCCATGGCACAACTCAGTCACTTGGACGAACAAGGCCGCGCGCGCATGGTCGACGTAAGCGAGAAAGAAATCACCAGCCGCATCGCCACCGCCCGCGGCACCATTCGTATGCGGCCAAGAACGCTGGCCCTGATTCTCGAAGAGAAAATCGCAAAAGGCGATGTCTTTTCCGTCGCCAGGGTCGCCGGCATCATGGCGGCGAAAAAAACTTCGGAACTCATTCCCATGTGCCACCCGCTCAACATCACGTCGGTCAAGATCGATCTCACGCCCAAGCAAAAACTCGCGCGCGTCGACATCGAAGCGTCGGTGCGCGTGAGCGGCAAGACCGGCGTCGAGATGGAAGCGATGACCGCGGTCGCGGTCGCCGGCCTGACGATCTACGACATGTGCAAAGCCGTCGACCGTGAAATGACCCTCGGCGAAATCCGCCTGGTCGAAAAAAGCGGCGGCAAGAGCGGAACATTCGTTCGAAAGGAATAGCTTTGCGTCTCGCGCATTGTCGGGGCGCAGCATGCTGCGCCCTTATTTTTTAACGAAGACCTTCGACCTTATGCTGCTTATTTATCTCAAACCCACTCGCGAACGCCCCGTCGTCAACGGTCACCCGTGGATTTTTTCCGGCGCTATCGAGCGCGTTGACGGCGACGACCAACAAGTTGGCGTCGCCGATGTCTTCGATAGCAAAAAAAACTGGCTCGCCCGCGGTTTATACAACGCCAAATCGCAGCTGCGCATTCGTCTGCTAACGTGGCAGAAAGAAGACATCGACCAGAGTTTTTTTGCGCGCCGTCTATCACAAGCGCTCGCTTTTCGCGCCGAACAGCTAACCGGCGCAACCAACGCTTACCGGCTTTGCAACGGCGAGGGCGATTTTTTGCCGGGATTGATTGTCGACCGCTATGCGGATTTTTATGTCTGCCAGTTTTTCACGGCGGGCATGGAATTATTCAAGGCCGAAATTGTGGCCGCTCTTGCAGAGCTTACCTCAGCCACAGGGATCTTCGAGCGAAGCGAAGGGCGTGTGCGTGAAGAAGAGGGGATCGCATCGTCGACCGGCGTGCTCGCCGGCGAAGCGCCTCCCGACTCAATTCAAATCGAAGAGCACGGCAACAAATTTTTCGTCGATGTGCAACGCGGACAAAAAACCGGCTTCTTCTTGGACCAGCGCGACAGCCGCGCATTTCTCGCCGCGCTCGCGCGCGATCGCACCGTGCTCAACTGCTTTTCTTACAGCGGCGGTTTTTCCGTTTACGCTTTTGCCGCCGGCGCCAAGGAAGTCGTCACGTTCGATTCGTCCCATCCGGCCTTGGAGCTTGCCGAAAAAAATCTTGCGCTCAACGGCTTTGCCGACCGGCCCGGCGAACTGATCAAAGGCGACGCCTTCGCCTACTTGAAAGAGATCGAGCAAAAATTCGACGTCATCGTCTTGGACCCGCCGTCGCTGGCGCACAGACGCGCCGATATCGACGCTGCCACCGGCGGTTATAAGTTTTTGAACCTGCATGCGCTCAGGCATCTCAACCCTGGCGGCATGCTGCTGACATTTTCCTGCTCACAGCATTTATCCGCCGACCTATTTCAGAAGGTCGTCTTCGGCGCCGCCGTCGACGCCGGAAAAAAAGTCACCATCGTCAGGCGGCTGGGCCACTCGATTGATCACCCGGTGAGCCTGCATCATCCCGAAGGCGATTATCTTAAAGGCCTCGCCTTGCGCGTGATTGATTGACTCATTTTCGACTTGGATCTGACTGCCGCATGGGAAACGTCAAACGCCATTCGCGCTCGCCGCCAATTCGTGTGTCACCCTGAGCCAAAGCGAAGGGTCTCGTCTTTTCGTCGTTCGCGTATTTGGAGAGAGGCCGAGATTCCTCGGCGGAGTTTACCCTGAGTACGCCGAAGGGCCTCGGAATGACACAATCATTTGTTACCGAAGTTTAGGTTAACGATTCTCGTTTGAGCCATCACTCTCACTGTGGTAGACGATTCTCTCTACCGGAAATTGCTCCACCGTCACGACCGGAGCAAGCGAGGTGCCCATGGCATTGTATCAGACCATCAAAGATTGGCCCGAAGAGGATCGCCCGCGGGAAAAACTTTTAGCCAAGGGCTCTCACGCATTAACGGAAACCGAATTGCTCGCGATCATTCTTAGAAACGGCAACGCCAGCACCGGCGAGAGCGCCATCGATCAGGCGCGCTTGCTGTTAAATCAATTCGGCGGACTCAAAGGCATCGACGATGCCTCCGCGAGCGAAATCTCCGCCGTCAAAGGCATCGGCCCGGCAAAAGTCGCCGAGATCAAAGCTTGCTTGGAGATCGGCAAGAGAATCGGCAGCCAAAAATGGGAGACCGGCCAGCCGCTTCACTCCGCCGAAGATGTTTATCAACACTTTCGCGAAAATCTTGGGCGGGAAAAGCGTGAACTTTTCTACGTCGTCTTACTAAACAACAAAAATCGAAAAATGCGCGAAGTAAAAATCTCCGAAGGCTCGCTCACCGCATCGCTGGTCCATCCGCGCGAGGTTTACAATCCGGTTATCCGCGAATCGGCCGCCGGCGTGATCTTCGTCCACAACCATCCGAGCGGCGATCCGGCGCCCAGCCCGGAAGACATCGACATCACCAAGCGGTTAAAAGAAGTGGGCGATGTCATGGGCGTGCGCGTGCTCGATCACGTGGTGATCGGCCACGACCGCTATTTTAGTTTTAACGAGCGCGGCATGCTCTGATCGCGACGGCCAATGAGCACCATCCTCACTATGGAATGATCCGGGCTGCAAGCAAAATCAAAAAGGTGAATTTCACCACGAAGGTCACGAAGGACGCGAAGTTCGCAGGTTTATTCATCCGAACCCTTCGTGTCCGTAGCCCGTGGTGAGCCGAGTCGAACCATGCCTTCGTGGTGAGATTGTATTTTGTTGACTTCGATCGCCCCCGCGTTTATTCTAACGGTCAGCAGTTCTCGTAGCCGTCTCTCAATCAAAACATGAGCGCTCTCGAATTCGGCAGGCCTAGACGGCGACTGGTTCCCGGCATCGGTATCGTTGTCGCCATTCTTTTAATCGGCGTCGGCGCCGGCGCCTACTTTCTCGTGCCGCGCTTCGAATGGCACAAGCCGCAGATCAAGATCACCCCGGACGTCAACGCCATCGGCCTCGCCCCGCTAGAAGTCGAAGTCACCGAACAAGGCACCGGCCTAAAATCTTTTAACGTCATTCTCAATGCCGGCGGCACCGACTATCCCTTGGTGAGCGAGCAATACGACCAGCCGACGATGCAGAAAAAATTCACCGTCGCGCTCTCAGCCAAGCTAAGCGGACTCAAAGAAGGCCCCGCGACATTGCGCGTCAGCGCCAAAGACCGCTCGCTGTGGGGCTTCTTTCGCGGCAACGAAACAGTCTTGCAAAAAAATGTCACCATCGACATCACGCCGCCGACATTAGAATTAATCGCCGATGACCGCTATGTGAATTTCGGCGGCGTCGGACTGATCGTCTACAAGCCGTCGGCGGATACAATTACTTCCGGCATCAAGATCGGCAACTATTTTTTTCCCGGATATAAAGCACAGATCAAAGAGCAACCCGATTCGTACCTGGCCTTTTTCGCCCACCCCTACAATATAGGCCCGGATGAAAGGGCTACCTTGGTCGCCACCGACAAGGCGGGTAACACGCGGGAAATGAAACTGGTCTACGAACTCAAAAACGTCAAGTACAAGAAGAGCACGATTGCGATCTCCGACGATTATATTCAAAACAAAGTGACGCCTCTGCTAAACGACGTGGCGGCGCGCCAGGGCAGCCCAAAAGAAATTTTCATCAAGGTCAACAAAGGGCTGCGCAAGGAAAACGAGGACAAGCTCAAGGCGATCACCGAAAAATCGACGCCGAAGATGCTCTGGTCCGGGGCGTTTATCCAACTGAGCAATTCCAAAGTCGAAGCGAATTTCGCCGACGCCAGAACTTATATCTACAAAGACGAAACGATCGACACCGCTTACCACCTGGGCTATGACCTCTCGGTCACCAAACATTATCCCGCCGAAGCGGCCAACAGCGGCGCCGTCGCGTTTACCGGCGATCTCGGCATCTATGGCAACACGGTCGTCATCGATCACGGCCTCGGCCTGTTTACGCTTTATTCGCATCTTAGCTCCATCGACGTCAAAGTCGGCGAGCAGATCAAGCAACAGCAAATCATCGGCAAGACCGGCGAGACTGGACTTGCCGCCGGCGATCATCTTCACTACGGTGTTTATCTCCACGGCCTGGCGATCTTGCCGGTGGAGTGGTGGGACGAGAAGTGGATCAGGGATAACGTCGAGCCCAAGCTGCTCGGCAAATCGAGCGAAAGCGTACAGGAAGAAAGAAAGTCCGTGCGCAAAACCGCCCGCAAGCGCAAAACCTAGCCGTTCTCCTAGCCGCCGCGAATGATGCGGCTGCTGTCACTTGTAACCTTCATTCATGACTCGCCGCAGTCAACCTGGCCCAACGGTTTCTCAAAGCATCAGCGATTTCATCGTCCGAACCACAACAAAAAACATTCCTGCCGAAATCCGCGAGACCGCCAAGCTGCATCTGCTCGACGGCTTGGCGACCATGATTGCCGGTTCAAAAGAAGAATCCTCGCAGTTGCTTTGCCGCCACTACTCAGTTTTGGATCGCAAACCGCAAGCTTCGGTGCTTGGCAGCAAGATCCGGCTTGCCGCAGAAAACGCCGCGCTAGTTAATGGCGTCCAGGGCCACGTTTTAGACTATGACGATGCGCAGATGACGACACTGGCGTCGCGGCCAATGGGGCAGCAAACCCATCCGACATCGCCCGTTCTTGGCGCGGTGTTGGCCTTAGCGGAGAGCCAGCGCGCCAACGGCTCAGCGCTGCTCGCGTCATACATCGTCGGTGTCGAAGTCGCTTGCCGCTTGGGCGATGCCATTGGCCCGAGTCATTACTTAGACGGCTTTCATCCGACCGGAACCCTCGGCACTTTTGGCGCTGCCGCCGCTTGCGCGCATCTGCTCACGCTAAGACTAATCGCGATCCGCCATGCATTGGGAATCGCCGGCACGCTCAGCGCCGGCTTGCGCGCCAACCGCGGCACCATGGCCAAAGGTTTAAACGCCGGACGCGCCGCCCAAAACGGCCTGCTCGCCACTAAACTCGCCGCTACCGGATTCACCGCATCGGAAAATATTTTCGACGATCCCATGGGATTTTTTAGCGCCGCATGCCGTAACAAAGTCGATGGAAATCTCTTGCGCTTCGGCAACCCTTTTTTCTTTGCCAAGCCCGGCGTCGGCATAAAACTTTATCCTTGCGCCGGCGTGCTTCACCCCGCCCTCGACTTGTTGCTACGGCTTGGTCAGCGCTACACGCTCGCGCCCGAGCGCATTAAATCGATCATCGTCACCCTCGATGCCGACGCCGCGTTGCCACTGGTTTATGCCCAGCCGAAAGATGCGCTCCAAGCGAAGTTCAGCCTGCAATTCGCGGTCGCGGTGACCATCGCCGATGGCGCAGCCGGACTGCAACAATTTTCCGCCGAGCGCGTGCGCGATCCTAAACTTCACAAGCTGATGAAACGGGTGGAACTGCTTCGCCGGCCGGCGTCCAAACACCGCCGACAAATGGGTATCGATACCCAAGTCGAGATCGCCGCCGAACATGGCGTCATCTATGGCGCGCGGGATCGGATCGCGCGCGGCCACCCGGCCCGGCCAGCGTCGCGCGCTGACATCGAAGAAAAATTTCGCCAGTGCGCCGACGGCGTATTGCCGAGGCCATCCATCGCGAAGTTCTTAGAAAGTTTCGCAGCGCTGGAACAGGCGCCGTCGGTCGCTGCCTGGCTTTCCTTGCTCCGTCCGACGCGGCGTTGACATTCTCGCCACCGAGCAGGATAAACGAAGCAACTTTGAATTAGGAGGAAAGCCGATGACTCGCATCGTCGATCTCAGCATGACCGTGGAGGAGTGCGACTCCGCGCCGTTTGCGCCCGATGAAAAATATTTCAAGCTAAGACCGATCATCAAGTGGGAAGACAGGGGGTTTGTCTCCAACGTCGTTGAGATGACCGTGCACGTCGGCACGCATATCGATTCGCCGCATCATTTTTTTCGCGACAAACCGTCCATCGAACAGTTGCCGCTCGAACCGATGATGGGCAAGGCCGTCGTGTTAGACCTCACGGCGAAAGGCGTCGCCCACGCCAAGATCACAACGGACGATATGGCCGAAGCCGAACAAAAGCTCAACCGCCAAGGCATCGAGATCCCCGAGGGCGGCATGCTTTTTCTTAGAACCGACTGGCCCAAGGGCCACGACACTTCCGATCCCAAGTGGTGGAACGATTCGCCTTATTTAACCAAGGAAGCCGCCCAGTGGGTGGTCGGCAAGAAGCCATCGGTCGTCGGTTTTGACTTCGCCCAAGAAGAGAAAGGCGCCGACTATCAGCAGGCCGATCAAATTCTCGACAGCGCCATGCGCGTGCATCGGACCATCCTGCCGCGAGTGATTTTTCAGATCGAAAATCTAATCAATCTTGATCAAATCGGTTCCACGGCGCAAATCATCGCGCTGCCGGTCAAATGGAAGACGGAATCCGCGCCGGCGCGCGTAATCGCGATCCTCGATAATTAGAACGAATGAAAGCAGTCCGCGTTCATGAGCTCGGCGGCCCCGAAGTGCTGCGTTACGAAGAGAGCGCCGATCCGCAACCGACAGCCGATGAAGTCTTGGTCAAGATCGAAGCTGCCGGGGTAAATTTTCTCGACATTTACTATCGCTCGGGCTTTCACTGGGGCGGCCATCACCGCCGTGCGCTGCCCTACATTCCCGGCGCCGAAGCGGCCGGCACGGTCGTCGAAGTCGGCGCCGACGTGAGTAACGTCAAAGTCGGCGATCGCGTCGCCTACGGCATATCGAATGGCTACGGCTCCTATGCCGAAATTTTTGCCGTGCCGAGTTGGCATCTCTTCAAATTACCAAACTCAATAAGCTGCCAAACCGCCGCGGCGGCGATGCTCCAAGGCATGACGGCGCACTACCTAACGCATAGCACCTACGCGGTTAAACCAAATGACATGGTGCTGGTCCACGCCGCCGCCGGCGGCACGGGCTTATTGCTGGTGCAGATCGCCAAAATGCGCGGCGCGCGCGTCATCGGCACCGTTTCGACGGAAGATAAAGCGCGGCTCGCGCGCGACGCCGGCGCGGATGAGACGATCAATTACAGCGAAAAAGATTTCGCCGCCGAAGTGAGAAAACTCACGGAGGGCAAAGGCGTCAACGTCGTCTATGATTCAGTCGGCAAAGCGACCTACGAGAAAAGCCTCGACTCGCTCGCGCCGTTGGGCGCGCTCGTCATCTTCGGCCAAGCCAGCGGCCCGGTGCCGCCATTCGACACCGCGGTGCTCAACGCCAAAGGCTCCTTGTCGCTCTCGCGTCCAAGTCTCACGCATAACGTCACGAGCCACGCCGATGTCCTCTGGCGCGCCGGCGATTTGTTCAAATGGCTCGAAGCCGGCAAGCTCAAAGTAAACATCGGCGCAACTTTTTCTCTGGCTGACGCGGCCAACGCCCATTGCGAACTGGAATCGCGCCGCTCGGTCGGCAAAATTCTTTTGCTACCGTAAAAGCGATATGTACGGCTGGCGCGCCAAGATCGGTCGCATCTCCCCTTCGCCGGAAACCGTCGGCTGTGAAGAGTGGCGCCGCGCTCTGCCCGAAGGCGTCTGTCTGGTTGAAACGCGCACGCTGCTGCACGACGTAACCGTCGAAGGGCTTACGGAAGCCGCCAAGCAAGTCGAGCGCGCCGCGCTGGAGCTCGCCTCGGCTGAAGTCGATGTCATTCTGCAAGCCGGCACCGCCATCGCGTTCTTTCGCGGTTTCGGCCATGATCGAGAGTTAAGCAAACGCATCACAGCAACCACCGGCATCAAAGCCACCACATCGCTCACTGCCATGGTCGAAGCGCTGCGTACGCTCGGCATCCATAGACCAGCCATCGCGACTTCTTATCTAGCCGATATCGACGCGCGCTTGGTCGATGTTTTGGAGCAGTCAAAGTTCAAAGTCGCGGCGATCCGCGGCATGGGACTCAAGCGCAGCATCGACATGGGCAAAGTGATGCCCGATGAAACCTACAGGCTCGCACGTGAAGTCGCACGCTCGGCGCCAAACGCCGACGGCATTTTAATTTCTTGTGGAAATCTTCGAAGCTTCGAAGCGGTCGAGCCGCTGGAAAAAGACACGGGGTTGCCGGTGGTAACGAGCAATCAAGCAGGACTTTGGCAAGCGCTTAGAATTGTCGGAGTCCATGAACAACTGCCAAATCTAGGCAGACTGCTACGAGATCATTAATCCCTAATCTTCCCTTTGCGCCTTTGCGCCCCTTCGACTTCGCTCAGGACATGCTTTGCGGGAGAAAAATCCTTAATCCGACCATCCAGCTACGAATGCTCGTCTTGGCAAAACCACTCTGCCGGCAATTCCCTACCGATTTTTCGTTCTTGCGCTAAGGTGAGAATTCGCGCCGCGCAGGCGGCAAACTGTAAGCCGAGGCCGAGATGATTGAGCATGCAAGTAACATCGCTGTCGCGTTTCCTGCCCGCGACTTTGCCCGCCATGATTTCCGACAACTCAGGCTTGTTACGCCAATCGGCGGCGGTATTTTCCAACTCGGCGCGGCCGTAGTCGCCTTTGCCAAACTCGGGGACCTTGGTCTCTTCGCCCGGCAGCGTAAACAATTTCGCCGCCTCGCGCGTTGACACCGCGATCAAATCGCAACGCACCAGCGCATCGAGCATCACCTCGCTTGGCCGCACGGTCGTGATGTGCATGCCGTTATCGACCCATGACGCGGAAAAAAACGGATCGAGGGCATTGGTCGTGAGCGATACGACGTCGGCGCCTTGGGCCGCTTGCTCAGGCGATGCAACGGCGATCAACTTTGCTGTCGTCTTCGCGCTCATCTCGCGGACAAACGCTTGCCGATTCTCTTTAGTCGGGCTATAGACCCGCACTTCTTCAATGGGCAGTGTTTTACCCATCGCCAGCAACGCCGGCCGCGCCTGCCAGCCGGAACCGTAGAGCGCCATGACGCGAGATTTTTGGCGCGCCAAATATTTCGCCGACAGCGCGTTGGTGACGCCGACGCGAATCGCCTGCATGAATCCATCCGGGAAAATCGCCAACAGCTCGCCGGTGGCGATGCTGAAAACAAATACCAAGCCGACATATTTATTGCCCAGCGCCAGTGGCACTTTCACGCGCCGCTGTCGGCCGCTCACGACCGGCCAAGTGAGCACGTCCGAAGTGACGCGCATCGTGGTAACTCCGGCGTCCGGCAGCGAGGCGCAGGAAGTTTTAAGACCGTGATAACTGCCAGCAAGCGCTCCCGGCACGAGTAGATCCTGACGCGGCATGTTCACCGCTCGGCCATTGCCGAGAGCCATCAAAGCCGGTTCCAACACGGCAAAACATTCGTCGAGTGTAAAAATGCTTTCGATCTCGCCGTTGGTGAGAATGAGCGTCATTGTAGTTATGATTACGACTTCACTGGTTTGAGCAGCGCGAAAGTTAGCAGCGCGGCACTCAGAGGGAACAATGCGATCGCCGTGAGCGCCGTGGGTAAACCGTAAGCATCGGCCATCAGTCCGGCGCTGATCGGCGCCAGAAAGGACACGCTCATGTTGGCGCCGTAGATAAATGCGACGATGCTGCCGGAAAGTTGCTGCGGCGACGACGACAGCGCCGCCGACACGATCACCGGGCGCAGCGCCCACAGAAACGCGCCCAGCGCGCCGAGTCCGGCAGCGAGCATCGCACCGGATCCCAGATGGGGAATCGCCACCACGACGATCGTGCTGAAAAGCGAAAACACCATGATCAAACGGCGATGGCCGATGCGGTCGGAAATCCAGCCGACCAACGCCGGCGCCACCCCGGCAAAAAGAAAAAGAATCGACATGTAAGCGCCCACCACCGCAGCGGGAAGTTTTAGCTGCAACGACAAATAGAGCGGTAGAAACGACGCCAACGCCGTCTGGCCCATGGCGCGCAGCGTCGAGACCGCCACCAGCGCGCAGACCGGTTTGTTTTTGACCACATCGTCCCAAATCGCCCGGCGGTAGTCGCGCCCGCGCGGCACGGCGAGCGCGGTTTCCGCGCCGAATAGCGCGTAAGCGAGTCCGACGACGATGCCGGGAATGCCCCAGATCAACAGCGCCGTGCGCCAGTCGAAAAAGTTGAGCAAGAACCCCATCGCCAACGGGCCGATGACCTCGCCCAAATTGGCGCTGCTGTCATGCACGCCCAGCGCAAAAGCTTTTTGCTCGCGATATTTCGCCGACAAGATCGCCAGCGACTGCGGATGAAACCAACCGCTGCCAAAACCGCCGAGCGCCATGAAAAATATCAGTAACGGGAAACTCGCCGACGCGCTCAACCCCAGCGAAGCCAAGCCGATCAACGCGATGCAGAAGCCCAACAAAAGATTGCGCCGGCGCGCTAGATCGGCAAAAAACCCGGAAGGAAAACTCGCCACGCCGGCCATGAACGTCCGCGCCGAAGCCAGCGCGCCGGCTTGCGCCAGGCTAAGACCCAGCGTCACGGTGATGATCGGCAAGATCACCGCGATGACGGCGTTAAACAGATGCTCGGTCATATGCGCCGTCGAGTTGGCGGCCAGCCGGCCCCAACTCGCTAGCGGTGCATTGAGAGTCGTCGCGGTTTCAGTTTTGGACAAGGTGTAATCCTACCGAAAAGTCTAACTCGTACTTTCCGATTGAACTATACCAAACCACGCGAGCCGGCAAGCCACGCCGGCAAATGCAATTGCGCTGTGAACCGAATTCAAATGCTTTAGGAAGGGTCGAGAACGTTTGTCTTGAATAAGAGATTCTCAATCGATTTCGAGCAGTTTTTTTCTCGCCGCGTGGCCGCGAAGAATTCGGATGTGCGATTTCGCAGTGTGAAAGTGTTCGGCAAGAAGCTCAACCAGACGGGCGTTGGCTTTGCCGTCCTTAGCCGGCGCGCGAACCGCGACCAAATAGTGATTGTCTGCCAGTTCTGTGACGGTTTCTTGTTTGGCCTGAGGCTTGACCATTACCCAAAACTTTCGCGCCATGGCTCACTTTAGCGCGGTCGCCGCACCGTTCAAGCCGCGAGCGCTCTCCCGACTAGAGATGCGTCCTAGCGGGTTTGGTGCATCAAGTCGAGCAACTGCTGATAGGACCGGAGTAGATCGGTGGAAGTAACGATGCCGCACACGCTGCCGTCCTCTTCCACCACCGGAAGACAATTGATGCGCTTAGAAATAATTTTGCCGACGGCGGCGGCGATCTGGGTGTTGCGTCGAACGGTCAGCGGGTTGTGCGTCATGATTTGATCCAACGACTTGGTCCGCGAGTTGGGATTGCGCGCCAAGGCCCGCAAGATGTCTCGATCCGAAATGACGCCGACAACCTGGCCATGGGTATCGACCACGACGCAGTGGCGAAAATACCGGTCATTCATCAAGTTCGCCGCATCGCTAAAACTATGATGCGGACTAAGCGTCACGACTTTGGAGGTCATTACATCCGCGACTTCGGTCGGGCCGACGATCATCTGAGGCTCCGTGGTCGTCGCCGGTTCGTCATTTCCCCTGCGGTGAATACCGTGAACCATATTTATTCTCCTAAGAAATGCTTATCGTACGAACTCACCCGCAATACGCGTTTCAAACGGAATTGACGAAGCAATTCTCACACCAGTGAATGCCGTTTGATCGACGGGCCGCCGGTCTCGGTCTGAAAGTGCTCGAAATGGCGCGATTGTTGACACGTGAGGCCAGCTTGCCGCCAAACCACAAAATGGCTCCGCCCAATTTTTTCTCATCAATGTTCAAAGTCCGCCGACCGGTGTCAAAACCCTTGCCGAGATAAAACAGAAATCCCCGCGAACCCATCCCATCTTGATAGGTATTGGCGGATCGCGCCCTTTCTGTACGTCAAGCGAGCCCTGTGATAGTAAAAGCGAAACTAGAATTTATGAGGAGCGTCGATGACCCTGATACTCAACAACGACCATGTCGAGCAAGCGCTCAACGTCAAGGAATGCCTCGCCGTCATGGAAGAGTCCTATCGCGAGCAAGCCGCAAGCCGAGCCGTCAACCGGCCCACCTCGCACTCCTACTTGCCGCACGCCCTGCCGAACGCCACCTATAGTTTCAAATCCGTCGACGGCGGTGTCGGCAAATACGGCGTGCTCGCGCTACGCGTCACTTCAGACGTCGTCCAGGAGCAAGAAGTGCACGGTTCCGTCCGGCTGGAAAAACTGCCGCTCGCCGGTAAAGGAATGTTTGTTGGCTTGGTGCAACTTTACAGCGCGCAAACCGGCGAGCTTTTGGCGATCATGCCGGATGGATTCATCCAGCAAACCCGTGTCGGCGTCACCAGCGCGCTGGGAATGAAAGTGATGGCGCGGCAAAATTCTCAGGTGCTCGGCCTCATCGGCTCCGGCGGCCAAGCCAAAGCGCACTATCGCTACATGACCGCGATCATGCCGATCAAGAAAGTCAAAGTCTATAGTCCCAACGCCGAGCATCGAAAAGCGTTTGTCGCCGAGATGGAGAAAGAAACCGGCGTCGCCGGCGAGCCGGTCGCAAGCGCCGAGCAAGCCGCGCGCGGCTGCGACGTGATCTGTAGCGCGACCAATTCGTCACGCCCGGTGGTAAAACTTGATTGGTTAGAACCTGGAATGCATTACAACTCCATCCGCGAGTTTGAGACCGATCTCGAAGTGTTAAACCGCTGCGATGTCATCGCTATTCATACTCAATTCGGCGGCATCCAACACTTTCAACCACCCGGCATCGACGATGACATGCCCGGCGTACGCCGCGAAAAACCGCGCGACTGGTCGAAGTATCCGGAGATTTGCGATCTCATCGCCGGCAAAGCGCCGAGCAGGACAAACGACCAGCAAATTACTTTTTTCTTAAACAACGTCGGCACCGGCGTTCAGTTCGCCGCCATGGGCTACTGCGCCTACAAAGCCGCAAAAGAAAAAGGCCTGGGCCACGAAATTCCCAGCGAATGGTTCATGCAGGACATAAAGCCGTGAGCCAAGCGCCGAAATTTAAATGACTGAACTGAACATCCCTCGGCTCTACGCTGAGGGGTTCTGAATCTGTCGAGTCGGAGTCGACTTCCCTTCCGTCTTTCCCGCGAAAGCGGGAATCCAGGTTCGTCAATGTAGGGGCGGACCTACGTGTCCGCCCTCTCCCTGGATGCCGCCCGGAGTTTACCCTCGACGTGATCGGGGGCCGGCATGACGGATCTTCACTTCGCCTAAAGCATGCCCTGAGATCCGTCGAAGGGGCGAAGGATTTCTGCCATCCCCGATAGAGTCATTAATCGGCGGAGCTACTTCCCCATCATCTTCTTCAGCCTCTCGATCACCTCCGGTGACTGGGACATCGCTTCTTTGGTCAAGGCCTCAACCTCGTCGCCGGTAGTGGCGTCGATGTCCAATCTTTTTTTCTTGGTCTCGGCCAAAAATTCTGGATCTTTCATCGTCTTATTGAAAGCGTCTCGAAGTGTCTTCACCAGCTCCGGACGCATCTTTGGCGGCGCCATGTAAGGCCGATGGAACTCGCCCGAAGCGAGCAGCGCCGTTGCCAAGCGCCGTCCCTGCTCGGGAGTTTTGTATTTGTCCAATAACTCGTAGATCGTCGGCACAGCGGCGAGCTTCTCGATTCTCACCCTGCCGCCTTGAGCCAACTCTCTCGAAAAACCGTTCTTGCGCCAGGTATGAAACGGCTCGCGGGAAAAATACGCCTCGGTGCTTAGAGAACGGCACTGGATTTCGCCCCTTTCCACTGCCAGGTCGATCTCGTTGCCGCCCTGATAACCGGAAACCATGTTGAACTTCGCGTTGACGGTTTCTTCCAAAAGCTTGGGTACGAGATTGCCCATATTGCCCAAGCCCGTGGTGCCGCATTTGGGCGGCTCTTTGGCGTTTCTAACGTCTTCAATCGTCTTAAACGGCGAGTCCGAGC
>Ga0137461_1000054_pt1 | contig 22183 bp, 21 predicted proteins | sample EasRivERMGT746_2_FD_104650 | JGI IMG/M metagenome (GOLD analysis project Ga0137461, IMG submission 104650) | Soil microbial communities from meander-bound floodplain in the East River, Colorado, USA - East River MetaG ERMGT746_2 | ecosystem: Environmental > Terrestrial > Soil > Floodplain ... | reverse complement strand
GGTCGAGCCGGCACTTTTGGCGCTCACCAGCACGCCTTCCATCGCGCCTTCTTCGGCGGAGCTCACCTGTCCCATCAGCGCCGCGCCGGGCGCATTCGCCGCCGGTAGCGAATGAGTGGTCAGGAGAAGTGTTACTGCCGCTGCAGCCAGTAATTTTTTTTTCGCAGCCACCTTTCCTAAAACCGGATCAGCCGAAGTGCCGTGGAGAGACTGCGCTCCTACTACCACCACGCTTGCGGAGCCGTCAAGCGCCGGTTTTTTTATTCGAAAAAAAATGCCGTGACGACCGGAAGACAGAAAGAATCCTGCTGAAACTATTTTGCCGCCAAAGTTAACATTGATCATGGTCCGTAACGCAACAGGCCCGAGCTCTCGCGAGTCGGGCCTGTGGCGTTTTCACTCGGGAACTCCTCAGTCAATTTTAGTTAGTCCAATAACTCCAGTTTGAGCACCGAGGCGCCGTGATTGCTGCCGGTCCAGAAAGTCACCGGTGAAGTCGAGTTATCGACGAACACGCGGCGGATGTTAGTCTCTCTCGGCAGCAGATAGTCGGTGAACGCGCCGGTTTTGGGATCGAGCCGGGTCACGCGATCGGTCCACATCGAGCCGGCCCACACGTCACCGTTTTTATCCGGCACGACATGATAGGGCGCCTTCCACGCGATCGGCAGTTTCCATTCTTGGATAATGCCTGTCTTCGGATCGAGCATGCCGATGCCATTGGCGCCGTACTCGGCGAACCAAAGCCGGTCTTGCGCGTCGAAGCGGCCACGGCGCGGGCGTGAATTCGGCGTCACCGTCGAGAAAACTTTAAACTCTTGGTCTTGGCGTCGATGCGCCCGATCTTGTTGGAGCTGAACTCGAGCAGGTAGAGATTATTCTGACCGTCGGACGGAATGCCGTACGCGCTGATTGTGCGAGTTTCGCCTGGAATCTTAAACTCGCCCAAGTTTTCATACTGTCCGGTGGCGACATCTACGCGGTAGATTGAGTGCGTGTCCTGATTATTCGTCCACACCTTGCCGTCCACATGTGAATTGACTGGGCTCACCATCGATTGCTGGGTGTGATTGCCTTGCCATTCTTTCGGCACCGGGTAGACCTGAAACTTTTCCGTCTTGCGATCGAACTTGGCGATGCCGCCTTGATACATCAACGACACCCAGAGGTTCTGATCCATGTCCAGATTCAAGTCGAGGGTTCCCTGGGGAAAACCTTTTTTCAATTCTGGAATCGCAAAATCCTTGACCTTGCCGCTCTTGGTGTCGATCTTGCCGATGAATTGCTCGCCGAAGTCGGAATACCAAGCGGTGCCATCGCTATCGACGATGACGTCATGAGGCATGGCGAGCTTTCGCGGCAAATCATATTCGGTCACGATCGTGCGCGTGGCTTTGCCCTTGGGCCGCGGCAAAGTTTTGAGCGGGAAGCTCTGCTTGGAGTTGTAACTCGCGTTGACGCTGGCGAGCCATTCGCCGATCGCCATCGGATCCACGCCGCGGGTGCGGTCGCGGCCTTGCCGGCGACGACGTCCACGCTCTTCGGTCTGTCAAGATCGTAGCCGGTGGCGCGAATTTTGAGCGTATAGCGGCCGGGATCGAGCTTCGCCGCGGGAAAATTGAACCGCCCCTTGGCGTCGGTCGAGACGTTGACTGAGACGGTGGGCCATCTTTCTAGGTGCCGACCATGACGCCTTCAATTAAACCTCCTTTCTGTGAGCTGACCTGGCCGGTTAACGCCACCACGCCGTTGGCGCGGCTTTGATTCGCTGCCGCAAAGACTACCAAAATAGCTGTTGCCACAAATACCATCGCGAGAGAAATAAATTTTCGCATATGCATCCTCCGAATCGACAATTTTAGAGACTAACTGGGCGAGCAACGTAGTTGACTCTTATAACTACTCCTATCGTCAGGCGGGCGTCATGCAGTTTTGTTAGATGCCCTAGAGTAACAATTCCGTCCAGTGCGCGTTCAATTCAGTGCCAAAACCGCTGTCACACTTTGATACTCTTGTCGCTCATTTATCGCAGCGCGCCCAACCGGCTTTCCGTAATGTCTCTCAAGGGACCGCAACCACCAATAATTTTTTGGCCTAAGCTTGGCCGAAACTTTGCAATAAATACTTGCCATTGTGAACACCTTGCCAACCATGATTGCTCAAGAAATTCCCCTGGGTCGGAAAGCGCGCCTGCGGCGGCTCGCTTTTCAAAAGGTCGAAGAATTGTCTGGCGAAATCGCCGCACTGCAATCCAAGCTCAGCTCGAGCGAAGAATTGCTGCATCACAGAGAGTCCGAGGCGCGCTCGATTCAAAACGATCTCACCGATCAACTCGACAAGCTGCAACGTCATGTGAGCGAATTAGAGGAGATGTTTTCCGGCCGCGAGCTGGAACTTAACCGGCTCAATGCTAACATGAATTTTCTCAAGGAAGAATTTGAAGAAGTCCGCGATGAAAAAGAGCGCCTGCGCGCGGAGAACGACCGACTCAAAGCCGAGCTTAAAGAAATTAAAGTCGATCGCGCCAGGGACGAGATCGAAGAGTGGCGCGCCATCGGCCATAAACCGCCGTGGAAGCGCTGCTATGAACGGCTCGAGGGGCTGTTCAGAAAAGACGGCAGCGACAAGCGGCACGATGGTTTTAGTGATCTGTTGAGGCTGCCACCGCCGTAAGGCAAATGGTTCTTGCCGCCAGGTAAATTCACCGACATTCCACCCAAGCCGAATTTCTACTTTTCAATCTTACCTCTAGACAACCGCGTTAATCCGCATTAGATAACCGAACGCAAGCCGGAGCAAACTGCGCGGCGCCGCGGAGGTTAAGTTTCGCGGGCCGTTATTTAATAATTGTCTCTCGGCGTGCGGAGGAAAATGCGATGAGCACAAAAGGCCGCGCGGCGATCTATGTCGAGCCGAATAAGCCACTGGTGGTGGACGAAGTCGAGTTCGCCGATCCGAGACCCGATCAGATTCTGGTGAAAATATTTTCCAGCGGCGTGTGCCATTCGCAGTTGCACACGATGGAGCGGCCGGCGCGCAAGGGGAAGAGTTTGCCGGCGTTGTTGGGCCATGAGTCCACCGGGGTTGTCGTCGCTAAGGGACGCGACGTTTCGCATGTGAAGGAAGGCGATCACGTGATCACCACTTGGGTGGATCGCGACAGCGCCACGACCGATCAACCGATGGTGCTGCACGCGCTCAACGATCGCCCGCAATATATCGCTCACTGGAAAGGCCAAGCCGTCATGCACTCCGCGGCGACTTGGGCCGAGTACGCCGTGGCGCAGGAGCGGGTGGTGTTGCCGCTGCCGAAAGATCTGGCGACCGATGTCACGGCGATCATCGGCTGCGCCGTGATGACCGGCGCTGGCGCTATTTTAAACACGTTGCAAGTGCGCTCAGGGCAATCGGTCGTGGTTTTCGGCGCCGGCGGTATCGGGCTCTGCGCGATTTCCGCGGCGGCGATCGTCGATGCCTACCCGGTGATCGCCGTCGACATCAGCGGCGCAAAACTTGAATTTGCCCGGCGCTTCGGCGCGACTCATCTTATCGATGCCAAACAAGTTGACGCGGTGCAGGGGATCAAAGATATCACCGGCGCCGGCGCCGATTTCGCCATCGACGCCATCGGTTTGCCGCTCACCCAGGAGCAGATTCTGCGCTCGGTGCGGCCGGGCTTCTCCGGTCTAAATAAAGGCGGCACGGCATTGCTGATCGGCATTACGCCGCCCGGCGCCAAGGCGGTGTTGGACACGAGCTTATTTATCGGCAATCGCTCCTTCGCGCGCACCAGCGGCGGCGACTGCAAGCCGGAGCGCGATTTTCCAATTTTCTTGCGCTGGTTTCGCGACGGCAAACTGAAGCTTGATGATTTGATCACGAACCGCTACAAGCTCGAACAGATCAACGAGGCGGTTGATGACTTGGAACATGGGCGGATATTGGGGCGTGCCATTTTGACGTTCGATTAAAGACGGAATGGCCGCATCCTTCGATCGTTCGACTTCGCTCACGACAGGCTCCCTCGACTGCGCCTTTAGTCCCGAGCTTGTCGAGGGCTCAGGATGATCGGGAGCGTAAAGGGCGCAAAATAATTTCGAAGACGATGTCCGAATGTAGGGGCGAAAAACTTTTCGCCCCTACACGAAATAACAGAAACGGCTCTCAACATGACGACAAAACCTTCTGATCCAACTACGGCCCGCTCCGTCGGCAGAGACACGATACGTTCCCGACTCGTTCTCGAAGTCGCGTCTGAGATGGTCGATCAAGCGGAGTGGCCCAACCGCCAGGCGCGCGTGAGCTTGCGTCCGCAAGGGGCGGAACAGTGGGCGGTGAACATGATCGGCAGCGATGGCCCGGCGGCGATCGATCTGGTCGCCCGCGGCGAAATGCAATTGGCGATCAGTAATCCAGCGATGTATCTCGCGCTCGCGCTGCGCGGCACCGGGCCTTATAAAGATAAAGCGCCCATCGCGCTGCGCGCGATTACCGTCATCCCGTCGCCGGACCAGCTCGCTTTCGCTGTTACGGAAAAAACTGCTGTGAAGTCGCTGCACGATATTCGTGATCGGCGCTTGCCGTTGCGTGTGTCGATGCGCGCCCAGCGGGATCATGCGCTTCATCCGGTGGTTAACGAGGTGTTGGCGGCGGCGGGATTTTCCCTTGACGATATCGTCGCGTGGGGCGGGCAAGTTCGTTATGACGATGGCTTGCCGATGAAAGATCACCGTTTCGGCGCCATGCTGCGCGGCGAAGTCGATATGATCGTCGACGAAGCGGTGCGCGGCTGGGCCCACTCCGCGTTGGATGCGGGTATGCGCATCCTGCCGCTCGATGAAGGCATTCTAACCAAACTTGAAGCCCTCGGTTTACGCCGCGCGGTCATGCCGGTGTCGCGCTATCCCAAGTTGGGCAAGGATCTGCCGACTTTGGATTTTAGCGGATTTGCCGTCTACACCCACGCCAACGTGCCCGACGCCGTCATCACGTCGATCTGCGCGGCGTTGGAAGCGCGCAAGGAGCGCATCGGCTGGCAAGAGCCCGGCCCGCTGCCGTTGGAGCGCATGTGCCGAGATACTCTCGACGGTCCGCTGGTCATCCCGTTACATCCGGCGGCGGAAAAATTTTGGCGTGGGCGCGGCTATTTGAACTAATTGCTAGCCCGGATTATTCGCGGTAAAACTGCGATCGAGGTGCAACCCTTCCAGAACGAAGGCAAAGCAGTTGTGCCTTGAAGATGCAAGCGTAGCGCATTGCTTATGAAATCAGCAGCGAAAAGGTCAAACATCGTGCCGAGCGCCGGGCACAAAATCAAACATTCGCGCCGGTGCCTTCGTTCCTCCAGGGTCACACCTCGATCAACACAGTGTCGTCAGGTTTCCTCGTAGCATGAATAATTCGGGCTAGCGCGGCCGCAGATGAAACATCGCGCGAGTTTTCTCCCAAATGTTTTCTGGGGACGTTGTGGCGGCGGCGCCGTCGGTTATTTCGTCTGTCTCGCATGGCGCGGCAGGGCGCAAATTATGATTTCTTATCTGGCCAGGGTCATCTATCGGCCAATCGAAACGGTGAATTGACAAGCGAATTGCCCTGGGTTAGGTTAAAACGCTTTTTTGGATGTATGTTCTTTTCGACTCAAAATGGGTTCATTTGGGCCGCAAGATTTGTTCGGGAGGAAGTATGGTTCGGCGGGAAAAATCCAACTATGTCATTCAATCGGTTTCCCACGCCTTCGACGTGTTGGAACAGTTTTACGCCAACGTCGACGAGATCGGCGTCACCGAGTTGAGCAAGCGGCTGAAGCTGCACAAGAACAACGTTTTTCGTTTGCTGGCGACGCTCGAAGCGCGCGGCTATATCGAACAGAACAAGATCACGGAAAATTATCGTCTGGGTTTGAAGTGCTTGCAGCTGGGCCAAACTTTTATTCATCAGATGGGTTTGCTGTTGCAGTCCCGGGCGATTCTCGAAGAATTGTCGAAGGCGACCAAAGAGAGTTGCTATGTTGCTGTGCGTAAGGGTAACGCGATCATTCCGCTCGACTTTGTCGAGCCGGCACGGCCGGTTCGGGTGGTCTCGTTTCTCGGCACGGTGCTGCCGGCGCACTGTACAGCGGCGGGCAAGGTGCACTTGGTTTTCGAGGCGGACCGCAGCGTCGGCACCAAGCTGCCCGAGTCTTTGCAGCGCTACACGGACAAGACCCTTACCGACCGAAATTTGTTGCGCGAGCAGATGAGCAAGATCGGCGAGTCGGGCTACGCGGTGGAATGCGGCGAGTTTAGCGAAGATGTGAGCGCGGTGGCCGTGCCGATCCGCGATTACACCCGGTCGTTGGTGGGAACCTTAGCTGTCGTCGGTCCCGGACATCGGCTCACCGAGGAGGCGATTCACAACGATGTCGCGCCGGCGTTGCTCAAGGCCGGCATCGAACTTTCGCGCCGCCTGGGATTTCACGCTTAGTGCGCGTCCCTGCTTGGCTGGCGGCAAAATGCGCTAGCCCGGATTATTCGTGGTGTAGCCGCGATCGAGGCGAAACCCTTCCGGAGCGAAGGCAAAGCGGCTCTGCCTTGAAGAAGCAAGCGAGGCGCCATGCTATGAAATTACCTGTGAAAAGGTCAAACAGTTTGCCGAGCACCGAGCATGACGATGAAACAATTGGCGCTGATGCCTTCGCTCCTACAGGGTTCCACCTCGATCGACACTCTGTCGTTCGATTTCCTCGTAGCATGAATGAATAGTCCGGGCTAGGGCATTCAAAGTTACGGAAACAGTGATCATGCGGCGAGTGGGATGGCGCGGTAATCCTAACCAATTCTTCGAATCAAGCGCAAAAGATTTTTTGACGGACTGTTTTCAGCGGTAAGAACGGAGTTAAACGGAGGTCGATGCGCTCGCTATGCTGACAACCCTGGAAAAAATTCTCTTCGTGCTATTGGCCGCGGGCTCCGGCTATATCGGCGGCAGGAAGTTATATGACGTCTACCGCGCCATCGCGCGCGGCAAGCCGGACGCGCGCTTTGACGATCTGCCCAAACGGATTCGCCGCGCGCTGTGGATCCTCTTAAGTCAACAATCGGTGTTCAAGGCCCGGCCGCTGATTTCGTTTTTCCATGCGCTGATCTTCTACGGTTTCGTTTTTTACTTTTTGGTTAATTTCGTCGATGTGCTCGAAGGTTTTTTCGGTCTTGATGCGCGCGGCGGTGGGTGGAATCTTTTCAATTTCACCGCCGACTTGTTGACGCTGGGGGTGCTCACCGGGATCGTCGCCATGCTGGCGCGCCGCCTGCTGATTCGGCCCAAGGATTTCGCCTTTGCCGAAAATACTCCGGTCGAGCCGCAAGTGCGCGCCGGGATCTTACGCGACTCGACTTTGGTGGCGAGCTTTATCATTTTTCACGTCGGCTGCCGGCTCATGTTCAAAGCGACTCAAGTCGCCGGGCAGGGTGGCGATTTATTTCAGCCGGTGAGTTCGACTTTCGCGTTCTTGTTCAACGGCGCCACGCCCGCTTCGTTGGAGCTGCTCAATCATTTTTTCTGGTGGGGCGCGCTGGGCTCCATTTTACTTTTCTTGCCCTACTTTCCGCGCTCGAAGCATATTCATATTTTTCTCGCGCCCATCAATTTGGCTCTCAAAAAGGACAAACCCGGCGTGCTCCAGCCGATGGATTTCGAGAAAGAAGAAGTCTTCGGCGCGGCGAAGTTGGAGGATTTCACCTGGCCGCGGCTGCTCGATTCCTACAGCTGCATCATGTGCAATCGCTGTCAGGACGTTTGTCCGGCGTCGAACACCGGCAAAGCGCTCAGTCCCGCCGCCATGTTGATTAACGAGCGCTACGAGCTCAACAAAATCTTTCCGAGCTTCGCCGCCGGCGATCCCAGTCCGCGGCTGCTGCTCGACTTCGCCCTCAACGAAGAATCGGCATGGGCCTGCACGACTTGCAACGCTTGCATCGAAGTCTGTCCAGTGGGCAACGAACAGATGCTCCATATCATCGACGTGCGCCGCGAACGCGTGTTGGGAGCAGCGGAGTTTCCCAAAGGTTTGCAAAATGCTTTCAATCATATGGAGCGAGCGGGCAACCCATTCGGCATGACCACCGATGAGCGCGTCGCTTGGACCAAAGGGTTGCCGTTCGCGGTGCCAACGCTGGCGGAAAATCCCGATCCGGAAGTGCTCTATTGGGTCGGCTGCGCGGTGGCCTTCGATCCCCGTGCGCAAAAAATCGCCCGCAGCATGGCCGAGCTTTTCAGCGCGGCGGGGATCAATTGGGCGGTGATCGGCAAGGAAGAGAAATGCACCGGCGACACGGCGCGGCGCGCCGGCAATGAATATTTATTTGCTCAGATGGCGGAAGGAAACGTCGCGGTGCTAAACGAAATCAAAGCCAAGACGATCGTGACGACTTGCCCGCATTGCTTTCACACCATTGGCAACGAGTATCCGCAGTTCGGCGGCAATTTCGTCGTCAAGCACCATACCGATTTCATCGACGAGTTGGTTAAAGCGGGAAAACTCAAGCTCAATGGCGATGCCAACGATTCGATCACCTATCATGATCCCTGCTATCTCGGCCGGCATAATGGAATTTTCGACCAACCGCGCGGCTTGATCCAGGCGACTGGCGCGAAACTTACCGAGCCCGATCGCAATCGGAAAAATAGTTTTTGTTGCGGAGCCGGCGGCGGACAGTTTTGGAAGGACGAAGAGAAAGGCACGGAGCGGGTCGGCACCAACCGCTATCGCGAGCTCAAGCAGACCGGCGCCAAGACGGTCGCCACCGGTTGTCCGTTCTGCCTGCGCATGCTTACTGAAGAGACCGCCAAGGAAGAGCCCGAGACCGCGATGGAAGTGTTGGACATCGCCGAGATCGTCGCCAGGAGCGTAGTCAAATAAAATGATTCATCGTCGAGCTTTGTCAGTTGCGCTGTTTTTTGCCATGCTGAGCAGCGTGAGCGCTTGCCAAGCCGAACCGAAAGTGGCGATTGCCGCCAAAGACGGCAAGGAAGTCATCTTTCAAGTCGAGATCGCCGACACCCCTTCGAAACGCGAAATGGGGCTGCAATATCGCCGCGATCTTGCCGACGATAAGGGCATGATCTTTTTATTTCCGTCAGAGTCGCTTCAATCTTTCTGGATGAAAAACACGCCGATTCCGCTGGATATGATCTTTATCAGTCGCGATCGAAAGATCGTCGGAATCGTCGAGCAGACAACGCCATTTTCGTTGGACCCTCGATCAGTCGGCGCGCCGAGTCAATATGTCCTGGAAATAAATGGCGGCTTGTCTAAGCGCCACGGTTTCAAAGCTGGCGATACCGTGCGCTTCGACGACATCGCCCAACAGAACGTCGGAGAATAAAAAAGGGACCGAAGCATTCGCTTCGATCCCTTGGTAGCGGTTCAATCGGCGGATTAGATTTCGCTAAAAAAATACGGCCGCATCGGCGCCAGTTTCTCTTCGTAAGAATCCGGATACATAAACCACAAAGTAGCGGCGATGCTGCTCAACAGCGAGTTGCCGTCCTGGGGCGTGAAGCAGGTGCCGATGATTTCCTTGTCGTTATGGATCGCCAGGCTCTGCGTGACGATCACCGTCTGATTAAGAATTCTGCCAAACAGACCATGGTCGCGTCCGAAAGAAAAAACCGACGCCGACGACTTCTTGTGGGTCAAAGCCACTCGGCGGGTCGATTGGAACCGGCGTATCAACTCCTCCTTGTCGATGGCGCGGCGCAGTCTCAAATTAAAATGGATCGTGTGCATGTACTGCGTGTTGAGCTTCAATGCCGAGGAAAAAATATTCAAGTCCAGTCCCAGGGTCTTGAACAAAGCGTGGGCGTCATGTCCCTGATGGGTGCCGTATTTCGCGTCATCGTGTTTGCCGGCCTCTGGCGCCGGAATGAAATCACCTTCTTGGCTTAAATCGTTGGCCCGGCGCATGCAAACAAAGCGGCTTTCGGCGAGATTGTCTTCCTTCTCTGGCCCTAACGCGATGGTGTCGATCAACACGGCCAAGTTGTGCGTGTTGCAGCTAACGACTTGAATGAACTGATCCTGGCCCTTGACCAGCGCTTTGTCATTGATGCCGCGGGCGTATTTCTTGCCAAAGCCGTCTTCGCTGCCCTGAGCGATGAAGCCGCGGCCGTTGCCGGCGTATCGGTTGTAAATTTTTTCCTTATTCTCATTGCCCACCGGCGTGCAGTCGATGATGACGCTGGCGCGCTCGATCGCCTCTTCGGCTTCAAAGCTCGGTGTCATGCCCAAGTCGACGAACTTTTGCCAGCGATCTTTGTCGACGGCGAGTTTGGCGCCTTTGCTGCACGATACCATGACTTTCGAGCGGTCGTTTAGCAGAGGGGTGCGCTTGTGAAAGGTCACTTCGTCGATGCCAAATTGCTCCTTGAAGGTGGAGAGAATGCCGACCAGCGGTTCGCCGATAGTACCGGTGCCGACGATGTGAACAATTTTTTTCTGTGCCATGGCCTTCTTCCTGCCGAATTTGATGGACGAATTTTAGCCCAACAGTGTCAAGTGATCAACAGCAAAGTTGGCAATATTGGATAAAGGGAACCTCTAGAGACTTTATTTTGTATTTTATGTTACTCGCTGCCCTGATTAACTCGGCCGATGCACGTCCTAAAGCGGCAAGTCGACCTCTCCCTAGCTTGTTCTGCACCACGAAGATCACAAAGGGTTTGGATAATTAGGAAGGGCGGGTTTCAAACCCGCCCCTACGAAACCTTCGTGGTTTTGGTGTCCCTTCGACCATGCTCACGATAGACTTTCGTGGCGAAAACCTCTTTCCCACTTGGTTGCGCCTCTGCGGTGAGACGAGATTCAGGATTTCTTGCGGTCACTCTGCGGCGTTGATCGCGTCGATCAATTGGCGCAGCCGGGCGAAGTCTTCGCGGTTGAAACGGACCAGGAGACGGTGCAAATGCAACGTCTCGGGCTCTTCCGCTTCTTCGGGCAAGGGTTCGGTTAGTCTCATTTCGCCGTCGCTAATGATATCGGCGAACTCGCGGTTTAGCCGGTCGATCAATGCGGGCGACGGCGGCTGGTTGAGACGGATCACCAGATCCTGCTTGACGAAGCGGTAAGAATGGTAGTTGCGGTAAAAGCCGGTGATTTCTTTGACCGCCGCCTCGGCGCTACTGATAAATTTGACTAAGTTCAATTCGTCTTCGCTGATATAGCCGCGCTGCACCAAGTCGTCGCGCAGAAACTCTTGCCAGCGCGACCAGTAAGTGGCGTCGGGCAGGTCCATTAAAATGATCGGCAAGAGCTGGCTCTTGCCGGTCTGCACCAGCGTGATCGACTCGAAAAGCTCGTCCTGTGTGCCGAAGCCGCCGGGGAAAATTACCACGGCATCCGCTTCCTTGACGAACATGAGTTTGCGGGTGAAGAAAAAATGAAAATTCATGAGCTTGGGATCATCGCGGATAAAGCGGTTGGCCAATTGCACCGAAGGCAAGCGGATGTTGACGCCGAAGCTCATTTCCCGGCTGGCCCCCTCATGCCCCGCTTGCATGATGCCCGGCCCGGCGCCGGTGATCACCATGAAGCCGGCTTGGGTCAGCCCCTGGGCCAAGCTGCGCGCCAGATCATAATAAGGATCGTTTTCCGCCACCCGGGTCGAACCGAAGATGCTGACCTTGCGCTGCTGCCGGTAGGGCGCGAAGATTCTAAACGCGTGACGCAGCTCCTGCATGGCGCGGTTTAAGATTTTCAAATCGCCGCGCCCGGCATTGTCGTGCGACAATTTAACTACAGTGCGCAGGATTCCGGCGAACTGATCCGCGTTGCCGGAGCGATCTTGCGCCTCTAGCCACTCCTCGATCTGAGCGACCATCTCGACCAAAGTTTTCGGCTGTTGTTCAATGGCTTCCATTATTCCTGCCAATCTAGAGCGCCGGCGCCAAATCAATTTACCAAGAGTGCCGGCGGGCTCTTCTAGATAGTATAAGCGATGGCCAACGTGGGGGGAAGCGAGTGAGGTCGCGGAGGAAGCGAATTCGTTTCGGTAGTACGCGTCGCTGCGGTTACGAGTCGCGATGCGCCATGGACTTATATCGGCGCATCGCGGCGTTTTTCTTCACGGTCAACCGATATCAAAGCCATAAAGCTGCGCCGTGTTTCGACAAAGAATTTTTTCTTTATCGGCTTCGCTGACGCCCTGGAAGTCCTGGGCGATTTTTTCCCGCGACTTGGGCCAGAAGGTCGCGCTGTGCGGAAAGTCCGAGGACCAGAGAATATTTTCCACGCCGATGTCGCGGCGATGGGCGACGCCGAAGCCGTCGTCGATGAATGTCGCATAGAGCTGGCGGCGGAAATATTCGCTCGGCTTGAGCTTCAGCTTGGTTGGAAACGGCGTGCCGCGAAAGCGGATGCCGGTGGCGTCGAAACGTTCGTCGATGCGGAAAAGAAAAAACGGCAGCCAGCCGCAGTTCAACTCCGCCGAGACCACTTTCAGATTGGGAAATCGTTCGAGCACGCCGGACAGGATCAAGGTCGAAAAGGTTTGCTCCACTTCATGGGAATTGATCGCTTGCGCGATGGTGCGCTTTTTCGCGTTGTCGTCCCAGTCGACCCATTTTAAACCGGCAAATTCGTGCAGGCTGAGCGGCATCTTGAGTTCCTGCGCCGCGGCCCAAAAGGGATCGTATATTTCCGAGTGGAACGGCAGTTCCTCCGGCGGGGAGGCCCAGATGATCGCGCCCGCCAATCCCTTTTTGGCGCAGTCCGCTAAATCTTGCGCCGCTTGCTTGGCATCATAGAGTGAAATGAGCGCCAAGCCTTTGAGTCGCTTGGGTGAATGGGCGCAAAATTCGGCGAGCCAGTCGTTGTAGACTTGGAAGCAGGCTCTTTGAAAGCCGGCGTCCTTGATCCAAAACATGCGAAAGCCGAGCGTCGTATAGAGCACGTCGCCGGCGACGCCGTCCTGATCCATGTCTTTCAAGCGCTGCGCCGGATCCCAGCCGCCGCGGTGGGCTCCGGCATAGGAGAAACCTTCCAGCAATTTTTGCAACTCTTCGATCGACTTATTGGCGCCGAAGCCCAAGATCACATTGTGCGGCTGGCGATCCCGTTCGATGTGCCACCACGCGCCGGGCTTGCCGTCGTGGACGGTTTCCATGTGCGGCGCAATGTCGCGGTATTTTTTTGGCAAGCGCTCTTGCCACAGGTTCAACGGTTCGCTGACGTGGGAATCGGCATCGAGCAAAATAGTTTCCGCCATTGGCTGCTCCTGTATATAAATCTTCGATTCTTCTTTACGCTTACTGTCGTCTTTATCGTAATTGACTCAGGCGGCGTAGGCTGGAATTTGCCGCTGGAACATGGCGAAGATCTGTTCCCAGTCGCGTGCCGTCGCCTGTTTATCGTATACATCGCGGTCGGGCAAAGAGTAACCATGCTCTGCGCCGGGATGCACAGTGAAAGAATAGCGCACGGTGCAAGGTTTCAATAGCTCATCGAGCTCACGCACCATGGGCAGCGGCGCATGGGAGTCATGCTCGGCAAAGCCGCAGTAGAATTCACCGCGCAGTTTGTCCGCCAACCGGTGCGGCGAGTCGTCGCGCGTGGAGATCAACGTCGTGCCGTGCAACGACGCCGATGCAATAAGCCGGTCGGGATAAGTCCCCGCGGCGCCCATGACGTAACGTCCGCCCATGCAGAAACCGATGGCGCCCACGCCGCCGGGCCTGACGTCCGCGGTATCATCGAGGAATTCTAAAATCGCGCCGGTGTCGTCCGTGACCATCTTGTTAGTTAACTTGGGCCGGGCTTGAATCTCCCGGAGCTTCTCGCCTTCGAGCCGGTTGATCGAGATGGTTTGGTTGCGCTCGTTTCTAAATTCAAAATGGACCCGGCGCCCTTGGCGATAGTAGAAATCCGGCACCAGGCAATATTCGCCCACGGTGCCGACGCGCCGGACGATATCGTAGAGTTCTTCACGCACACCCCAGATGTCCATGTAGAGAATCGCCGCGGGAAATGGGCGGTGCGCTTCGGGATGGGAAACAAACGTTTCGATTATCCCTTCGGCAGTTTTGATCTCGACGAATTGTTCCCGCATCTACGTGCCCTTTGGCGCCCTTTCCCAGCATTCGTATACGTAATATTTGCCGCCGGCGCAAACCGACTGTAGGGGTGCGGTTCATCGCGCCCTCGGAGCTTGTAGGGGCAACCCCCCCTGTGGTTGCCCTTCCGAAACAGATGCAGTGATTGACACCATCAAACCGTTTCGGCTAGTTTCGCGCCGATAGTTCTTTCGCTTGGTTTCATTACGCAGCGAAATTTTCGTGGAGGCACGGTATGAAATTATTTTTCTCATCATCGGTCTGTGTTTCCATTTCGCTGGCACGCTGCAAGCGGCGGATAAGATGACCGTCGCTTACGCGACGTTGGGCCCGGCGTTGAGTCCGGGCTGGGTCACCGCCGACAGGGGCATTTGGAAAAAGTATGGTCTCGACGTCGATTTGGTTTATCTCGGCGGCGGATCGCGCTCGGTGCCGGCGCTGCCTCCGGCAGCATCCAGCTTTTTTTCGGTTCCAACACCGCTGCCTACGTCGCGGCGATCCAGGGCGCCAAGGTCGTCAAGCTCGGCATGACCATGAACACGCTCGGCTATTTCTTGGTGACGCTGCCCGAGATTCGCACCATCGCCGATCTCAAAGGCAAGGTGTTGGGCATCGGGCTGGGCCGCGATTTGCCCTACGCCCATCTGACGAGAATCTTGCGAGATAATGGCATCGATCCCAAGAGCGAGGTGAAATTTCTGCCGCTGGGCGGCGGGTCGGGCGGTTATATATCCGCGCTCAAAGCCGGGCGGGTGCAAGGGTCGATGATCATTCCGCCCAATCATCTGGTGGCGGGAAAAGCCGGGCTGAAAGTTTTAACGAAAATCGATGTGGCGACGCTGGCAGGCGGGCTCAACACCAGCCAGCCGCTGCTCGACAAAAGCCGCGAGCTTTTTGTCCGATTCATCAAAGGCTACCTCGAAGGGATTCATTACATGATTCGAAATAGACGCGAGAGCCTCAAATCCTTCGCCAAATATTTGCAGAACTCCGACCCCGCGGTGAACGCGTATCTCTACGACGACATTACCAGCCGCATCGAAATGGAGCTGCGGCCGACCCATGAAGCGATCCGCTATATGCTCGATCTGATCGCCTTGGATCACCCGCAGGCGCAAAAAGTTACCGATAAGGATTTTTGGGGTCTGAGCTTGCTCGACGACATCCGCAAGTCGGGATTCATCGAACAGTTGCAGAAGAATTGAATCCGTTCGTGTGTTGGTGTCACGGAAAGACAGGCCAGCCGATGGTTGACGTGTTCCCATGTACGGGCGGGTCGTGACCCGCCCGTCCCCTCCACACCTGGATTCCCGTTGTCACGGGAATGACGGAAATGGCACTTTGCGGTTGGCTTCAGGCTTTTTGATTTCCTCGCGTGGGGAATGCGTCTTGGTGTCATTCTGAGCCGAAGGCGAAGAATCTCGTCTTCGTAACTGACGGCCAATGCGAGATCCTTCGCTTTGCTCAGGATGACACGCTCAGAATAGCCACATGGTCTGGTAACGCGGAGGAGCAATTTTTCTATTATTCATTTCTTCCAAAGACCATCGATGAAGCCGTTCTTTTCCAACTCTTGTAAGAAGCTGGCGTCGATCACCGATGTGGGATCGAAGCTTGCCGCGCGCGGGTTGCGCTGCGCTTCGACTTTGAGGAGAAACTCGATGCCTTTTAGTGGCACGTGGGGAATTTTTTCTTGCAGGCGCGCCGGCGAGTCGAGCACGGCGCTGATCGCTTCGGGATCGTTGGTGCGGGTGAATTCGGCGGCGACTTTGAACGCGAATTCGCGGTTCTCTTTGAAAAATTTTAGCCCCTCGACGAAGCCTTTGACCAACCGAAGCGTGCTGTCGCGATTATTACGAACAAAAGATTTAGTCGTACCGATGCAGCTCGCCGGATTGTAGAGGCCGGCCTTATTTACGTCGAAGACTTCGCTGAATCCGGCTTTCTCGGCGAAACCGTCGTGCGGCGCACGGAAAATCGCCGCGTCGATGGAGCCGTTACTCAGGCCGACGAGCCGTTCGGCGCCGCTGCCGGCGGCGATGAAGGCGACATCGCGCTCGGGATTGAGTCCGCGTTCTCGAAACACGTAACGCAAAATGCCGTCGTCGATGGTTCCCAGCCTGGTCAGTCCGACGCGTTTTCCTTTGAGGCCGGCGATGCTGGTGATTTTTGCGTTGGCAAAGAGCCGGCCGTAGGCGTAAGTGGTAGCGCACGCCAACAAAACCGTATCGGCGCCGGCAACCGCGGCCACGACCATCGGCGCCGCGCCGACCATGCTGACCGGCACGTTGCCGGAGATCATCGCGGTGGTGAGCAACGAACTACCCGTAAGCAAAACCAAATCGACGTCGTGACCGTATTTTTTGAAAAAACCGGCTCTGCGAATCACTTCCACGGTGATTCCCGCCCCTGGGGTGGGATAACCCATCACTAGTTTCTGTGCCTTCTGCGCTTCAACTGTGACCGGTGAAAGCGTCGCGACGCTGGCGAAGAAAATCACTGCGAGAAATAGTTTGCCGCGTGATTTCATCAGGCTCATTGATTTCAGCGCGGCGATTTATTCACTCGCCATCCTGAAATAGCGCAAGCTGATTGCCATCCGGGTCGCGCAAGAGAAATTGTTCTTTTCCACTGTCTTCCCAATCCGGCGCGCGCGCGACGGTCGCGCCCATGCGCTCCGCGGATGCCAACATCTTGGCTTGATCGACCAAGCGAAAGCCTAGGCAATGAAAGCCTTCGGCGCTCGCCGAATCGCGCGGCAACAAGAGCAACTGGGTTCTGCCGTCGGTGAGGGTGAACTTGCCATTCTGTTCGCGCAGAACCGTCATGCCGAACGCGGATTGGTAGAATTGCGCCAATGCCGCGGGTTGCGCCGCGCCGATCACCAGCCGATTGATCTCCGAGGCGGCTTCGACTTCGAGCGCTTGGAGTTTTTCGGCGGAGACAGGTTTGTAGCCGCGCTCGGACAGATCGATGCGGTTGCCTTCGAGATCGTGGGCGCGCCATTCGGTGAAAGTTCGGCCGGCGGGACGTTTGGCGATGTCTGCTGTGGCGCCGGCGTTTTTCAGCCGTCCCTCGATATTTTCCAGACTGTCGATCTGAAAGCCGAAGTGATCGAAACCTTTGGCTTGCGGTTCGCCGACTTCGTCGATGCGTAAGGTTTCCGGATCGACGCCGCGCCAGGGATTGAGCGCGAGCAAGACATGACCGTCCCACAGTTGCACGGCGCCGCCGACGTGGACAATCTTCATGTGAAAAGCGTCGCGATAGAAGGGCGCGAGGTCGCGCGGGTTTCGGGTAAACAGCGCGACGTGGACGATGCGCGCTGAAGCGGTTGGATCATTCATGACTGTCTCCTATGGGTAAACTAGATTGATTTATTAACTATGGTTCTTCAGGATTCCGTGTGGGTAACCTGGCACTATCACCTAGGATTTGTTCACCACGAAGGTCACGAAGGGTTCAGACAAATTAAACTCCGAACTTCGTGCTCTTCGTGTCCTTCGTGGTGAAAAATATTTTCACAATAAACCCAGAAGAAGCTTAACTATTAACGCGTCTTCAGCGACGCCGCCGCTTCGCTGACCAGCGACCAATCGACGATCTTGTCGGCGGGAAAATTTGCCGGCACATCGGCCATCGTCAGAGCCGTCGCTAGTCCTTTGTCGGAAGGGATGCCGTTATCCGGCCAAAGATCTTTAATCACATCGAAGGCCAACCGGGTCATTTCCATAGTTGGCAAGCCGACGAATTGTTTGAGCAACGGCAGCACTTCGTCGCGATGGCTCTTGGTGTAAGCGATGCCTTTGAGCGCGGCGGTGAGAAGCTTTTTGACTTCGTCCGGCTTTTCCCGGATGCGTGCGTCGTGGGCGACGAGACCGAGCAGGGGAAACTCGGCGATGTCTTTCAGATAGGCGATCGGTTTGAAGCCGTCTTTCTCCATGAATAGATCATAGGGCACGCTCAACATCGCGGCGTCGATGTTGCCGGACTTGAGCGCCAACGCACGGCTCGGCATCTCGCCCAGATTGATCGTCTTCACTTCTTTGGCATCGACTTTGTAGTGTTCGAGAATTTTCAAAAGCTGCCGATGCACGGTGCCGCCCGGCTGGCTGATGGCGACGCCGCGGCCGCGTAGTGCGGTGGGCGTCGCGATGTCGCGTCGGGAAACCAAGACGTGGTGTGAGCGCACGGCGAAGATCATGATCACTTTTGCCGGCAACCCGTTGGCGATGGCGGTCATCGATGAGCCGAGCGGCGTAATGTAAGAAATGTGGCGTGAGGCTAGCGCGCCCAACGACGCGCGCACCGACATGGTCACGGGCAACAATTCGATTCCCTGTTCTTGGAAGATGCCTTTCTTCCAGGCGACGTAGAGTGGAAACCAGGTGACGGTGTTGGTCGGCACGCCGATATGAATCTGCGTGAGCTTTTGCGCCAGCGCCGGCGCGGCATAAAGGACTGCGCTGACCAGAAGAAGCGCGAAGGTTTTTTTTCTATGCGCCACGATCGCTTTATGCCTCGGAAAAATCCAGTACCACACCGTCCGGGTCTGAGGTCGCGTATTGGCCGATCTTGCAACTGTCCATGTCGCGCTTGGTGAGATGGCCGAAGATGCCGGCGGCGATGTCGCGCGGTGCTGAGGCCGGCGTTGTATTCGTCAATTCGGCGAGATCTTTCTTGGTTTGCTCGATGCTCTCGACTTTGTATCCGATGTGATCGAGGCCTTGGCGCATGCTCATGTACGAGTTGTCGTTGGTCGGTTGGATCAGCAGACGAACCTTGCCGTCGCTCAAGCAAACCGCTTCGCCCAACGGCGGTTCTTTGACTTCGAAGAGCTCGAAAACTTGTTTGTAAAAACTGGCCACCGCCGCCGGCTCATGGGCGCGGATGACGAGGTGGTTGAACTGGCGCGGCTGCTGCCAGCCCGCTTCTTTGTAGCCTTCTCTAACTTTGGGATTGGTGCGCTCGGAAATATCGAACTGCGCGCCGGCCGGATCGTGGCTGCGAAACAGCGCGAAGGGAACTTTTTCCAACCCTTTGGTGACGATCGCCTGGGGATAATGCTTTTTAATGCGCTGGCGCGCGCTGTCGACGTCGTCGACCTCGAAGCCGAAATGATCGAGCCCGCTAGGAATTCCCGGCCGCCTGGCTAACACGGCGAGGCCGATCAAGCCGTCGCTGATGTGGCCGCGATTGTTTTCCGTCACCGCCGTGGTGATCTGCTTCATGCCCAGGATTTTCTCATAGAATGTGATCATGCTCTGGGGATTCTGCGTGTAAATGGCGGCGTGTTTGATCCGTGCGAACATTGCAACCTCCTCGGGCTAATGAGTCATTCTTTGGATGGGTCGAGACTAACCGAAGCCGCGGCGTCATGTCAAAGTGATGTGCGGGAAATGACGATGCGGTTGCTCAGAATGCTCGGAATATCACTAAGAACGCGATTTACCGCTTCTTATAAACCTGGTCGACGAATCCTTCGCGCACGAGACGATCGATGATCGAGTTGTCGGCGAAGGTTTCGATGGGCAGACCCTTTTTGCCCATGAGTTCCAAAGTCGCGGCCACCGCTTCGGGTTCGACGCGCGGAATGCGATCGACGTATTTTGCCGCATCGTGGTAGATTTCTTCAACCGCTTTCACTTCTTTTAGGCGGGTAAAGTTGGCGATGGTTTTTGTCACCCGATCTTTCTGACTGGGATCGCGCAATACGGCGACGCCTTCGATGTAGGCGCGCAGAATTTTTTCCATGGTGTCGGGCGCGCGTCGGTAAAACTCGCGCGAGACAACCAGCTGCCCCATGGAGTATTGAATGCCGGATTCGGCCAATTCCACTAAGATTTTGTAGGGCGCGTCGGTGCGCAGAGTAGCGAGCACTGCGCCGTCGATCTGGCGGTGGCGAAAGGCGAGGCCGACTTCGAGGGTGCCGCCGAGCTGGCGAATGTTGACGGCGTTTTCCAAGCCGACCCGGCGCAGCAAGATGCGCGTCAGATTATCGGTGGTGGCGCCGAAGCGCGAGACGCCGAGAGTTTTGCCGCGCAATTCGTCAATGCGCCCGATTGCGGGTTGAACCCACAAACGCAGATAGGGACGATTGGCCAGGCTCGCCACCGACACGATCGGCGCGCCGCCGAGCACGGCGGCGATCACGGCGTTGGCGCCGGCGATGGCGCACTGCACGTCGCCGCCGATCAGCGCCGGCACCATCACCGGACTCGATGAGATGAAAACTAAATTTGGCTCGACGCCGTATTTGCCGAAGGCGCCGATCTCTTTGGCCATCCACAGGCCAACTGCCGTCGGCCCGGTAGTCGAATAGCCGAACGTGAGTTTGGCTTTTTCCGCGGCGTGAGTTTTAGCTTCGAGAAGCAGCAGCAAAGCGAGCGCGGCGCCGCCGGTGAATTTTGCCAAATGGCCCATGAACGTTGAGTAGGACTCCATCACAGCGGCATTTTGTCAAACTTTGCCAGCGCCGGATTCATATGATCCCAAGGTTGGGCGCTCGCCGTGAAGATATCCATGCTCGGCTTATACTGGCTCGGATCGTCGAGGCTGCCGGCCGTAATCATCGCAAGGTCCGTCATGCCGCTGGTTTTTCCGAACAAACGCGCGCCGCACTCCGGGCAAAAGCCGCGGCTCAACGTATTGCCGCTGTCCGCTTTGATATCGTGATACTTCACCTTGCCCGTGATCTTCAACGCCGCTGCCGGCAGTCCGATGGCAGGATCATACGCGCCGCCACTCGCCTTTTGACAATCGCGGCAGTGGCAATTGCCCATAAATATGGGATCGGCTTCGCACTCGTAGCGCACCGCGCCGCACAAGCAGCCGCCGGAAAATTTTGTCGCCATGGTGGATTCCTCCGTTGGTTTTAGTGACACGCCGATAAAATTGAGCTGTTAACGCCAGTGGGGCGGATAGGTGCGTTGGTAGTTGGGCAATGCTTCGATGCGACGCGCCCACTGGGCGAGTTGCGGATAGGTTTGCCCGAGCGGCAGCAAGCCGAGATGGAACGCTTGCGCCGCCTGCTTTGCCGCCGCGCGCAGAAAAAGCTGGATCACCGGATATACGCCGATGTCGGCGGCGCTTACAACTTCGCCAACCAACCACGCGCGATTGGCGAGCCGTTCATCGAGTAATTTGAATTCTTGCCGCACCGTTTGCGCGCTTTGTTGGATCTCGTCGACTTTGTCCAAACCTTGGCCGAAGAAAATCGGCCGGACTATTTTCTCGCTCGCGCGGACCAGAGAATTTTCGCATTCCATCAGCAAGCGCCAAATCGAACCGGTTTCTTCCGGCGTCTTGCCGAAGAGCAGCGGCTCGGGATATTTGCCATCGAGATAACTCATGATCGCCAGCGACTCGTGGATTACGAAATCGCCGTCCTTGAGCGTCGGCACTTTACCGCGCGGGTTGAGCTTAAGATAATCCGCGCTCTTGTGCTCGCCTTTGGAAAATTCCAGCAGCTTCGATTGGTACGCCAGACCTTTGACTTCGAGCGTGAGCATCACGCGCCATGCGAAGGGACTGCCGCTGCCCCAATATAGTTCGATAGCCATTATTTCACCTCAGTGATTCTTGTCGGAAGTGGTTCAGTTTCGAAATCCTGTGTAGGGGCGACCCCCTGTGGTCGCCCGTTCCGGAGGGCAGACACCCTTCGACTTTGCTCAGGGCAGGCTCAGTCTGCCTCTACAGCTATTCATCCAATTCCGGGTAGTGGCGAAATATTCCGTTCTGGTTAAACGGTAGCCGGCGCGGCGATGCGAGATATCTTTTCAGCCGCGGGCGAGCGGCGACGCGATCGCGCAGCGCAATGACGCGCGGATAGTTGGATTCGAGTTTCGCCATGGTTTTCGGAAAGGCGTAGCGCAAACCCTCGACCATTTGAAACAACGACAAGTCGACGTAGCTGGCGGTTTTGCCGAATAGAAATACTGCGCCTTTGGGATTCTTGGCCAAAATCGATTCGTAATAGCCGAGAAATTTCGGAATGCGTTGCGACGTGAAATACGACGCGCGCTTTTTCGACTCTTCTTTCTGTTCTTCATAGAAGAGCGCGTTGGCGATGGGATGGTGCACCGCGCCGACTTCGGCG
>Ga0137461_1000053_pt1 | contig 22265 bp, 20 predicted proteins | sample EasRivERMGT746_2_FD_104650 | JGI IMG/M metagenome (GOLD analysis project Ga0137461, IMG submission 104650) | Soil microbial communities from meander-bound floodplain in the East River, Colorado, USA - East River MetaG ERMGT746_2 | ecosystem: Environmental > Terrestrial > Soil > Floodplain ... | reverse complement strand
CTGCTCGACGTTCTGCAAGTATTTGAGATTCTCGTAGGCTTCCTCGCCGAGCAGTTCGCGCAGTTCGTCGAGGTTCAGTTCCGAGGGGTCGCCCATGCCGCGCTGGCCCCAGCGGAGAAATTTTTCCAGGCCGCGCAGTTGACTGAGAATTTGGCCGGCATCGCCCATGCCCATGCGCTGGGAGCCTTGGAACGGGAACTGATTCATCAGCTGGTCCAACTGCTGCATCTGATTCATCATGTCGCTCATCTGCTGGAGCTGTTCCTCGGTCATGTTGTTCATGTTTTCCAACATACTTTCGAGGTTGTTGATGGCGTTATCCATCATGCTCGGCAGGCTGTTGAGGAAATTCTCGTCGTTCAACAGCTCGCTCATGCGGTCGAGCATGTCCATGAGCGACTGCGAGTTCTGGCCGCTCATGTTGGGTTGGCCCTGCTGCATGCCGCGCTCGTTGATCTGGTTTTTGAGACGATTTTGCAATTCCTGATAGCGCTGGTAAGCCTCCGACATTTTCTGGTTCATCTCGTCCATGCGGTCGGCGTACTTGCCCGACATGCGCTCCATGAAGTTGCGCATCTGCTCGTTGTAGGCTTCCATTTTCTCGGCGAGCTTGGCGAGCTTTTCGCTCATTGCTTGCTGCTCTTCGGGCGTGAGCTTGAAGGAGTCGGGGGAGTATTTATTGAGCAATTCCCGGCGCTTTTCATCGGCTTGGCGCAGAAAATCGCGCATGCCTTTGACCGAACGCTGGCCATCTTCCGAGGTAAAGCCGCGCCGCATCAGGTCGCGCAGGGCGCGCCGGACGCCTTCTTCTTCGAGCAAATGGTCGGACAGCTGATTGAGAAGATCGTTGGTGTTTGGGAAGATAACCTGCTGTTTGCCGTCCCATTCGGTGTAGCGGTGGATTCTCATGTGGTAGTGACTATAGCGCAGTTTGGACTTCTGTCAAACCGAAAAGCCGGCGCTTGGCCGCGCGCTTGAGACGGCGCCGGCGCGACCCTTTGGAATTGGCTGAGACTTCATATAAATGTTGTGAGAGCGGTCTTCAGCATGAACACATTCGACTATGTTATCGTCGGCGCCGGCTTTGCCGGCGCCGCCACGGCCTATCATCTGGCGCGGCGCGGTGTCAGCAATATTTTACTTTTGGAGCAGGAGAGCATTCCGGGATTTCACTCCTCGGGGCGCAATGCGGCGATGCTGCGCCAGTGCGTGTCCGAACCGGATTTAAATAAGTTGGCGCGCGAGGGCGCGAACTTTATCCGGCATTTGCCCGGCGATTGGCCGGAGCCGGTGCCGTTCAAGCAGAACGGCTCGCTGCTCTTGGGCAGCGGCCCGGGGTGGGCGAAACTTCAGCGCGATGCCGAAGTCGGCTTGAGCGCCGGCATCGAGATGGAACTGTGGACGCCGGAAAAAGCCAAGCGCCGGGTGCCGGTGCTCCGGCAAGCGGAATTCGACGGCGCGGCCTGGTGCGGCACCGACGGCATCGTCGATATTCACGCTTTGCTTTCAGGCTATTTAAAATACGCCGCAAGCAAGGGCGTCCAGATTCGTTACAACAGCGCGGTCCAGACCGTGAAATCGGCCAATGGCGCGGTCGAATTGGCGACCAACAACGGCATCATTGCGACAAAAACTTTGGTGAACGCGAGCGGCGGCTGGGCTAACGTCGTGGCGCAGTTGGCGGGCGCACACGAATTGCCGCTCAAACCTTGCCGGCGCCATCTGTTTGTCTCGCCGCCGATGGACTGGGTCGATGCCCGTTGGCCGTTTGTTTGGGACGTGACCCATGACATTTATTTTCGCCCGGAAGGCGAAGGGCTGTTGCTCTGCGCTTGTGATCAAACCGAGCTAGCGCCGGGAGATCCGCCGGTGGACGAAAGCGTCAAGGAACTGCTGGCGGAAAAGATCGATCGTTTCATGCCGGCGCTGAGTGCCGTCAGCATCAGCCGAGGCTGGGCCGGCATTCGCACGCTGACGCCGGACGGACGCTTCGTCATCGGCTGGGATTCACAAATCGAAAATTTTTTCTGGGTGGCGGGATTGGGCGGACACGGCATGACGACGAGCGCGGCGGTGGGCGAGTTAGCCGCGGAGCTGCTGATCGGCGGACCGGAAAAAAAATCGGCACCGTTTACGCCGGAGCGATTCGCCTCCTGATGGAGTAATGGAGTGGCATGGGGAATGGAGTGATGGAGGACTGGAAAGGACCCATTCAGAAAATGTCGATTTGAAGTCGAGGCGCTCCTCATCTTCCGTCATTCCCGCGCACGCGGGAATCCAGGTTAATCTTTGTTTTGATCGTTGCGTAACGAGCCTGGATACCCGCCCTTCGACTATGCTCAGGACATACTTTCGCGGGTATGACAGACTTTGACTGAAACTGAATGCCACGGGCTTAGTGGTTGAATGACTGCAATAACGGATTTTGAGGTGAACCATGGCGATGAATATCGAACGAGGCAAGAAGTATTCGACCCAAGAAGCCAAGGCGATCGTCGACGGACTTTATGCTAAAGTTCGCGAGCGTTGGGATGAGCGGGTCAATCAGAAACCGTTCATGCAGCAGTTGATGGCCGGCAAGTTGGCGCTGAAAACTTTGCAAGTATTTTTTCGTAACTGGGGCGCGTACACCATCGAGATCAACACGCTGACGGCTTGCACCTATCACAAGAACATCACTTTTTTCAAAGTGAACCGCGATCTGATGGGACCGATCGGCGAGAAGATCGCCGATGAATTCATTCATCCCAAACCGCCGGGCCATTTTTTAGTCATGATGGAGACCGCCAAGGCTTTGGGACTTACCGAGGATGTAGTGTTCACTTCGTCGATGCTGTCGGAGTTTCGCGGCAAGATCGACTTCATGCGCGCCGTCGTCTACGAGGGCTCGGCCGCCGAGTGGTATGCCGCGGTTACGACGGAAGAGCAGATCGGCCACTGGTCGGCGGCCTGTTACAAGGCGTTGACGACGCACTACGGTTTCGATCGTGCTAAAGCAACCTATTTCGCGACCCATGTGGAAGCGGATCTGCAAGAGCATGAAGATGGCGTGATGGGCCACGCGAGTTTTAACCGCATGGCGCTGCAACGGTTGCTCGAAACCGGCATGGCGGAGGAGCGGCCGACTTATGGGTTGGAATACTGCGCCATGACGTCAGTCGACTTGCACGGCACGATGTTGCGCTCGGCGCTGGAAGAGGCGGCGCGGGAGAATTAAGAGATTAACCACAAAGGGCGCAAAGGTCACAAAGTAGGGGCGCGATTCATCGCGCCCGCGGACGGAAGACGGGGATGATTTAACCGCACCCTTCGACGCGCTCAGGGCGATCGGAAGAAGGGACCGTTCATGGTGAGCCTGTCGAACCAAAAGGGCGCAAAAAAAAATTCCGAATGGTAGGGGCGGGTTTAAACCCACCCTCTTGGGTTGTGCATGCAGATCGTCGGATAATTGCGCAAGTTGCAAGAGTTTTCATCCATAGTAAGACCGCGAGAAAGACAAATTAATGAACCCAATCGAACAGACGCTACGTCAACTGTTGTCCGAACGCATCGTGCTGCTCGACGGCGCCATGGGGACGATGATCCAGGCGCATAAGCTCGACGAGAACGGCTTCCGCGGCAAGCGCTTCGCCAAGCACGGCAAAGATGTGAAGGGATGCAACGATTTACTCTGCATCACGCAACCGGACTTGATCACCGAGATTCACGTGCAGTATCTCGAAGCCGGCGCGGATATTGTCGAGACCAATACTTTCAATTCCACCTCGGTGTCGATGGCCGATTATCAACTGGAGCCGTTTGTTTACGAAATCAACCGCGCCGGCGTCGAGGCGGCGAAAAGAGCGGTTGAGCGGGTCATGGCGAAAAATCCGTCGCGCTCCTGCTTTGTCGCCGGCGCCATCGGTCCGACCAATCGTACCTGCTCGATCTCGACGGATGTCAACAGCGCGGCAACCCGCGGCGTGACCTATGAGGAATTGGTCGACGCCTACTACGAACAAGCGCGCGGCTTAGTCGACGGCGGCGCCGATATCTTGATAGTTGAAACCATCTTCGACACGCTTAACTCCAAAGCGGCGTTCTTCGCCATCGCGAAACTTTTCGACGAACGCAACCTAGAATTGCCGCTCATGGCTTCGGTTACTTTCATTCAACCGGGGAGCAACCGCGGTGTCACCGGACAAACGGTCGAGGCATTTTGGAATTCCATCGCCCATGTGCCGCTGCTCAGCGTTGGCATGAACTGCGCGCTTGGGCCCAAAGAAATGCGCCCGCTGATCGAAGAGCTGGCGCAGATCGCGCCGATCTACATCAGCACTCATCCCAATGCCGGATTGCCCGACCCGCTGTTGCCCACTGGCTTTCCGGAAACTCCCGAGTCGCTCGCGCCGCAGTTGCGCGAGTGGGTCGACAACGGTTGGCTCAACATCGTCGGCGGTTGTTGCGGCACGACGCCGGCGCACATCGCGGCGCTGGCGGCGGCGGTCAAGGGCAAAGCGCCGCGGCGGCTTCCCGAGGTCGATCCTTATTTACGGCTCAGCGGACTTGAAAGCGTGTCGGTTCGCCCGGAGTCGAATTTCGTAAATATCGGCGAGCGCACCAACGTGACCGGCTCGCCGGTCTTCGCCAAGATGATTCTCGCCGGCGATTTCGAAAAAGCGGTGAGCGTGGCGCGCCAGCAGGTCGAGGGCGGCGCGCAGATCATCGACGTCAACATGGACGAAGGCATGCTCGATTCGAAGGCCGCGATGGAACGATTTCTACGATTGATCGCCGGCGAGTCGGACATTGCGCGGGTGCCGGTGATGATCGACAGCTCGAAATGGGAAGTGATCGAAGCCGGCCTGCGCTGCGTGCAGGGCAAGGGCATCGTCAATTCGATCAGTCTCAAAGAAGGCGAAGAGAAATTCATCGCCCAAGCCAAGCTCGTGCGCCGCTACGGCGCGGCGGTGATCGTCATGGCTTTCGATGAGCGCGGCCAAGCCGACACGCTGGAGCGCAAGATCGAAGTCTGCGCGCGGGCGTACAAGTTGCTCACCGAAAAAGTTGGCTTTGCACCTCAGGATATTATTTTCGACCCGAATATTCTGACTGTCGGCACCGGCATCGAGGAACACAACAACTACGCCGTCAATTTCATCGAAGCGACGCGCTGGATCAAGGAGAACTTGCCGCGCGCCAAAGTATCGGGCGGCGTGAGCAACATTTCATTTTCGTTTCGCGGCAACAATCCGGTGCGCGAGGCGATGCACTCGGCGTTTCTCTATCACGCGATTAAAGCCGGCATGGACATGGGCATCGTCAATCCCAGCATGCTGTCGGTGTATGAACAGATTCCCCCGGACTTGCTCGAGTTGGTTGAAGACGTGCTGCTCAACCGGCGCGCCGACGCCACCGAGCGCTTGGTCGCCTTTGCCGACACGGTCAAAGGGCAGGGCAAAGTCGCGGTCAAAGACGATTCATGGCGCGACGGCACGGTGGAAGAGCGGCTGTCGCACGCGCTGGTGAAGGGGCTTACCGACTTCATCGATCAAGATGTCGAAGAAGCGCGGCAGAAGCACGGCAAGCCGCTGGGCGTCATCGAAGGGCCGCTGATGGACGGCATGAACGTGGTCGGCGATCTGTTCGGCTCGGGTAAAATGTTTTTGCCCCAGGTGGTCAAGAGCGCGCGGGTGATGAAGAAGGCGGTGGCTTATTTGACTCCCTATCTCGAGGCGGAAAAGTTGAGGGCGCAGGACACGTCAAAGCGCACCAAGTTGGTTTTCGCCACGGTCAAGGGCGACGTTCACGATATCGGCAAGAATATCGTCGGTGTCGTGCTCGGCTGCAACAATTACGACGTCATCGATCTTGGCGTCATGGTGCCGGCGGACAAAATCATCGACACAGCGATCGCCGAGCAGGCCGATATCATCGGTCTCAGCGGTTTGATCACGCCGTCTCTCGATGAAATGGTGCACGTCGCCAGCGAGATGACCCGGCGCGGTCTGAAAATTCCTTTGCTAATCGGCGGCGCGACCACCAGCAAGCGCCACACGGCGGTCAAGATCGCGCCGGCCTACAAGCATGAAACGATACACGTGATCGACGCTTCGCGCGCGGTGCCGGTGGTGGGTGCTTTGATGAAAGCGGGGACGCGAGCATCGCTCGACGCGCAGAATCGCAAAGACCAGCAAGAAATGCGCGAACAATTCGAAAACCGCGCCGGCACGCAGTTGCTGACCTATGACGAAGCGATGCGCCATAAGCTCCACACCGAGTGGGATGAACATCATATCGCCGTTCCGGAATTCACCGGGCGGCGCGTGTTGAAAGAGTTTTCGCTGGCGCAGTTAGTTCCCTATATCGACTGGTCGCCGTTCTTCCACACTTGGGAAATGCGCGGGCGCTATCCCGACTTGCTGCAAGATCCGGCGCGCGGTCCGGCGGCGCGCGAGCTGTTCGCCAACGCTCAAGAACTGCTGAAGAAGATTGTCGATGAAAAATTGTTCACGGCCCACGCCGTTTACGGTTTTTATCCGGCCAACAGCGACGGCGACGATATTATCGTCTACGCGGATGCGACCGGTACGAGCGAACTTACGCGCCTACACACGCTACGCCAGCAGAAAGACAACCAGCGCGGCAAGCCGCAGTTGGCGCTGGCCGACTTCGTCGCGCCGCGCGAGAGCGGCCGGGTCGACTACATCGGCGCGTTCGCGGTGACCACGGGGCACGGCACGCAGGAGCTGGCGGAACGATTCGACAAAGATATCGACCCATACAATTCGATCATGGCGAAGGCATTGGCCGACCGGCTGGCCGAGGCGTTCGCGGAATATCTGCACCAGCGCGTGCGCGCCGAGTGGGGCTACGGCAAGGATGAGAAGTTAAGTGTCGACGATCTGATCGCGGAAAAATATCGCGGCATCCGCCCCGCGCCGGGATATCCATCCCAACCGGACCACACCGAAAAGCCGCTGATCTTCGATTTGCTACAAGCCGGCGAGGCCACCGGCATCACGCTGACGGAAAGTTTCGCCATGTATCCGGCCGCGTCAGTGTGTGGAATTTACTTCGCGCACAAAGACGCGCGCTACTTCGCGGTCAACTCGATCGGCAAAGACCAAGTCGAGTCCTACGCCGCGCGCAAAGCGATGAAAGTTTCCGAAGTGGAACGCTGGCTGTCGCCGATTCTCGGCTACGATCCGGCGAAGAAGTGATCGCGACGATGGCCTATGCCAATGGGCTTCTACAAAAACTTGGTGCGCAGTGTAGCGGCGTTTTAGCCGATTTAGTAATGGAACTGGAAAATTTCATAGTGTGCGACTTGATCCCAGTCTTTGACAATTTCCGTTCGCTGGACTATTTTAAATGGACCAGAATTTTGGTCTAGTAGGAAGAAGCGGCGCCATGTCCAAAACGATGCCCATTTCAGAAGTCAAAACACGTTTGCCCGAGCTCGTCTCTGGAGTCGCGGAGCGGGAAGAAGAGATTGTCGTCACGCGCAACGGCAAACCCGCCGCTGTCTTGGTGAATTACGACGAGTACGAGCGCTTGAAAGATACGCTGGATGTCTTGAGTGATCCGCTCTTGATGAAGCAGATCGGTCAGAGCAAAAGTTTCTATGCCAAGGGGCGGCACGGAGAATCCTTCGAAGCTGTCTTTGGCGAATCTCTCGTTGGGCGCAAACGTCGAAAAAAATAATGGCCGTCTACCGGCCCGATATCCCGCCGCACGTCGCGGAATTGGTTCGTCACTTGCCGCCGGATGTAAAGCGCAGCATCAAACAGGCTGTCAGAGCTTTAAGCGCTGATCCGTTCTGCGGCGCGCCTCTTATGCGGGAATTAACGGGACTATGGAGATTTAAAGTCAGACGATTTCGCATCATTTACGAGTTAAACCGCAAAGCCCGGATCATCAGGATCTTCGCCATCGGCCACCGGCGGGAAGTTTACGAAGAATTGGCTGACCGGCTGCGCCAAGCCGCCCCGAAAAAATAGACGAGCCGGGCACAAGTTTTAGTGGTAGAAGTCAGCGCTCACAACCCGTCATGAAACGGCAGATGCCGGCCGCACATTTTCACGTTTCCGGAATTCCGAAAACGTGGGAGTCCCTAAGTGAAATGGGGCAACGCTCGGTTAAAGAAACCATCGGAAAAATGAAGACCGAACGCTCACGGAAAGTTTCGCCATGTATCCGGCCGCGTCGGTGTGCGGGCTCTACTTCGCTCACAAAGACGGGCACTACTTTGCCGTGAACTCGATCGGCAAAGACCAAGTCGAGTCCTACGCGGCGCGCAAAGCGATGAAAGTTTCCGAAGTGGAACGCTGGCTGTCACCGATTCTCGGCTACGATCCGGCGAAGAAGTAATCGCGGCAGTCCGCATCCCGCGGTCGGCTGTTACGACGACCTGGCGGATCCCTTGGTTGCGCTGGAGCCGATTTAGTCATGGAACTGGACAATGTCATAGTGCGAGACTTGCCCTTGAGCCTCATATACAGATTCTAAAAATCCCGCCAGCTCTTGCAGGTATGTCGGCATGCACTGACTATTGTACTGTGGTCATGAGAGGAATCGTGTTTGACAAATGATTGCATGACTGAGTAAATTCGCGTGGTCCTGATTTCTTATTGTCGTGGTGCGCCGTCAGTGCACCCTATGAGCTAGGCTGACCCTTAAACCCAGCAAGGTCACATGCAGACACGAAATATCATATTGCTGTGCCTAATATTATTCTCGCCAGTGGTAGCGCGCGGTCAGCCTGCTAGCAGCACCACAGCAACGAACCGCGCTCAAGGGCACGCTACTCAAGTTCCGGGGCAACCCACGGCTCCAGCTCCTTCAGCCTTAAAGGCCGCGTCCCTTCCCCAGTCTGCAGTCGACAGTCGCGTCGAAGCCTTGGAACGCCGTATTCAGGAACTGAACGACCAAGTCTCAAGGCTAATGACACCACTATCGCTCCTAATCGGTATCCTCGCTCTGGGTGGAAGTCTTGGGATTGTCTTTAGCATCCGCGACCAACGGCGAGTCAGCCAGCTCCATGAACTAACAATAGCTGGTGAGCAGGGAGCACAAAGACGATCGGAGGACTCCTATGCCACGTTTATCGACGCGTCGCAAAAAACCCTCGCGTTGGTGAACGACACTTTGCAACTGGCCAAGGAGGCGACTCAGCGAGCGAACCAAACGATGACACTGCGCGCTGAGAGGAGCCTAACTGGGATCGCGGAACAAGCTCAGGATCTTCTCGACAAGGTACTGTATGGAGACTTCAAGCGAATTGTTGTCGAGTCATCGCTCCGAACAGCTCTTGAAGTGCTCGCCAAGGAGTTGTCAGCGATTGAGGGATACTTATCTCTTCAGGCGATTCCAATCCGGCCTGAATGCGTGTTTGTGCAAGGTATGAGCCGTCATCTTCAGAATGATGCGAGCGGAGCGCTGAGACTCCTCCGACAGGTCGGCCAGGAGGGGGTGTCGCGCGACCTGCGATGTCTCGCCCAGTACTGGATAGCATACCTTCACAACAACAGAGGGGCGTATCGAGAAGCGGCGGAGGTATTTCGTGCTTCCCAGCAAAACCTTCCCGCAGATTCACCGCGATTTATCGAGCTAGAGCGAATCGCTTGGGAAACAGAATTCTTCCTTGCCGCTCAAGGTTGCTCCAGTACGGATACTGCTGTACGGGAGGCGGCAGTAAAGGGGCCAGTGGAGCAGCTTGAGAAACTCGCTCTTAAAGCCCAAAGCGACCTAACGCGATACGAGAAAGTCTCGCAAAGCATTGCCGCCACTCGGGGCAACATCCTTTCATGGATAGCGGCTGTTCAGAATAAGGGTGTGTATAATCAGGCGAGGCGTCAATGTCTCATTGATGCAAAATCGTTGTATGCCCAAGCCGGTGCAGGCATGTTCGCTAAATTTGGCATCTGCGAGTCCCGATACTACCTCGGAGAAGTCGTAGTTGCTGCAGAGTATTCACAAATCGAACAAGACGCGATGGAGTACCTTCGATCACGGCGGGAGCCGCGCAATACGGCGAATCTCCACGAAACCATTCTTATCGCCCGGTATCGGCAGCGATCAAATGGCGCAAGTGTAAACGACTCGTTGCGCGAGGCGTACGGTCGGGTGCAGGCAGCCATCGGAGACATCGTCGATGAGGAAACCACAATTTTCTCTCAGTTCGAAAAGCGAAATATCTCGCAGCAAGAGTTTGCAGCCGAGGTCCGGAGGTTCTACGAAAGCTGTAGCGAGGCCCCGCCGTCTAGTGCGCAAGCATCAGTTGACAACAAAACAGACGCGGCGATTGAGTGATGGAAACGCGATCAAATCAAGAACGACACGCGACCACGGACGCCCGAAGCATTCCTGTCCAAGTCTGTAAGGGGGGGTGCGGTTTCGCTTCGTACGCAAGTCGCCGTTATCGGACCAAGACCGGCTTCCTAGGACGGGCACACGTAAATACGGACTTCGCTTTTGAGTTTGATTACTGTCCTACGTGTGGTTCAGAGATGGCATTTGAGTGCCGTGGATGCAAAAAACCGATCTTGAATGCGATGCACACCCACTGCCCGAGCTGTGGCGTTCTGTACCCGTGGGTTGCTGCGAGTTCGCGGGACCGAATGCGAGCTCTTGGGAGAAATTGGAAGAAGGCGGCGATTTCGGTTTGGAGTGACACTAAGCGTGAGCACACACTTTGGATGATCGAAGCCGACATCACGAATCTCGCAGTTGATGCACTGGTATCCAGCGATGATGTGAACGGCCAGATGCGGACGGGAGCAGCTGTTGCGATCAAAGCCGCGTGCGGCGAAGTCGTGGAGCATCAGTCAATGGAGCAGGGTCCGCACAAGATCGGTAGTGCTTGGAGTACGGAACCTGGACGACTGGGCGTGAAGTGCGTAATCCATGTCGCCGCGGTCAATACCACGGGCACCAGTTCTCTAGAAATCATAAAAACCGCGACTATGTCTGCAATACTATTTGCTCAAGAATATCGGTTGAACTCGATGGCTCTTCCAATCATGGGAGCTGGCACAGCCCGGATTCAGTACGATGAATGCGTTGAAACACTCGTCCGCGCTTGTCATGAGCATCTCAGAGCGTCTGCGGGAAGTCTACCTCGAGACATTGTGCTCGTTCTCTTTAGCCCACCCTCGTTTGAAAAGTCCATCGCCAGAGCTCGGGACGCGGTTTCTGATGGAATTGGGACGGCTTCTGCGTGAGTGGGCAAGATTTTCGGCGTCGTGCCTGGATGTCTAAACAAAGTTCAGGGTTCAGCGTCAGGCAAACCTTATTGACCTTTCGCGAAACAACAAGATAGCAAAAAGGTTTGCCTGACACTTTTCTAACGTAGCTTAGTCGCTAAGCGAAGTTTGGATATGTCAGTGGATACCCTACGGAGGTTCTGATGAGCACCATTGAAGAAAAGATTCAAGAAATCACGAAAATTGCCATGCAATGCCCGGATAACTTACAACAATCTTGTTTCGAGATTTTATTGCAGCACGCTCTCATCGGTACGACAACAATCGGTGGTGGGAAACGAGAGTCTGGAGGAACGAAGGCATTCGACGTGGAAGAGCCCAAAAGCGTTGTAGAAGAATCGGCTAATAAACAAGAAGACTTGTCTGCTGGAGATATTCATCTTGCTGTGCGTCGGTTTTTAGAGAAAAACGACCTCAGCATCGACCATCTGAATCAGCTTTTTTATAAGGAAGGTGATCAAGTTCTTCCGCTATATGATGATCTAAAAACGACGCGAACATCCGAAAGCCAGGCGCGCATCACTCTTCTTCAATGCTTACATAATGCCATCCGTTCGGGAAAATTTCAGACTACAGTCGAAAATGTTCGACAAGAAGCCACAACCCGGAAATGCTACGACAAAAATAACTGGGGTAATAATTACAGCAATAACGCCGGACTTTTTGATTTTGATAAATATACGAAAGATGTGAAAACGATCACTCTGTCTGATCAGGGCAAGAAAGAGCTTGCAGATGTGATCAAGGAAATTCAGTAGGCTTATGCTCGAAAAACTAAAAGAGTTTCTCGAAGCGCTGAGGCTTTTGAGAAAAGATATCAAAGCCGAAAAGGTGAAGCGGATCGCCAAAAAGGATTTGCGGACGAGGGCTGAGCAATTAGGTTCTAGGTGGTTTTCCGAATTCTCCACGCCACTCCTCGGTGATCACCCAAAACCGGCCATTAGTGATCACTTCAAAACCGGCCAACGGTAAAAGCGTTCGGGACATTGACAGCGCAGCGAAGCCATTTAGGCTCGCGCGCCATGAGCAACGTCTTGAACGAAGAAAAACAACAACAAGTAATAGCCCTTGGGCGGCTCGGTTGGTCGCTGCGGCGCATCGAGCAACAGAGCGGTGTGCGCCGTGAGACCGTCAGCGCTTATCTGAAGGCGGCCGGCATTGCCGTTCGCGGTCCAGGTCGCTGGGGACGAGGAACCCCAACCCATGTTCCATCCACCGATTGGACTGCGGCAAAACCGGCCAATGAGGTGATCACCGACTCTGGAGAGAAAACTCCAGAGAATCCGCCACCGCAGTCCTCCAACCCCTCGCCGACCGCCAGTACCTGCGAGCCCTATCGTGAGAGCATCGAGCTTTGGCTTGACCGCGGGCGTAACGCCACGGCGATTTGGCAGGACCTGGTTGACCAGCACGGCTATAGCGGCGGCTATCAAACGGTCAACCGCTTCGTGCGTAAACTGCGCGGCGCTCACTCCCCCCAGGCCGTAGGGATTATTCTGACCGCACCCGGCGAAGAAGCCCAGGTCGATTACGGCACCGGTCCGATGGTGCGCGAGGAGAAGAGCGGCAAGTACCGGCGCACTCGGCTGTTCGTCATGACCCTGGGCTACAGCCGCAAGTCGGTCCGCCTGCTGATCTTTCGTTCCAGTTCTCAGGTCTGGGCCGAGCTCCACGAGAATGCCTTTCGCCGGCTCGGCGGCAGCCCGCGCATGGTCGTGCTCGACAATCTGCGCGAGGGCGTTCTCAAGGCCGACCTCTACGATCCCACGCTCAATCCGCTGTACCGCGATGTGCTTTCTCACTACGGCGTGGTGGCCATGCCATGCAGGGTCCGAGACCCGGATCGAAAAGGTAAAGTCGAATCAGGGGTCGGACACGCCCAGAAAACTCCACTCAAGGGGCAGCGCTTCGAGAGCTTGGAGGAGGCCCAAGCTTATCTCGATCACTGGGAACAGCGCTGGGCTGACACCCGCATTCACGGCACCACTAAACGCCAAGTGGCCGTCATGTTCGCCGAGGAAAAACCGTTCTTACAGACGTTACCGATCGAGCCGTTTCGCTATTACCAGTACGGCGAGCGGGTGGTCCATCTCGACAACTGCGTCGAAGTCGAGCGCGCTTACTACGGCTTGCCGCCGGGCTGGATCGGCCGACAAGTCAAAGTCCAATGGGATGCTCTTCATATCCGTATCCTCGATCCGAGAAACTATCAGCTCTTGCGCGAGCACTTGCGCCAGTTCCCAGGCAGCTACCGCATCAACGAAGAGGATCGCTCTAACAAAACTCCGCTCTCAACCGTGCAGCTGTTGGCCCGAGCCGCCAAGGCCGGTCCCCACATCGGCCAGCTCTGCCAGGCTATCTTTCGCAACGAAGCCGAGCTGGGCATTCGCCGTATTCTGGGTGTTGTTGCTCTAGCCAAAAAATACGGCGTGGTCGCGGTTGACGATGCCTGCGCTGCGGCTCTCGATCTTGGGGTTGAGAACTACCGCTTTGTGCGCCGCTATCTGGAGCGCCACCCCCAGCTCTCGCTGCGCCATGTCGATCCGCTGATCCGTGAATTGTCTGAATACCGCGATCTAATCAACCTCAAAACCAAGGAGCAAGAAAATGAATCTGATTGAACTCAACCGTGCCTTGAAACAACTACGCCTGGGGGGTATCGCTGCCGTGCTGGAGACCCGCTTACTTCAGGCCCAAGCCCAATCGATGGCGCCCATCGATCTGATCTCCTGCTTGATCTCAGATGAACTCTCCCGCAGAACCAACCGATTGCTTGAGCGCCGCCAAAAACAAGCGCAGTTTCGAGATCCACAGAAGACCCTGGAGAATTTTGACTTTAGCTTCAACAAAAAGCTCAATCGCTCTGTGGTCTTCGATCTGGCGACGGCCGGCTTCATCGCTAAACATGAGGACGCGCTTTTTTTAGGTCCACCCGGCACCGGTAAGAGTCACTTGGCCCAAGCCATCGGTCTGGCCGCCATCCAACAGGGTTACCGCGTGCTCTACCGCCAGACCCATACCCTGCTCGATGAGATCGCCGAAGCGACCATCGACGGCTCGCGCAAACAGTACATGGAACTGTTGGCCACTGTGCCGCTGCTCATCATCGATGATCTCGGTATGCGCAAGCTCCCATCAACTGCGGCCGAGGACCTCCTGGAGATCGTCATGCGCCGCTACGAACGGGCCAGCACTCTGATGACGTCGAACCGTCCGGTCGAAGATTGGGGAAAGCTGCTCGGCGACAGTGCCGCAGTCACTGCCATGCTCGACCGATTGCTCCACCACGGGCACGTCCTCAAATGCGGTCCGCGCAGTTGGAGAACTAAAATGGACTTGCTTGACCAGGAGATAAAAGGCTAAAACAACCCTGTCTCGGACGCTCTCCGTTGGCCGGTTTTGAGGTGATCATCAATGGCCGGTTTTGATGTGATCATTGAGGCGCCACTGTCCCAGGATATGGGCATATCGGCGGATATCCTAGAAAAATATTCTGCAGCGTGTGGGCGTCTCATCGCGATTAGCGCTCCAAATAATTTGAAGACAAGTTATCTTGAAGTGCTTGAATCCTCGATTAAGCCGTTTCGTGATGAACTAGTGCTAACGGTTCAAAGGGGAACACCGATGTCGGGCTCCCTGGCTCTCTTACACAAAATCCTCGGCGAATTGCCCAACACGGAAGAAAACGATTATCTTAAAGAAGCGATTAGCTGTGCGCAAAAGGGTTTTTTGCGCGCCTCGGCGGTTCTCGGTTGGTGCGCCGCGATCGATCGTATCCATCGACGGATTGAGAACGTCGGATTAACAAAATTCAATGTTACGTCTGTACAGATGGCAGGTCAGCCGAAAGGCAGGTTCAAGCGTTTCAACGCGACACAAAACGTTAATTCCCTCAGTGAGCTTCGAGAGGTGTTTGACACCATTGTTCTTTGGGTTATCGAAGGTATGGGTATGATTGATGTCAACCAACACACCCGTTTGCGAAGTTGTTTTGATCTTCGCTGTCATTGTTCCCACCCAGGCGAAGCTCCAATTACAGAATACAATCTGATGTCATATTTTTCCGATATTAATGAAATAGTATTTCGCAATTCTATGTTTAAGATTCACCCGTAGCCAATTGTTCGCAGGGAGAGAATTTGTACAGGGAATATTCGATTTAGCAGCGCGTTGAAGACAGTCGGGGAGAAGATTCGGTGCCAGGCATTCGTATTGACTTATTTATTCGCCGGTTCATTGCACTTCAGCCCGGGGTCTTTTGTCGATTACCAAGCGGCTCATGTGTCTTCTGTGTGTGTTCTGCGTGTCGGACTTGCCTAAGTTGATTAACTTTCCTACGCTTCGAGTCGCTCACCGAAAAACTTAACTGGCGAAACCAGTCCGCCCGGAGCTGTGAATGTGAAAAGGTGACGAATTCGGAAACCCAGCCGAGAATTGTGCGGAAGTTGGCCGAAACCGGAGTTGGCGGTCAAGCCGCTGTGGAAATCGTACCAGATGCCGGAAATACGAATTAGTCATTCCTCGGCCACGAGCCAAACAAAGCTTTCGACTAAGTTGTCGCGGTGCGCTTAAAATCGCGCGTTGATCCACTTTTGCATGTAGTCGAAAGTGTTTTTGACCGTGTTGGAATACTGGCCGGGCGTGGTCTCGCAAACCTTGCAAGGACGGATGCCGTGCGAGGCGCCTTCGATGACGATGTATTCTTTGTCGGCACTGGCCGAAACCTCGTAGTGAATCTCATTGTCGCGCAGAAAGTAATGACCGCCCATGCCGAAAATCAAGATCGGCACCGTGATCTTCTGCAGGTGGCAAGGCGTGGAGTTATTGTTGGAGCAATAATCGATATCGTCCATCGAATGCTTGGCGCGGATCGCCCGGGTGCCGAGAAACGACTTCAGCGTCAAAAACTTCGAACCCTGGTGGAACGATTTGGCGCGTTCGGCATTCTTCGGATTCGCTAGGCGCACGCTTTTAATCGTCTCCGTGACGATGGCGCCGTCGTTCTTCAAAAGCTTATGGGGCTTTACCGTCCCCGGATGGATGGTCAAATCCATTTCCGCCAGGCGGCCCGCCTCGGTCTTGTGGATCACAAAGGCGTCATCGTCGTTGTAGAGATGTTTCCCCGCCGCGATGGCGCGGAGTTTCGCCAACGCGCGGTCGACCAACCGGTTCATGCGCACTGCCTGCGCCTTGAAATAACGCTCCCGGAATTCACGGGGGTAATGAGACGAGCCGGACGCATTGAAACCATTTTTCGGATTGAATGGGTCGAGGGACGCGACGATTTGATCCGATTTGTCGTCGCGCTCGACCGATGGATTGATCGAGCGCAGCGTGTTGACCGCGGTTCCCGGGTGGGCATCGCGCAGGATGATGCCGTCGGCCGGCGGCAGCCCGGCCAACTCGCTCGTGCAAGAGATCAGCTTGTTTGCGCCCTGACAAACCGCCGGGCCGTTTTGCGCGACGTTCTGATAAAAGGTCATCAGCGGCGCGCCGCCGCTGCCGCCGTAGAGAAGAATTTTCGACGCTTTCACCGTTTCTTTCAGATATTTAACGCCGGCCGCGACATCGAGCGGCAAGTCGTTCCAAAAATCCAACGCTTCGTTGTTATCGGAGCGGCCGTTCATGCAGAGCACGGTAAAACCGCGCTTGACCAGTTCCGTGCACGCGATATCGGCGAGCCGGTTACCGTCCTCATGCATGTTGACGATCGCCACTCGCGCAGTAGCGCTCGGAGCGGGCGAGTACAGCACGGCTTTCACCGTCGGGCTCAGCTGTAAGTAAGAAGCCGTCATTTGCCCCGTGGCTTCGCGCGCGGCGAACGCCAAGAGAGCGATGCTGATGATCGCTATTCGACATGTCAATTTATCCATCGGCGAGCTCCTTTATCGCGGAGAGTAGCTAGTCCCCGAACGAATTGTCAATTGCTCAGTGCATCGTGTCGCGCGCGCTTGGCGTGCGAGCGGAAGGTTGACAGTGAAATCGCCGCCGGAGTATGGCTAAGCAGTACTCGGCGAACAGTGGGCCGCGCATTTCGAATGTTGACGAAAAAATGCCAGCGATAAATCGTTGCCACACCCTGGGAGGACGGAATGAAGATTCCAATGTCATTGCTATTCGCGCTGCTCTTCGTTGTTTGCATATCGCCTCGGGTAAACGCCCAGACGCAAGCCAAAGATCGCGCCAAGCTCATCGAAGACGCCAAGAAAGAAGGCAAGGTTCTGGTCTATGTTTCCTCCAACGGATCCGACGCCAGAGCTTTGAAGTCGGCGTTCGAGAAAAGATATCCGTTCGTCAACATGGAGTTCTACAGCTCCGGCAAAGACGCGCTGCTGGCGCGTTACCTGCTCGAAGCGCGCACCGGCAATTACTTCGCCGACGTTTATCAGTCGAGCGTTTTTCCGATCATGAATTTGGTCGAGAAAGGGCTGCTGGCCAGATATTTCTCGCCGGAGCGCGACGGTTACGTCGAGGCGCTGCGCGATAAAGACGGCTATTGGAACGCGACCTATTTAAATGCCGTCACCATGGCGTACAACTCGCGGTTGTTGAAACCCGAAGAAGTGCCGGGCAGTTATCAAGAGCTGTTGGCGCCGAAATGGAAAGGCAGAATGGGCTTCGTGCTGAGCCACACCGAATGGTATTTCGCCATGCTGCAGTCGATGGGCGAAGAGAAGGGCAGACAATTTATGGCAGCGCTGAGCAAACAGAATATTCACGCGCGCATCGGCAGCTCGCTGATGAACCAGCTGATGATGGCCGGTGAGTTCCCTCTGCTCATTTCCCAATATCCCACCGGCGTGGAAGAGATCAAAAAAACCGGCGCGCCCATCGACTGGGTGGCGCTCGATCCTTGGTTCGTCTATCCCATCGGCATCGCCGTGACCGCTAAGAACTCCCATCCCGCCGCCGCCCGGCTCTATCTCGACTTTATTTTGTCGGAAGAAGGGCAAACTTCCATGCGCCAACTGAGCCGCATCCCGGCGCGCAAGGATGTCCTGCCCAACCCGCCGCGCCTGATGCAGGGCCGCAAGCTGTTCGTCATCAAGCCGGCATCGAGCGCGATTTACAACAAGTACAACAGCGAGATGCTGCGCTATTTTCGCTGAGCTGCAGGTGATTTCGATCGATCAGAGAACCGAAGCCGGGCGAACCGAGGTTATCGTTGGAGTTTAAGTTCAGCATCGACCTGTTTCTTTAATCCTGCCATGAGGTCCATGTCTCGAACCGGTATCTCATCGAACTTGGTAGTGCTCTCGAAAGCCTGCAGCACCTGTTTACCCTCCGCAGTCTGATGCATGTTCATTAATATTTCCTTTACTCTCGTTACAAGCTTGGCGGGGAGATCGGCTCGATAGCTGACTATCTGACGCGGAATGGTAACCGTCTCATGAAGGATCTTGAAGCTGTCAACGTTTTTCGCCACAGCGAGATACTTCAGGCTATCGCATGCGCCCGCCGCCACGACTCCATTCAACACCGAGAGAATTGTGTTCGAGTCACCGTGACTAAAAATATAACCCACTTCGTCGGATTTTATGGGGTCACCCCCCTGTATCTTGGGCGTCATTCGGAATCCTTTTTTCAACAAAACCATTTTCGGAAAAAAATAACCGGTCGAACTGAAGGGTTCCTCAAAGGCGATGACCTTGCCCTTGAGATCCTCCAATCGAGCGATGCCGCTATCTTTTCGCGTGAAGATAATCGACTGGTAATCGCTTCCCCCCTTCTTCCAGCGCTGCAGCAGAAGTTTGCTGCCAGAAAGACGGCTCACAGCCAGCGCAGGGAAAACACTATCTATGTAAAGATCCGCCTCGCGCGTTTGCAAGAACGAGGACATCGCCGAAATACTCTCGGCCACGACAACTTTACCTTCGTCGATGCCCTCCGACTGCAACTGCCGCCCGAGATAGCTCGCAAGGGGCCAAAATTTTCGGGTCTCCACCACCGGGGATATGCTTATGGAACCGAGTTTGAACGGTTCTGCACCGGCGAGCTGGGGCAAAACCAAGACCGCCGCGACAAGTAATAATTTATTTCCTATACTCCGACGGTTAATCATCGGCTACTTTGCCTCTCAACAGGAATGCGTAATATGTTTCCAAGATTCCTGCGCCCCGGTACATAAGAATTACCATGGACGAAAGAATTTGTCTGTAAATATTCCGCCTCCGAAAACGAGCGAAAGTCCTGGCTTCTTAAAGACTGGTTGTCAGGCATTGGTTAGTTACTTAACCCTAAGTGGGGCGGGCCAAAAGACCCGGTGTCTTGTTTCTGGGCTACTTAGGGCAATTTAATAATGGTGGCAATTGGCACTCCTTTAAATGTTCGTCCCGTTCTTAGGTAAATAAGAAAAACCGTTTTTCGGCACCCCCGTTGCTCTATAGCAGGTCGTGCACAAAGCCGATGTTCAACAGAGTGATCGACCTTGCAACGGTCGTAGAAACGGATCGAAGTAAGACCATGTTAGCCGAAAGTTTGGATATCCTGCATTTTTTTGCGCCGGCAATTGTCCTAATGTTTCTCATTGCCAGCATCGGCAGCAGGAAACCCGGCGGTTTCTTCAGGGCGCTTGTGTGGGGAAGCGCGTTCTCAAACGATTGCGCCGCCGATAAAATGTTTGAAAAGCATCACATTGCGGCATCCAAGAAGTGTCCGAACTGTGAAGAGCAACTGCCGCTCTCAGGAGTCATTTGTGAGGCGTGCGATTACAATTTTCTTTCCGGGATGGTTGGGTATGGAAATAAACTGCTGCCGTCACCCAAACCTCTGCCACTTAGGATGTCGAAGCACAGTTTCGCGCAGCGACGCTGATACGTGGGCATGCCAGGGTTCGTTGCATTTGCGGCAGGCAGCACGAGTCGATTTTGACACGGCTCAAGATTGCCTTGAGTAAGGCGCCAGCCGCCAGCGGCCGTAGGCGACGAACGCGGTGAAAATTCCAACTACCAGTGGCATCAGTGACATCGCGATTTCACCGCTCGCCAACACGGTCACCGTCGCGCCGATCATGATGAGCACCAGCCCCGCGGCCGCGAGCGGTGTCAGTCCCGTCCGAATGCGCGTCAGCCCAGGGAGAATTAAACCGAGCGCGCCGAGCACCTCGCACACGCCGATGAAGCGCAGGAACAAACCCGGCATCGGCATCTGCTTGGTCATTTCATCGATCGGCAGCACCAGTTTCGTGCCACCGGCGAACAGAAAGAGCGCCGCGAGCAGCGCTTGAACGATCCACAGTGCAAGGTTCATTATCGGTCTCCTTTGCGGCGACTTGTCGCCGTGCCCGCGCGAAATTGTTGTCGAGCTGCCCGTCCATTTTCGCGTTCGTCTAGTTCTGTAATTCTTCTGCCAATCCTTAACCGCCGGCCATGGCTCCGACAACCATAAAAGACTCGGCACCCGTTGCGACCGCATCTGGCAGCGGCGCGTCCGGCAGTTCATGAGAGAGATCTTGCCCGCAGGCGAAGAAGCGCACGAAGGCGCGGCGCCGGTGCGTGGCGTGGTCGCGGATAGTTCCGCGCAGCATTGGGTAGCGCGCCTCAAGCGCGTCGAGAGCCGAGCGCTGCGTGACCTCGCCTTCGATGTCGAGCTGCACCTCGCCGTCGACGTGCGCGAGCTTGCGCAAATGGGGCGGGAGCGTGACGCGGATCATAGCAGCGTCTGGACTTCGACGGATACCACGGCTGGAAGATCGCGCACGATGGGCGCCCAACTGTCGCCGGCGTCGGCCGATGCGTACACCTGCCCGCCGGTGGTGCCGAAGTACACGCCGCATTTATCAAGCGAGTCGACGGCCATGGCGTCGCGCAACACATTCACATAACAATCGCTTTGCGGCAGGCCCTGCGTCAGCGCTTCCCACTCGTTGCCGCCGCTGCGGCTTCTATACACGCGCAGTTTTCCGTCCGGCGGAAAATGTTCGGAGTCGCTCTTGATCGGCACGACGTAAATCGTGTTCGGCTCGTGGGCGTGAACGTCGATCACGAAGCCAAAGTCGGTGGGCAGATTGCCGCTGATCTCCTGCCACGAATCACCCGCGTCGTCGCTGCGCATGACGTCCCAGTGCTTCTGCATAAACAAAATATTCGGACGCGAGCGGTGCATGGCGATACGGTGCACGCAGTGGCCGACCTCGGCAGTTGGGTCGGGAATTTGTTCCGAACGCAGGCCGCGATTTATCGGCCGCCATGTTTTGCCGCCATCATCGGTGCGAAAGGCGCCCGCCGAAGAGATGGCGATGAACATTCGCCCTTGATTGCTCGAATCCAGAAGGATCGTGTGCAGACACATGCCACCGGCGCCTGGTTGCCAGCGCGATCCTGAGCCGTGGCCGCGCAGCGCGGCGAGTTCTTGCCAGGTCTGCCCGCCGTCACTCGACCGAAACAGCGCGGCGTCTTCAACGCCGGCATAAACCGTGTCCGGATCGGTGAGCGACGGTTCGAGATGCCAGACGCGCTTGAACTCCCAGGGATGCGGCGTGCCGTCGTACCACTGGTGCGTAGTTAGCGGTTTGCCGGTTTCAGAAGACGTGTCGTAAACAAACTTGTTGCTCTCGCCCTTGGGCGTGCCGTCTGGGGCGGTGGTCGGTTCGCCGGGGGGTGTTCCAGGTTGGTGCCATGTCTTGCCGCCGTCATCCGAGCGTTGAATTATTTGTCCGAACCAGCTGCTCGACTGCGACGCATAGATACGATTCGGATCAACAAGAGAACCTTTGAGATGGTAAATCTCCCAACCGGCAAATTGCGGCGCGCTGATGTCCCACTTTTCGCGCTTGCCGTCCGAGGTGAGAATGAACGCGCCCTTGCGTGTGCCTACCAATACTCTTACTCCACTCATGTTTTGCTCCTTCCTGAACTTAGCGATGTGCACACGCAGCTTCTCACAATCTATCTCTGTGGGTCAAATTCCCCGCAGCCTGCGGCGTAAATCCGGCCTAATATTTTTACAATTGTCGGCTGAAGTATGGCTTACGGAAACTGCAAACGATGACTCGTGCAAAGACGCAAAGCACGCCAAGTT